>Ga0255759_10000231_pt1 | contig 51440 bp, 34 predicted proteins | sample 101ome_20_FD_179959 | JGI IMG/M metagenome (GOLD analysis project Ga0255759, IMG submission 179959) | Coastal salt marsh microbial communities from the Groves Creek Marsh, Skidaway Island, Georgia - 101404AT metaG (version 2) | ecosystem: Environmental > Aquatic > Marine > Intertidal zone >... | reverse complement strand
TTTTGCCTTTTAATGGTGGCTTGGTTGTTTTAAATTTTGCTAACTTCTTGCCTACGTATTTTTGTTTTGTCTTTTTGTTTGTGATCAGATATACAAAGCCTTCGTATTCGTCAGGTATTGATTCTACTTTCTTACCTTTGTATGTCCAACTCATACACTATATAAGTGGGTGTTTTCTTCTGCCTTGCCATTTTTGATCTTTACGAAATCCTTCAAGCACTTCGTTGTAGTGATTCATAATTTCGTCTTGTCTTGCCTTTGCTAGTCTCATTAATTCTCGTAGTTCACGTCTTGCTGTGCGGCTAGTATTTTTACTTGGCCGTGTTTCAAACTCCTCACTTGCTTTGAGGTAGTCCATTACTTTCTGCATCAACAAGTCGTGTGTGTCGTCTGTCATTCTACTATGTCAATATCGTTTTCATAGTTAGTAAAGCCATTTTCTTTGATAACTTTCATAACATGATTGACTCTACCAACAAGTTCGTCTTTGTGTGAAATTAAGAATACATTCTTCTGTCTTTCTCTGCCCATCTTCTTGAGCACAGCCAAACTATTTTCAACACCAGCAGTGTCCATACCTGAGTCAATAAGCTCGTCAATGAACAACAAGTTGATGCCTTGATACAATGATTCCCAAACATCTCTAAATGCCCAGCTCATGCCTAGTATTAGCCTGTTGCGTTCGCCTCTTGATAAGTTGTCAAAATCTAAATCTTGTCCTAGTTGAGTAATCTCAACAGACAGATCATTTAAGAACTTGACCTGATGAGGCAAGCCTAGTTTATCTAAGTAGTAAGTTAGCCTGTTGTTTAGATACGCCAAGTTCTGATCAATAATCTTCTTACGTATAAAACTGTCTTTATTGGTCAGGAGTTTAAGGAGAAACTCTTGGTGTTCTTTTAAATTTGTTAATGTGTTTACAGCATTCCAATCAATTTCTTGTAGTGCTGTTGTTTTTAAGTCGTCAATCTGTGCCTGATAAGGATCTTCTTCTTGCGTTTTACTTATCAGTGTTTTCTTAAGATTATCTACGTTGTTTCTATGTTCATATGCTTCTTTGGCACTCTCATAAAACGTGTTTGGTCGTCCGTTTATGTGTCCAATCTCGTTGAGAAAGCCCATAGTAGCTTCTAATTTATCAGCAACCTCAGTTTGATAAGCAAGTGCATCGCTTAATTCTTTTTGTTTGCGTGTTTCAATTTCTTTTTTCTTGTCTGCATGAAGTTCTTGACCGCAAGTATAACAAATAGCGTCATCTAAATCTGTAATATCCTTTTCCGCCTTGTCAACACTTTTAGTTGCTCTTAATAATGCAGCTTCAAGTGTTGCTTTTTCTTTGTTAAGGCTAGTAAGACGATTATTTAGTTCTGTCCAGTTAGTTAAATTATCATGTGCTTCTAGTTCTGCATCAATATCTAGTTTTTCTAATTCTTCAATAGCAGTTTCTAGTTTTTCATAGTCTTTCTTTTGTTTTGCAAGCCATGCACGTTGTCTACCAGCCAGTGTCTCGATGCTTTGTTCAATTTTTTTGTTACTTGCTTCTATTGCATTAATCTTTAATGTTTCTTCTGTAATAAAATCTTTTGTTTGTTTTGTTTTTTCTTTAAGTAATTCGGCTTTTTCAGTAAGGATAGTAATACCAAGTAACTGTTCAATAACTGCACGTTGATCATTTGCTCTCATACTGAGGAAAGGCTCTGTGTATGTGTTGAGTGCAACAATATGTTTGAACATATCGTGACTCATATCTAACAGTTCTGCAATAGATTTTTGTGTTTCTCGGCTATCGCCTTGTGATTCGTCAATGTTTGCATCTACTTGTTCGTGATTGTTGATGTAAAACTTAAGAACATTAGGCGACCTGCCACGTTCAATCCGATAACTATTGCCATCTTTATCGAAGTTAAGGGTGACTAACATACCTTTGGAATTGGTCTTGTTAATAAGATTGTTCCGTTTGATGTTAGTCAGTGCTTGGCCGTATAAGGCATAAGACAGTGCATTAATTATTGTTGTCTTGCCCGTTCCGTTTCTTGATCCAGTGTCGTCACCTCCTTGGTCTAAGTTTTCACCAAGCACAAGTGTTAGCTGTTCTTTGTTAAAATCAACAGCTTGGGTAACATTACCCACACTCATAAAGTTTTTTACAGTTAAATCTTTAATTTTTATCATGCTAATTCGTTATAAATGTCCAAAAGTAGCTTTTTGTTAAAGCTGTCTGTGTCGATACTTTGTATTTCCTTACTAACAATCTGGTCGACACTTTCAAATTGTGTAATATCCAAGTCGGTGTTTATTTCTTCCAACTGTTTTTGTGGAATAAGTGTTATTTCTCTACAACCAAAGCGATCTATAAAGGTTTCTTTGATAAAACTTGCTTCTTCATAGCTGATATCAATGTCTAAGTTAACTCTAAGATACATATTTGGTTTGATAAGTGTCTCTTGTTCATCAATCAACTGTGATAACTTGACTGTTCTATACTTAGGACAATCTGGCCAGTTGATATACTCTGGTTCTGCATCGTTCTCACGGTCCAATATCATCATACCACGGTCATCATCCCAAGCATCTGCATAGTTATGTGGAAAAGCATTACCAATATAGTGGATCTTACCCTGCCGTTGTCGCTTGTGGAAGTGGCCACTAAACACATACTCTTGATTCTTGAAATGTTCACTCTTTAGTTCACCGTGATCTGGCATCTGCACCATGGCATTCATATAGAAGCTAGGCAATTCAAAGTGTCCAAACAGGTATTTGGCTTGTAACTTCTCTATTCTACGCCATTCGTCGCCTACTAACCATGGAACTAGTGCAACATCTTCTATAACTTGCATTTCATCTACCATAGTAATGCCTGGTATGTGTTTTGCAAACTCAGTTGACTTCACATCACGTTTGTCTTTGTAGTATAAGTCGTGGTTACCAGCAAACATGTAGAACTTCTCAAACGATTCGCCTAGCTTTTCTAGCAATCGTATGGTTGTATCCATGGTTGTAAGGTTCAAACTGTTCCTATTATGGTGCCAGTCGCCGCAAAAGATGCCTGTTTCACAGTTATTAGCTTTGGCTTGTTTGATATACCAATCGATATAGGCTTCGCAGTCCTGATTATGAACTCGTGAGTTACCCTTCATACCTAAATGTATGTCAGTAAACACTGCTGCTTTCTTAAACAAATAATTTCTCCGTATTGAATACTACTATAGCAAGAAAATCTAACAAAATCAACCAGATTTTTGTTCTTCTTGCCTTCTTAGTGCTGCTTCCCACTCACCTTGGTGTAGTCTTGTGTAACTTGGACTGTAATCATTCATTTCAAGTATGTCATCACGTATGTTTTGATTTCGCTTTTCTAAATTAATGACACGCACAAAGCTATTAGTAACAGCAGCGGTATAATAAGCAAAAGGATTGTTGGATTTAGATTCATCAAATTGTAGTCCTATCTGAGCTAGTTGGAGTATTGCTTGGCCTTTCATCTCGTCTTTGTATGTATAACCTCTAACGTTACCTCGTGTAGAGTATCTATCAACAAGTTTTAGCCACATCATGGCAAGTTTGTTAGTTGCTTTACCATGTTCTTTACTAAAATGTCCGTTTTCCATTCCGCCTATCCAATGTGACTTGCCTATGCACACTAAATTGTCGTTCTCGTCAAACTTGAAGTGTTGAAATGGTGGAAAATTTAGTTTTGTTTTGTGATCTGCAACAGTTTTAGGGTTTTTCTTACGTCCAGGTTCGTCTGGTATATGATCAAACATCATAACACGAAACACCAAGTCTGTTTTTTCTATTGTTCTATAATCTACTTCAAATTCTGCAAGTTTTACCTTTTTTCCAGCTGCTTTAGCTGCTTCATATGCAGTTTGTCCTTGCTTTTTTGCCTTGTTACGCTTTGCTTCTGCTATTGTTCTAATGTTAATTTTTGCAATTTCTGGTAAAATGATATCATAGTCAGCGTATTCTGGCGACACATAGCTGCAAAATGTTGCTTTTGACTTGTGTATCTCAGCTAACATGTCTTTGTTGTTTAAATAATTTACTTTTCTAGCCAATATAGACTCCTTTTATAGCATAATAAACTATGCACTTAATTTTGTCAACTAAATAATGTATAGGAGAAATAAATGGCTAATACCTTTCAAACCACACCTGCAAGTAATGGTAGTGAACTAACACAGTTCAATGCTAATAACCGTTACTCAAAGCAAAATTTAAGTGATCTCACAGGTTCAAATGCTAATCAACTTATGAGTAGGCACCGTGCAAGAAACATTCCTGCAGGTGCAGAGCCTTTGAAAAAAGATGCAAAAATAGCGTCTATGGCTCCTTTAAACTCAGATATTGGGGATGATTGGCGTGTAAAAATAAGTGTTCCTGATCTTGCCACGTTTAGATCTAGTCCTTTATTAACTCCTTTAGCTGACACTGGTTTCAATGTTGTCTTTCCTATTGTTCCTACTATTGCTGTGCAGTATATGGCTCAATATGACAGTATCGCACCGGTTCATACTAACTATACTTATCCTCAATACGTGAATAGTAGTGTAAACGAGATTGCTATTACAGGAGAATTTCCTGTGCAAAGCGAAGAAGAAGGTAGATACTGGATAGCCGCAACACATTTCTTCCGTAGCGTTACAAAAATGTTTTACGGAGACAGCAGTAACAAAGGTGCACCACCTCCGTTGTGTAAGTTAAACGGCTATGGCGACTTTGTTTTGAATAATGTTCCTGTTGTTGTAACAAGTTTTGTAAGTGATTTGCCTAACAATGTTGATTATATCCGTGTTCCTGTTGAAAATGCACAACAAGTTGGTTCGTATGCACCAAAATATCAAATGGTTCCACGTAATAGCACAATTGCAATTACTGTTAGACCAACATACAGTAGAGGTAGAATTGCTGAATTTAGTCTTGACAAGTTTGTAAACGGAGATTTAACTGATAAAGGATTTATCTAATGGCTACATATACTAAAACAAGTCCATATTCTAATACAACAATAACAGAAAGTGGCGAACTTGATATATTAAAAATACGTCCGGTGCCTGCAGATGATGACGATTACCTATACGAAGTAGAAGCTCAATATAATTTTCGTCCAGATTTGTTAAGTTATGACTTATATGGCACTCCAAAGTTATGGTGGGTGTTTGCTCAGCGTAATTTAGACATATTAAAAGATCCTGTATTTGATTTTAAATCAGGTGTTAAAATATTTTTACCAAAGAAAAGCGCATTACAGAAGGCCTTAGGTATCTAATGACTATAAAACCTAACATGTTGCATCAATTTGCAAGTTTCAACAATGTTTTTACGCTGTCGGTGTTGACAGTGGACGAAGTTAACATGCCAGATGAAACATATAGAGTAGGAGAACCTCTTTTACAAATTCTACGCAGCGGCGGCGGCGCAGAAAACAAGATTACAACAGCATATGAAGATGCTATTGGTAAGAAATTAGAATACTTCATTGATGATGTATCTATTGAAGGACTTATGGTTCCTAACAGTAAAACAAGAACTACAAACGCAACATTTATAGAGTTTAATGTTACAGAACCTTATAGTATGGGTTTGTTTTTGCAAACCTTGCAAATTGCTGCTACCACAGCAGGCTATACAAACTATTTGCAAGCACCGTTCTTGTTAACAGTTGAATTTATTGGTTATGACGATGATGGAGATATACTTGTAGTCGAAGATGGTCGTAATTTGAAAAGAATGTTTCCTTTAAAATTTACAAATGTTGAATTTAACATTGCAGAAAACGGAACCACATATCAAGTTGAATGTATCCCTTGGAATGAACAGGCATTTTTAGATAATGTTGAACAAACAAAAACAGATTTAGCATTAAAAGGTAAGACAGTAGTAGAAATACTACAAAACGGCGAACAAAGTTTGACTACAATTATGAATGGTCGTTTTGAAGAACTTAGAAAGGCAAATAAACTAAGCACAGCTGATGAGATTGTAATTAGTTTTCCAAATGAATTTGCTACCGGACTTACACCTGCTCAAAGACTTAGTAATAACGATCAAGGTGCTACTATGCCTGGTAAAAGCACACGTAAAAAAGGCGGCGGACTATTTGGAAACATTGTAAAAGGCGCTGTTGGAGGTATAATTGGCGGTGCTCTAAGCGGAAATAAGAATATAGGACAAAATGCACTAGGTGGAGCACTTGGTGGAGCACTTGGAGGCGGTTTTGCTGGAGGACTCAGCGCAAGCATTGGAGGATTACTTACCAGTTTTAAAGAAGGCGATGTAAATGGATTATTTCAAGGTATTACAGGCTTTTTAGGAGCACAAGCACCACAAGATTTTGAAGCATTTATCAGTATGATAACAGGACAAGTGTTTACAAAAAGCAGCATTGGCGAAGGACTATCAAAATTATCACAAGCATCTGGTAGTGTTAACAGTTTAGGTAACAATAAAATAATAGATGCGTTCCAAGACATGGGACAAGCACCTATGCCCCAAACAGGACAGGTTTATGATAGTAAAAACAAGGTAATGACACGTGGTAAAAACGTAATCAGTCCTGATGAACGTGTTTTTGCCTTTCCAAGCGGTTCAAAAGTTACTAGAGTAATTGAAGAAGTGGTGCTTACAAGTGAATGGGCAAAAAATGTAAAAGAAAGAGCTCCAGATGAAAACGGAATGGTTGAATGGTTCAAGATTATCAGCGAAGTTTATATAAAACCTGGTGCACAAGCCGAACAACTAAACGGTGCTCCTGCACAAACTTATCATTATAAGATTGTTCCTTATAAAGTTCATACAAGTCACTTTCAAAAACCAACTGATCCTGGGTTAAACTACAATGCATTGCAAGATAAGGTAGTAAAAGAATACAATTATATCTACACTGGAGAAAGTAAAGATATTCTTAGTTTTGATATTAATATCAATGCTGCATTTTTTACAGCGACAATGGCGGATCAAGGTCAAAACAATGTAAGTTTCAAAACAGGTGGCTCACAAATGAAAGTAGTCCAAGATAAAGATGGACAATTGACATTAAATGAACCAACTAGCGCAATAAGTTCATCAGGACAGGTTTTGATGGTAGATCAATTGCGTTCTAGCACTCAAGGTGGCGGTGGTGCCGGCATTGATAACAATAAAATTAGAACAGCACGTATGTTTCATGACATAATTATTAATAGCAATGTAGATTTAGTAAGTTTAGAACTTGAAATACTTGGCGATCCTTATTATGTGTTTGATAGCGGTATGGGAAATTATACTGCAAAAGATATTGATCAAAATGAAACAGAAAACGGGGATATAGAATATCAAAGAGGTGAAGTTGACATTGTTGTAAACTTTAGAACACCAGTTGATTATAACGAAAATACTGGAACAATGGATTTTCCAGAAGATACAGTTCCTGTAGATGCATTTAGTGGATTGTATAGGGTTGTTAGTGCTGTAAATAATTTTAAAAATGGACGTTTTACACAAAGATTAACACTATTACGTAGACGCAACCAAGAACGTGATATAAAACAAGTTGCAGCACAAGACAAAGCTGTAAAAGTAAAAGATGCATCACCTGAACAACAAGTTTATAGTCCCTATGGAGCAGGATAATGGTAGATACAGCAGGTAAAACAGAACATCAACGCACAGCAGACCAAGGAGTGCAAGAGCGTAATCCTGGACCTTATCTAGCCCGTGTTATTAAACATGCAGATCCTTATTATCTAGGAGGCTTAGAAGTTGAGCTTTTAAAAACTACAGAAGCAGGTAATATAGGCGAAACATTAGGTCAAACTACTATAGTTTACTATGCAAGTCCGTTTTACGGTATAACACAGAGTGCAAATATTGGTAAAAATGACAAATACAGTGATACACAGAAAAGCTATGGCTTTTGGGCTATTCCTCCTGACCCTGGCAGCTTGGTTCTTGTGACATTTGTTGAAGGAACTAGGGAATTTGGATATTGGTTTGCTTGTGTGCCTGAAAAAGGCATGACATATATGGTTCCAGGAGGACAACCAGCAACAGAACAACTTACAGGACAAGTTCCTAGCGATTTAAAAGGCAAAAGATTGCCTGCAGGCGAATATAACAAGTCAACTACAAAGCCTCAAACCAATAATGTTATAAAATACAAACGTCCTATTAATGATGATTTTGTGAATCAGCTTTTAGAGCAAGGATTAGTAGAAGATGACATAAGAGGAATTACTTCTAGTAGTGCGCAACGTGAATTTCCTAGTGCAGTAATAGGTATTAGCTCACCAGGGCCTGTAGACAAACGTGGCGGATCACCACAAGGCAAGATTGGCTTAAAGGAAAGCCAAGCAACAGTGCATACAAGTCGTTTAGGCAGTAGCAGTTTTGTTATTGATGATGGAGATGACAAATTAATACGCAAAGGATCACCTGAAGATACACCTTATGAGTATGTTAACAAAGAAGCAAGCGGTAAAGGTGGAGATGTAACAAGGCCACACAACGAATTAATACGTTTACGCACTAGAACTGGCGCACAAATATTAATGCACACCAGTGAAGATCTAATTTATATCAACAACAGCAGAGGAACATGTTGGCTAGAAATGTCTAGCAATGGTAAACTTGATGTTTATGCACAAGACAGCATAAGTTTTCATACTGAAGTTGACATGAATTTTGTTGCAGATAGAGATATTAATTTTGAAGCTGGTAGAAACATTAATATGATTGTTAATGAATCGATATTTCAATCAGCTGGACAAAACTTAGAAGTAAAAGTTGGTGTAGACGGCAAAATACACGCTGGTGTTTCCTTGCAAACACTTAGTGGAGAGGACACTATTGTAACAGCAGGCGGCACAGTGTGGATTGATGGTGGACCTGATGTTCAACTTAATGGCGGTAATGCAGCAGAAGCAGCACTAAAAGCACATTTTCCACAACGTGTTCCACAACATGAACCTTGGAATGGACATGAAAACTGGAATCCACCTGAAGTAGAACCAGAAAAAACAGATTCAGTAAATGTAACAGAAAGCCAAGATATACATCCTGAAGATAGGACTGTGCAAACTGACAGAACAATAATGAACGACTTGGGCAAGGAGTAAAACTATGACGGGGGCAGTAGTATCAGATAAAACAACACCGCAGCAATATTTGCAAAGTAGAGCTCTTGATGCACAACGGAGATTGGTTGAAGGTGATTTACCAGGGTTTGCTGAAGATATTTCTCGCACATGGGCAGTTACAGCCAATGGAATAAGTCAAGCAGGTGCAGCAAATAAATTTGTTAGTGGTGCAACTGTAGCAAGTATATCATCTGCTGTGCAAGACATTAGTGTTTCGTTGTCTATCAAAGATAATTTAATAGTTGGCGGTATAGCAGGTGCATTAAATGGTGGATTAAAAGGTGCTATTGAAGGTGGATTGAACAGTGCTTTGAATGCAGCTATAGCTCAAAGCGGCATAGCCGATCAATTGAATAGTGTTGCAGGACAATTAGGTGTAAATTTACCAGCAGTTCCAGGACTTCCTGCCTTAGGTGGCAGCAGTATAAGCGGTGCAAGTGGTGGAGCAGCAGCCGCAGCAAGAGCAGGTGTTACACGATCAGGAACAATACCTACAGATTCGCCTGCTGCTGCAAGAACCAGCATACAAGATCCTACACAAGCAGATGTTGAAATTACAGTTGATAGCTTTTTACAAGGACTACAAGGAAGTTTAAGTAGTCTTGCTCAAGGAATAGGCGGATTACTTGGCGGCGCAATGCAGCAATTAATGAGCAGCACAGCTCTTAGTGGTGCGTTAGGTGGACTAATGAACGGGCTCAGTGAAGGACTAGGAAAAGCACTAGGTGGATTAGCAAATGCATTAGGTGATGCAGCAAATGGTATTATGACTGGATTAGGAAATGCTATAAAAAGCATACCAGGTGTAGGTCCTGTTTTAAGTAATATGACAAATGCAATCGGAGATTTTGCCGGAAATATTAGTAAAGGCTTTGATAATTTACCACAAGGTGTGCAAGCAGGTGTAAATGGTGCTATAGCAGCCACTGGTGCTGCTTTGTTAAACAAAACAAACATCGGATTGCCAAAAATATCTCCGGCTATAGCAGGAACCGTAGTTGCTTCTTTAACAATGGCAGATAATCCTGCTGCCCAACTAAGGCAAATTGCATCTACTGCAAAAGAAGTTGATAGAAAAACATTTCCTGAAACTAGAGATCCAAGATTTGCAAATATTGCCAGTGCTGCAACAAAAGCAGCTAAAGAAATGGAAAAGAATATTAGAAGAAATGACGACGGTGATTTCCAAATGAATAGAAATCCAGAAAGAGCAGAATCAAATATTCAAAAGACACAAGTAATAACCAATGGTGCAATTACGCCAACTACAAATACATTTGTTGATAACCTAAATAGTATACAATTACAAAGTTATGAAACCTATGCCAGAATTTTAAATGGTAAATTTGCATCCTACGGAGGCGATGCACAAATACTTGCCAATCAAGCATATAGAGAATACATTGAATTTGAGCAATTAGTTTCGCCAGAAACAAAAGCATTTGTTCTTGAAATTAAAAACACCGATGCCAAGTTAATCAAATCACTTGCAGACAGATTCTTATTGTTCTATCGCAGCAGTAAGAGTCGGTATACCGCAAAAGGACTGTAAGGTAAATACGTTATGGCTACTAACGACAAACCATTATATAAAAATATCACAGTAAGAGCGGCAAACGACGACGATACACCTGTGACAAGTAAAAAGTATAGAGGTATAAGCACAGTTAACCCAAATACAGGCAGCTTCAATCTCTACGATATTAGTTTGATAAAGCAAGATATTGTAAATCATTTTCATATACGCCAGGGAGAAAAACTCGAAAATCCTACATTTGGAACAATTATTTGGGACATTTTATTTGAACCTCTTACTGATGGGTTAAGAGACGCTATTATACAAAATGTCACAGAAATAATAAATTATGATCCTCGTGTAAGCGTAGATAGTGTAACTGTAGATTCATATGAAAGTGGCATTCAAATTGATTGCTCGCTAACTTACTTAACATACAGTATAAGTGAAACTATGCGATTGAAATTTGATCAAAGTGCCGGACTAATTTAAGTGCGCACTTAATTAAATCACATAAATATTACAAAGCGAGGACAGTGCAAAATGTCAAGTACAGAACGTCAAAATAGACTTCTCTTAGCAGAAGATTGGAAAACGATATATCAGAGTTTTAAATACGCTGATTTTCAAAGTTATGATTTCGACAACCTACGTCGAACAATGATTAGTTATATACGTCAAAATTATCCTGAAGATTTTAACGACTATATTGAAAGCAGTGAATATCTTGCACTGATTGACCTTATTGCTTTCCTTGGACAAAACCTTGCTTTCCGCACTGACCTAAACGCACGAGAAAACTTTATAGAAATTGCTGAACGTAGAGAAAGTATTCTCCGTTTAGCTCGTTTAATTAGTTATAATCCAAAAAGAAACCAAGCAGCAAATGGATTATTAAAAATTGAGAGTATTAGCTCAACCGAAGATGTTGTAGATAGTAACGGAAATAACCTTGCAAACCAAAGTATTATTTGGAACGACGGGACTAATCCAAATTGGTATGAACAATTTATAAAAATATTAAACGCAGCATTACCAGTTAATACTGCTTTTGGACGTCCTATCAAAAAAGCAACTATAAACGGTGTTGTTACAGAGCAATATAGATTTAATGGAATAAACACTGATATTCCTAGCTTTACATTTAGCAAGCAAATTAACAGTGTGAGCACTCAATTTGAAATTGTTAGCACCGGTATTGATACTGATACTAATTCTTTGGTAGAAGAAGATCCGTTACCTGGTAACAAAATGGCTTTTGTTTATAGAGATAACGGTCAAGGTGCTGGATCTAATAATAGCGGATTTTTTATGCATTTTAGGCAAGGTGTTTTAAAAAATAATACTTTTGCAATTACAAATAATGCACCAAACACTGTGGTAAACATTGACACAGATAACATAAATGATAGCGATGTATGGCTTTATAAATTAGATAAACAAAACAATGAAGAATCGTTGTGGACAAAAGTTGATGCTGTAGAAGGTAATAATGTAATTTATAACAGTGTCTCTAAAGGTATACGTGACATATATGCAATTCAAACAAGAATAGAAGATAGAATTAGTCTAATATTTGCTGATGGTGTTTTTGGAAATATTCCAAAAGGTAGTTTTAAGGTATATTACAGAACAAGTAAAAATTTAGATTTTAGAATTAATCCATCTGATCTAATTGGTATAAATGTTCAAATTCCATATGTAGATAGAAGCAACAAAGAACAAACACTTAATTTAGTATTAGAACTAAAAAGTGTTGTTGAAAATAGTTCAACAAGCGAAACAAATGAAAGTATTAAAAGTGTTGCACCTAGCACATATTATACACAAAACAGATTAATTACAGGTGAAGATTATAATATCGGAACATTAGGTATTAATCAACAAATAATTAAAACAAAAGCAATAAACCGCACCAGTAGTGGTATAAGCAGATATTATGATTTAAGAGATGCAACAGGAAAATACAGCAATACGTTGATGTATGGAAATGATGGTGTTTTATTTGCTGAAGAATTTAACGAACTAGATAGTTTTGAATTTGCTACAAAAACTGATATTGAAGCAGCTATTAATAATTTAATAATTCCAAAAATTAAAACTGCAAACATTAAAAATTATTATTACGAAAAATTTCCAAGAAATACAAGTATTGCAAATTTAAACATAACATGGAATCAAACAACAACAGGAACAAATATTTCTACAGGATATTTTACTGACCTATATACCTTACCTGTTGTTGTTAGTTCATTTACACAAGGTTTGCCAAAATACATCGAACCTGAAGCATTGATTAAATTTGCTCCTCCAGCAGGTTTTTACTTCGACAAAGATAATGCACTGAAAGAAGGCACCCCAAGTGTTGCTGGTGATAGAACTTATATTTGGAGCAAGGTGATAAGTGTTGACGAAGATGGCACAGTAATTGATGCCGATACTGGACTAGGTCCTATAGTGTTCAATGACGTAATTCCAAATGGTGTAACTGTTGCTGAAATTATTTCTCCTATTGTTGGAGCATTGACAGGTGATGTTACAGTGCAACTTGTTGATCAAGTTTTTGCATACAAAACATTTGGATTGAGATACGATGTTGATGCTAGACAATGGAAACTAGTTTTAAATACAAATTTAAATGCAAATAGCGATTTTAGTTTAGGTAAACAAGGTGATAATACTAATCAACAATTAGATGCAAGTTGGCTTTTGCTGTTCGAAACCAATGGCGAAAAGTATACAATGACAACACGTTCGTATCGATATGTTTTTGAAAGTGACGATCAGATACGTTTTTATCATGATAGCACGGATAGGATATATGATAGTAAAACAGGAAAAATTGTTAAAGATTCGATAACTGTGTTGAGTAACAACAATCAGCCTGACAGTTTAAATGCATTTACAGTAGATTGGCCTTGGCAAGTTGTTAAAGAATATAGAGATGCCGACGGCTATATTGATAACAAAAAACTTGAAGTTGGATTTTTTGATAGCGACGATGACGGAGTTGTTGATGACCCTGATACTTTTAGAAATATAATTCAACCAACTGTATCTCCTACCACAAAATATATATTTGCTAAAAAATATACTAGAAATGGCACCGAAGTTTATGATTATATTAATGCTGAATCTGAAAATATAGTTGTTCCAGCATTAGGAGATCCTAATGCTATTACATCATATGCTGATGGCACCATAATATATAATTGGAAAAAAGATATTTTTTATACAGTAAATCTAACATCTAATCAATTTGAGTTAAACACAAATTACAAAGTTTATACAGGTAGAGATAACATAAAATTTGGATATAGTCATGCTGCTAACGAAAATCGCAGAATAGACCCAAGTAGTTCAAATATTATGGATGTTTATATATTAACTAAGTCTTATGATACAAACTATAGGAAATCATTAAATGGAGAAATTACCGATGTGGTATTACCTCCTAGTAGCGATAGTTTATTTCAAAGTTATGGAGCAGACATTGCTCAAATTAAAAGTATCAGCGACGAAGTAATTTATCACCCAGTAAAATATAAACCGTTGTTTGGTAGTAAAGCGAGTAGTAATTTGCAAGCAGTATTTAAAATTGTAAAAAATCCTACAAAGGTAGTAAATGATAACGATATTAAAGCAAGGGTAATTGAAGCAATAAATGAGTATTTCTCTTTAGAAAACTGGGATTTTGGAGAAACATTTTATTTCAGTGAATTAGCTGCATATATTGTAAAACAAACTGCGCCTGATCTTAGTAGTATAGTTCTAGTTCCAAGACAAGAATCGCAAAGTTTTGGTAGTATGTATGAAATCAAAAGTGAAAACGATGAAATATTCATTAGCTCGGCAACAGTCGAAGATGTAGAAATTATTGATGCTATAACAGCAAGTAGATTGAAAGCAGCCGGAAATGTAGTAACCAGTGATGAGGTTCTCAACACAGGAGTTCAAAGTAGTGAATCAGCAAGCACAATTATTATTGGAGGCGATTATTAATGTCATATAACGACGAGCAAAACGAATACCCTTTGCCAGTTGGCGATTCCAGTAATCAAAAAAGTGCTAATTTTTTACCAAGATATTTTAGAAGCGATGCTAACAAAAAATTCTTAGGCAGCACTCTTGATCAAGTTACTTCTCCGGGAGTTGTAGAAAAAATTAATGCTTTTGCCGGACGTAGAGAAGCAAAGGCTGTGAAAGCTACTGACACCTACTTGCCAGAAATAAGTGCAAACAGAGAAAATTATCAGCTGGAACCTGCTGTTGTAATTAAAGACAATATTGGTAATGTTGACTTTTATAAAGATTATAATGATTATATTGGACAACTAACTGCTTTTAGATCTACAACAAAAGATCACAGTAAATTAAACAGTCAAGAATTTTATTCTTGGGATCCCCATGTTGATTGGGATAAATTTACAAACTTCCGTGAATATTATTGGTTACCAAATGGACCACAAGAAGTTCCTGTAGTAGGACAAAGTTTAGAAGTCCGTAGCACATATACAATATCAACTGTCACTGATGACGATAACACTGCTTTCCTTTTAACACCAAATGGATTAACAAGAAATCCAACAATAAAATTATTTAGAGGTCAAACATATAGATTTGAAGTGGATTGCCCAGGACATCCTATTAGTATTGCAATCAGTCGTGCTTTCCAGCCTGCTGTTGATGTTATTGACAGTAGTCTTATTACTACATTATACGAGGATGGTATTGAAATTATCCCAGAAGATACAGGAGAGCTGAAAGACAGAGAATATGCTATTCGAGAAGGCTTTATTGAAAAAGGCATTCTTGAATTTACTGTTCCGATGAACGCCCCTGAAACATTATACTATATAAGTCAAAATGATATCAATACTAGTGGAGTATTTAATATCTACGATATAGAAGCAAACACAGAAATTGATGTCGCAGCAGAAATACTTGGTAAAAAAACTTATACAACAAGTAACGGTTGGAATTTCACAAATGGTATGAAAGTGTATTTCCAAGGCAATGTTACTCCAGCAGAATATGCTGAAGGATTATTTTATGTTGAAGGTGTAGGCGAAGGCATAAAACTTATTCCATTGACAGACTTAGCTGTTCCTGCTATATTCACACAAGATACACTTATACCATTTGATACAAACGGCTTTGACAGAGTTCCTTTTGGCGATGCAAAAAGTTTTGCAGGAACAAAAGATTATATCTGTATTAACAGAGCAGATGAAAGCAGAAATGGTTGGGCAAGATATAACCGTTGGTTCCACAAAGATGTAATAGAATTAGCTGCACAAATTAACAATCAAGATGCAGGCCTAGACGAGTCGTTTAGAGCAAAACGTCCTATTATAGAATTTGAAGCAAACATACGTTTGTATAATCATGGATCAACAGCAAAGAAGAATGTTGATCTTGTTGATACCTATACTAAAGATGTTTTTAGTAATATAGAAGGACAAGCAGGATACAATATCGATGGCATAGATATTGTAGAGGGTATGCGTATTTTGTTTACAGCAGATCCTGATACTTTAGTAAACGGCAAAATTTATGAAGTTAAATTTATTACACATACTAATACAACTCAAATTAGTTTAATTGAAACTGAAGACACTGATCCTTTATTAGACCAAACAGTTTTAGTTAAAGATGGTAACAAAAATGCTGGTAAGATGTTTTGGTATAACGGAACAGAATGGCAATCTGCGCAAGATAAAACAGCCTTAAACCAAGCACCAAAATTTGATTTATTTGATAGCAATGGATATAGCGTAGGTGACACAGATTATTATCCAGCAAACAGTTTTAATGGTAACAGGATTTTTGCATATAGAGTTGGCACCGGTGCAAATGACACAGAATTAGGATTTCCATTATCTTACAAAAATATTAACAATGTAGGTGATATAGTATTTGATTTTCCTTTGCTTACTCAAAGCTACGAGTATGAAACAAATAATACTATTTTTACAACTGCAAGTGAAGAATTATTTTTAAAGAAAATTAAAAACGGTTCCACATACTATTGCAACGGTTGGACAAAAGCAAATGAATTAAGCAGTCAATATGTGATTAGAAAATACACTGGCGATGATATAACAAATCGCTTTCCTATTGATGTATATAAAAATAGTGCAAATCTAACAGACTTGGTTTGTAAGGTATTTGTTAACAACAAATTTTTAATACAAGGCATTGATTGGAATTTTGTAGATGACTTGTCTGTAAGAAAAATTAATCTAGTTGAAGAATTATCTACAGATGATGTTATTATTATTAAAACAAAAAGCAGTGCAGAAAAAACAGATGTTGGATATTATGAAATACCCTACAATTTAGAACGCAACCCACTAAACAATAATATTACAGAATTTACACTTGGTCAAGTAAATGATCATGTTGAAGGCATGATTGCTGAAATACCAGAATTTTCTGGTATGCAACCAGGACGTAGTAATCTTAGAGATTTGGGTATAGTATCAAAATATGGACGCAAGTTCTTACAACACAGCGGACCTATAAACTTACCTCTTTATCATTTAACAGATAAAAATGCAAATATAGTAAAAGCTATTAGGTTAGCAAAAACAGAATACAGCAAATTCAAAAGGGAATTTTTAAAAGCAGCAACCAATAGTTCTTTTGTAGGACCTATAAAAGATCATGTTGATTTAATTATGCAAGAATTGACAAAAAACAAGTCAAAAAATATGCCATTTTACAGCACTGATATGTTAGGATTTGGTGGTGCTAAACTACTTGAATATAAAGTTTTAGATAGCAGAAATACATATTATGCTTTATCAAAAATATTCAATGTAAAACAATTAAGTAGAAAAGCTGTGTATGTTTACATTAACGATACACAATTAGTTTATGGACTTGATTATACTTTTACCGATAACGGATTTGTAGATATTACAGCGACAATGCAAAATGACGATGTAATTAAAATTTATGAGTATGAAAATACTGAAGGTAGTTTTGTTCCTCCGACTCCAACAAAAATAGGAATTTATCCTTCGTATGTTCCGTCATTGCAAGTAGATAATACATATTCTTCAAATACCAATATAATAATAGGTCACGATGGTAGTAAATCTGTTGCCTATAATGATTATAGAGATGATCTACTTTTAGAATTAGAAAAAAGAATTTATAATAATTTAAAAATTGATTATGATAAGTCTATTTTAAATATACATGATTACATAGAAGGCAATTATCGCAATAGTAATGTTACAAAAAAATCATTAGACAAAATATTAATAAGTGACTTTATTTCTTGGTTACCATTGGTAGGAAATCCTGATTATACTGAAAATGATTTTGTAACACGAGGTGATGGTTTTACTTACAATTACAGCAGGAGTGTAAGTCCTACTGGTGAACAACTACCAGGGTATTGGCGTGCAGTATACAAAATGGCATACGAAACTGACACACCTCATACAACTCCATGGGAAATGCTAGGATTTAGTGTTAAGCCTACATGGTGGGAAACCAAATACGGTCCAGCACCTTATACAAAAGATAATTTGATAATGTGGAAAGACATTGAAAATGGTTATATTAAAGAACCAGGCAAACCACTTATTGTTGCAAAAAAATATGTGCGTCCAGGCTTGACAAGTCATTTGCCCGTAAACGAATATGGACAATTATTAGATCCACTAGCCAGCGGGTATGCTAAAGATTTTAGCTACACAACTATGTCTAATGTTTTATTTAAATTTGGAGATGAAGCACCTATTGAAACAGCATGGAGACGTAGTAGTGATTATGCTTTTAGTTTATTACTAGCTATGATTGTAAATAGACCTGCACAAGTTTTTGCAATTGCATTTGATAGATCTAGAACTAGTAGGAATCTTGCTGGTAATTATGTTTACAATAACAAAAAAGCAATTCGTTCAGTTGATCTAGTTTTTCCTAAAACTAAAACAAATAATTTAGTTAATCAAACATTGGGTTTAGTAAATTATATAGAAAATTATTTACAAAACAATATCAATGCAAATTATGAAAAATATATTGATAATTTACAAAATTTAAACTCACAAATGGGAATTAAATTAGCAGGATTTGCAGATAAAGACAAATTAAAACTAGTATTAGACAGTAGGACACCTTTAAATCAAGGTAATGTTTTTATTCCTCAGGAAAATTATCAAATTTTCCTAAACACAAGTAGTGCGCAAAATCTCATTTCTTATAGTGGAATAGTAATTGAAAAAGTAGATAGAGGATTTAAAGTTTCTGGATATGATAAAGAAGATCCATTCTTTACAATCTATAAACCTTTTGAAAGCGCAAACGATATTGCAATCAACGTTGGCGGCATCAGTGATAGTTTTATAACCTGGGATGAAGGCAAACAACTTGTCGCAGGAAAAATTGTAAAATACAATAATAGATTCTACAGGATAAATGAAACACACACAACCGGAACAAATTTTGACAACACTTTGTATACACAATTAAACGAGTTGCCTATTACAGGTGGTGCTACTGCTTTAATTAGAAAAAGATATCAGTCTGTTCCTTCTGTTGTTGATTATGGCACTGTATATACAAAGATACAAGAAGTCGTTGATTTTATTTTAGGTTATGAAAAATATTTAAAAGAACAAGGATTTGTTTTTGATTATAATAATAGAGAAACTGAAAGTATTGAAGATTTTAGGTTAGCTATAAAAGAATATTTGTTTTGGACAACACAAAATTGGGCAGAAGCAAGTGTAATCGTATTAAGTCCCGCAGCTAACCAACTTAAATTTTCTAAAGATTATTTTGTTGTAGATAATATCTTTGACAATTTTTATGGTCTGGATGTTTTACAAGCCGATACTTCAAAACTGAGAAGTAGCTTTACTAACATAATTAGAGACAATACAAACCAATTTGGTATTACTCCAAAATCAACAGCTCAAGGCATATTCTTTGTTAAACTTCCGCTTGTTCAAAAAGAGCATGTTGTGCTAATTGATAATACCACGGTATTCAATGATACAATATATGATCCTGAGCCAGGCTATAGACAAGAGCGTATAAAGATTGTAGGATATAGAACCGACGGGTGGAACGGTAGTCTAAATATTCCAGGCTTCACATATGATGAAGCACTTGTCACAGAATGGGAATCTTGGAAAGATTATTACATTGGCGAACTAGTAAAATATAAACAATTTTATTATACTGCTACTGTAACACATACAGGCACAGAAGAATTTGATTTTAACAACTGGAATGTGTTGCCAAAACGTCCTGAAAGTTCTTTGATGCCTAACTGGGATTATAGAGCAAATCAGTTCACTGATTTTTATGATTTAGATACTGATAATTTTGACAGCGAACAGCAACGTTTAGCACAGCATTTGATAGGCTATCAAAAACGTCAATATTTAGAAAACATAATCAATGATGATGTTGCACAATACAAATTCTATCAAGGAATGTTACAAGACAAAGGCACAAAAAATGCACTAACAAAACTATTTGACAAGTTAGGCAGTGCAGACAAAGACAGTCTTGAATTTTATGAAGAATGGGCAATACGTTTAGGACAGTATGGTGCGACAGATAGTTTTGACGAAGTTGAATATCAACTAGACGAAAAACAATTTAGGATTGAACCTCAAACTGTTGAACTTGTAAACACTGTTGATATTAGCCGAACAGACCTTGTTTACCAATATCCTAAAAATAAAGTTTACTTGCAAAACCAAGATTATGATCATGCACCATTTCCAACTAATTCTAGTTTAGAAGAATATACAAAGACTGGCGGATATGTAGCATTAGATCAAGTTAATTTTATTGCACGTAGTTTAAAAGATGTTCTAAGTTTTGATATTAATTCAGTTAACCTAGACACATATATTTGGGTGCCTGAAGTTCAACAGAGTTGGAATGTTTACAAGCATATTCAATCACCTGCACGTATAAACAAAATTATAAAAACAGATTTAGGATTCACAGCAATATTTGATAGAGCTGTGCCATTTACAACTGGTGAAATAATCGGTATTAACAATATAAACGAGGATGTAAATGGATTTTGGACAGCTAGAGATGTATCATTAAATGTTGTAGAATTTTATTCTAACAAAGACATCGGCGATGATGAAATTGATTTAAGCGATAGCACTCTTGGAATAGTAAGTCAGCTGAACAGTCGCAGAATAGCAAATATCACCGATGTGAACGCTTTACTAATAGACTACGATATCAATGACAATGATAATTTATGGATAGACAATAACGGAGCCGAAAAAAGCGAAGTTATTTCAAATACAAAAATATTTAATCTACAAGCAGAAATACCAAACGAAGAAGGCCTTAACGATGTAGGATATGGCACAGCTTTTGCTGCAAGCGGCAGCAATCAAGTATTAGCAGTTGGTATGCCTGATGTTGGCTTGAATGGTAAAGTAGCCGTTTATTCAAGATTAAGTGAAGCATTAGAATACACATTATTACAAACACTAGAACCAGAAGCAATTTCATCAGTAGGTATTGTAGGAATTGTGAATAGCAATCCAGGTGAAATTACTACTTCAGGTCCGCATGGTTTAAGAGAAAGTGAAAGAATACAAATCAGAAACGCAGAAGGACTTACTGCTTTAAACGACAATTACTATTATGTTTCTATTTTGACTTCTACATCATTTAGTATCTATAATGATAAAGATCTTACTTCTCCTGTTGATACTTCAGCAATGGGTTCACACACAACTAATTCTGGTTTAATTTCTACAGGTGTTTTATATGACACCGGTTCTGGGTTTGGAACATCAGTTGATGTAACTCAAAATGGACAATACATTTTAGTTGGTGCGCCGTTAGCAAGTGATGTTCGCAGTAAGTATGTTGGAGAATTTGACGGCACAGCAAGTTATTTACAATATGATATTGTAAGCGATAGAGGAACACTATGGAGAGCTGTTAGAGACACACCGGCTGGTATTGCGGATAGCACAATAGGAACATTATCTCAAGATTGGGAATTGGTTGATGTTCTTGAAGCAGATCCCACAGGAAATCTAAGCGGTTATAGCAATCAAGGTGTTATCCATGTTTACAAAAAAGATGTAACAACATATAAATTAGAAACCACAATCTTATCTCCTGTAGCTAGAGATAATGAACAATTTGGTATTGCTATTAAATCGGCATTTACTAACGATTTAGTTCATAGGTTCTACATAAGAAGTTTAGCAGATAACGGCAGAATCTATTTTATAGAAAATAGTTTAGCAAATGTTAATTTTTTCAACTATACTAGAGATCAAAATTACAAAGGCACTTTTGATCCTTTGAAAAATTATTATCAAAATGAGATAGTATTTGCCGATTATATTTTGTATAGAGCTACAACTAATATTTTTGCAAGTAGTGGTGTTTTACCTGGCAGCTCATCAGATTGGGAAGCATTAGATCAATATGTTGATTATGTAGGGTTTGTGCCTAACTTTGGAGATGTTACAGCAGTTGAAAGTGACAGTGTTGGTTTAGGAACTGCTGTTGAAATTGGTAAAAGTTTTGACGTTAGTAAAGATGGCAGTGTATTAGCTATATCAGGTTATTTGGATCTTACAGAAATTAATCGTATAAGTGTATACAGATATAATGATAATCAAGGCCGTTACATATATGAATCCAATATTGATGGCGATATAAAATTAGAAGAAGATTTTGGACAAGCTCTTGCTGTTTCTGATGATGGAAAAGATATAGCAGTTGGTGCTATAGGTAGTGATGTTACTGGATTAAACAACGGAAAAGTTTATATTTTTAGATATAACTTTGATAGTGATAATCCTGAATATAGTTTTCAACAAGAATTATTTTCACCAAAAGGTGATGCAAATGAAGCGTTTGGATATAGTATCGATTTTGCAAATAATAAATTAGGTATTATGAGTATAAACGGAGATAATATTTCTCAAGTTACATTTGATAGCAACACAACACAATTTGATAATAGTGCTACAACAATTACAGACACTGTAAGAGATAATGGACAAGTATACATTTTTGAAAATTATAATGATACTTGGATATATGCAGAAAAAATGCGCTATTTTAGAGACACAACAAAAGCAGTTGAACCAACATTAAAACTAATTGATAATCATATTATTGTTGGACAGCCTGGTTCGTTGTTTACAAACGATGCAGGTGTTGGAACAAATACTGGTTTTGTTGTAGATTTTAGATCTGACAAAAATACAAACTCATGGACATCAAACAGTTTAGTTCAAGATTTTGTTGATTTAACAAAAATTAAAAATGTTTTCTTATACGATAAAACCAATGGAGATCTTGTAACATATCTAGATTATATCGACCCTGTGCAGGGAAAAATTGCAGGACCTGCAGAACAAGAATTGTCATATAAACTATATTATGATCCTGCTGTTTATAATATAGGCAGCACAAATACAGGAAACAAAACACCTTGGGACAGTAGTTATATAGGAAAACTGTGGTGGGATTTAAGCACTATTAAGTGGTTTAATACAAGACAACGTGGATTAGAATATAAAACTAATAACTGGAATACACCATTACCTAGTTTTGAAGTAGATGTCTATGAATGGGTTGAAAGTGATTTACTTCCAACAGAATGGGATGATATTGCAGACACTGTAGAAGGTTTAGCCGATGGCATTAGCGGAACATCTAAGTATGGTGACGATAGTTATGTAATAGCAAACATTTATGATCCTGTTACAGGAACGTTTGCAAACAAATATTATTATTGGGTAAAAAATAAAAAAACATTGCCTTCAATTGAATCAAGATCAATTAGTGCATTTGATGTTACACTTCTTATACAAGATCCTGCAGGGCAAGGATACAGATTTGTTGCGTTCTATGAAAACAACAAATTTGGACTTTATAACGTAAGAAATCTAGTCAAGGATGAAAATATAGTTCTGCATATTGAATGGAAAAAGTTTGAAACTGAAAACAACATTCATAGTGAATATCAGCTTCTAACTGAAGGTGTGCCTTCAAGTAAACCAAATGCAGATATTGTGCAAAAATGGATAGACAGTTTAGTTGGTTATGATAAAAACAGTAACCAAATACCTGATATAGATATAAGCATACCACGTAGATATGGTGTTTTAAACACACCTAATCAAAGTATGTTTATTAATAAAACTGAAGCCTTAAAACAAATAGTTGAAAGGGTCAACGGTGTATTAGCGGAAAATTTAATTGTTGATGATTTTGACATCAGTGGATTACAAAAAGTTGATCCTTTGCCTAGCATATACAGTAATGATTATGATGTAAAAATTGCAAGTGAAAATCTTTTAAGATTTGTTGCAGTTGCTAAAATTGAAACTGCTACTTTGTCGCCTACAGTTATTGACGGTAGAATAAAAAGTGTTACAATTACTAATCCTGGTAGAGGATATATTGACACTAGTTATGTTTCTGGTAGTGTAAGAAAAGGTCCAACAGTTGACATTAGAGGCACAGGAACTGGTGCAAAAATACAATTGTATATTAATAATATAGGACAAGTAACTAGTGCAGTAGTTTTGAATGAAGGTAAAAATTATGGTGCCGATACAATTTGTATTGTAAGACGTTTTACTGTCCTAGTAGAAAACGATAGCACTATAGGCGGATTTTGGAGTTTATACAATTATACACCTGCACAACGAGAATGGAGTGTTGAAAGAATACAATCATATGACACAACTCTGTATTGGCAATATGTAGATTATTATGTAGATGGATATGATGAAACAACAGCTATAAATCATTTAGTCCCAGGCAGCTATGCTCTTGAAGCAACAAATGACCTTATTGGTGAAATTGTTAAAATCGAAAATATAGGTTCAGGCGGTTGGCTTCTACTAGAAAAAATAGATAATCAGCCAGAAGTAGATTATACTGTAAATTATAAAGTAATTGGTAGACAAAACGGAACAATAGAATTCAGTAAATTGTTATATCAAAATGTATCAAGCGGTTTTGATAATCAAGTATTTGATTCTTATTTGTATGATAGAGAACCAGTTAATGAAGTTCGTATAATTATGGAATCATTACAAAATCAAATATTTGTTGATCAATTAGAAGTTGAATGGAATAAATTATTCTTTGCAAGTGTAAGATATGCATTATCAGAACAGGTTAATATTGATTGGATATTCAAAACCAGCTTTGTTAAAGCACAACACAACGTTGGCGAATTAGAACAGAAAATAACATTTAAAAATGATAATTTATCAAATTATCAAGATTATGTAAACGAAGTTAAACCTTACAAAACCAAAATTAGAGAATATGTTAGCAGTTACCAAAAAACTGAACCTTCTCAAACAAGCGTCACAGATTTTGACCTACAGCCACGTTATGATGCAGTTGAAGGACGTATTGTTGCTGAAAGAACAAGTGTATTTAATAGCGAAGTTCAGACATATAGTCCTTTTGTTCAAACTTATCCTCAGAAACATTGGTTAGATAATGTTGGTTTTGAAATCAAAGAAATTAAAATTTACGACGGTGGTAGTGGATGGACAGACGGTCCTAACGTTACAATCAGCGGCGGCGGAGGTCCTACACTAAAAGGGACAGCATCTCTTGCAGGAACCAAGGTAAATTCAATAGAAATTAATACAAGTAATGCTAGATACATTACAGCTCCTACAATTACATTTGATGGAAGTCAAGACGAAGACTCTACACCAGCAAAAGCAATTGTTATACTTGGAAATGGTAAAGCAAAAGCCACACATATGTTAATGAAGTTTGACCGTGTAAGTGGTAGCTTAGTATTCACAAGTCTTCAAGTTCCTACAGAAACATTTACAGGAACTGGTGCACAAGAAGAATTTACACTTACTTGGCCTATTGACACAAGAAAATCAAAAGTTGTTGTAACAGTAAATGGTGTTGAAGCATTAAGTAGTGAATACACCCCAGGAAACAAAGAAGATACAAGTGTAGGTTATACTAGAAACCTGGGCACTATTACCTTTACTGAACCACCTGCTTTGGGTGCAGAAATTTTGGTTGATTATTATAGAAACGCAAGTATGCTTACTGCTGCTGATAGGATTAGTTATTTTTATAAACCTACAACTGGTATGCCTGGTTTAGGCACTAATGAAGACGGCAGTGTTGATTTAGCACAAGTAATGGACGGAATTGATTATGGTGGAGTTCAGATAGACACAATCAGTTTTGGCAATACTCTTGGATTTGATGCCGATGGTTTTGGAGCCAATAGTTTTGACACATATGATACTACATTTGATGATGAAATATTTGTCTTAGATGGAAGCACTGATATTTTAGATTTAGCTCTTCCTCTCGAAGCCAATGTTGAATACAATGTATACTTTAAAAGTGTATTAGCACCTACTAGTGAAAATCCTATTAGATTAGACAGTTCATCATGGCCTACTCCAGATCCAAAGGTTCCATATGCAGTTATATCTCCTATTACAGGTGACGGTATAACCACAAGTATTGTTGTAAACGATATTTTAGAAAAATTCAATGAACTCGACGATGTTCCGTATGTTGCAAACACAACAGGCGATACTGTAATATTCAGAAAAGCATCTAGTGATGGAACTACAACACCAGACTTTACAAACTTTGACATAGAATTAAAAGGCGGCGATTTTGCGCTTTCTACAGCTACCGGTGTGCAAGCAGGTGATATAACTGTTGACGGTGATGGGTTTGTTACGCCAACAACGAGCAAAGGTCCAGAAGAGCAAGTTCCAGGACAGTTAGTCGATGCACTTGATATACAAGTCTTCAACAGAGTTCAAGACGGCCAAGGTATAATTACAGTTCATAACTACCTAACCGATGATGGTAGATTAGAATATCCATTAAGTGGAGTTGCTGCATCTCAAACAAATGTTATTGCTAAATTAGACGATGTTATTATTGATCAATCTGAATATACTATTGATTGGAAAACAAACACATTTATTTTTGCAGATAGCACAGCAATAGAACCAAATAAAAATCTCAATATTATTCTTATTGATAACAATGGATTAGATTTAATTGATAGTGACAGAATAGTAACAACAGAAAAAACCACAAGACTTGATACAAATATAAAATACAGCACAGAATATAGTTTATTTGTAACAAGAAACGGAAATGTTGAATTAGCTGAACCAAAAGATAATAATGGAACATTAGAAATTGAACTTACAACACAAAGTGCTATAGGTGACATTTTTGATTATACTGTGTATAATAACACAACTCCTGATTTTAGTCAAATTGTAATTGACGAATCTTTTGTTCCTGACGATGTAAAATATTATCACGAATTTAAAACAGCGAAAAATCCAAACGGTTCTGTATTATTGCCTTACAATAGATTACCTATTGCAAACAACATAATTGTGCAAGTCAACAATAAGATATTAAATCCTGGATATAGGAAAAAAATAATAATAACTTCTGATAGAAGTTATGAAATAGACAAATGGCAGTTTGAAAATTTATCAAAAGTTTTCCAAAGAGATATTTTGGTTTACCTTAATGAAACTTATCTTGCACCTCAATATTGGGACTTTGATGCAATAACTGGTAGGATAGTTTTAACTTCTAACCAAATTGGAGAAGTAGGCGATACATTAGAAGTGCATATTATTAGAGATGCGGAATATACTTTTACTGATACGAGTATCACATTTGAAACAACAAGTCCTGCGTGGACTAACGGCATTCCAGTTGGAGATGAAATAATATTGGCATTGACAGATGATAGCACAACTGTTAGAGGTATTGTCAAAGAAAAAAGTGTAAATGGAAATTCAGTAACATTAAAATTATATGGATATTTGAGAGATATGGAAGCTCTATTTACAATCGATGACACACCACAACGTGTTACAGCAATTGCTACTTATGGAAATGATAGCACATACGAAACTGTAACATTGACAGGGTTTGATTACACACAGGGCGACACGCTAAATTTTGCATATGCTCCTAGATCTACACACGATGTTAAAATATATACATTTAGTAATCATGATATCACTGGACTTGAAAGAGAAAGTTTTGATGTTGTGTTTTCAACCACACATGCTCCAGAAGGAACAAATGCTTATATAGATAGAAATAATCTAACTAAAGGATATTTAGAATTAAGCAAGCCTGCTATAAGCACAAACTATGTTTGGATTGTTAAAAATGGCAAATTATTGACACCAGAAATTGATTACGTGTTAAATGCAGATAAGACAGGAGTCCAATTAGCAAGACGTGTAAACAAAAACAGCACAATAGAAGTGTTGCATTTTGCAGGTAGTGTATCAACACCTAAATATGGATTTAGAATATTCAAAGACATGCTAAACAGATTCCACTTCAAGCGTTTGAATAATCAAAATACATATACATTAGCACAACCATTAAATTATTATGATAGTCAAATTATTTTACAAAATGCTGATGGAATTACAATACCTGATCGCAATAGAAATCAGCCTGGTATAATATGGATTGATAAAGAACGTATTGAATATTATGCTGTAGAAAATGCAACATTATCTGGATTACGTAGAGGAACATTAGGAACAGGTATTGCAACTGTGCATCAAAGCGGCACAACTGTTGTAGGGCAAGGACCTGAAGAAACTATTCCTTATAAAGAAAATCAACAAATTACTGATTTAACAGATTTTGCTGATGGTAGCACAGGAGAAATATTACTAGATGTAGATCTTCATACTCCTGCAAACGAATACGTTACAAAAATAGGAAGCAGTTTAAGTGCATTTGAGTCTGAAACATTAATTGATGAAATAGCAGCAAGTATGGTTGATATTTTTGTTGGTGGAAGACGATTAAGAAAGCCTTTACCTCTAGAACCAAACAACAAACTCAAAGACAGGAATTGGTATAAATTTAATGCAGCAGTTGATTTAGATTCTCCAGACGGTGACGAAATAGTGCCAGCTGAATATACAATGGAAATAGCGTATATTGATGGACAACCAAAAACGCTGTTAATATTAAATATACAGGATGATGCACACCCTGATAATATACCGTTGACTGGTGAACAAATATTACTAGTTAAGAAAAATGGTAATCTCTGGAACGATATAGTTGATACAAATACTTCACTATCGCTCAGTGATAGCCAAAATAAAATCGCAAGATTTATAAGAGACAAAACAATATCGCTACCACGATAAATACAGTATAGGTGAGATAACATGGAACAAAAAACTGATTATAGCGGCATACACGTTGAAGGACATATAAAGATACACAACCCAGAATCTGGTGAAGTCTTTATAAACAAACGTAATGCTATTCATTATGAAAACATGAGTATTGCTTTGGCAGAAAGCCTCGGTAATGCTGGCCAAGGATTTATATATGAAATGGCGTTTGGCAATGGAGGCACAAGTGTTGATCCTACTGGTATAATTACGTATCTCACACCCAACAGCACAGGAACTAATGCAAGCCTTTATAATCAAACCTATACAAAAGTAGTTGATGATCAAAGTGTAAACAACACTGATCCAACAAGGAACAAAATAGAAACAAGGCATTTAAGTGGAACTAATTATACTGACATATTAGTTTCATGTTTGTTAGATTATGGTGAGCCAGATGGTCAAGCAGCATACGATACTGCCGCCAATGCTGAAGACCAATTTGTTTTTGATGAACTTGGATTGATAAGTTATTCACCAACTGGCACAGGAAAACTTATAACACATGTTATATTCCATCCTGTGCAAAAATCCTTAAACAGACTTATACAAATTGATTATACAGTTAGAGTGCAGAGTTTGAGTGGAGGTAACATTTAATGGCATATAATGTTCCGTTTACAGATTCAGCAAACAAAGGTAGCATCACCGTTGAAGGCACTAGTCCGAATACTGAGACTAGTTTACAATTACCTCCTCAAAATAGCACAGACTATGGTTTACCTATATTAACAAATTTTTTACATCTGTTAGAAAATTTTGCTGATGTAAATCCACCAAGAAATCCAGTTGAAGGACAATTATGGTATGATACAACCAATGATGTTGATCAATTAAAAATATATGATGGCACAAATTGGGTTGCTGCCGGAGGTCTTAAAAAAAGCGGAGCAGAGCCTGAAAGCATTAACAGCACAGTAGGCGATCTTTGGGTTGACACAAGCACTAGCCAATTATATTTGTATAGTGGTAGTGGATGGATTCTTGTAGGGCCTAGTTTTGCCACTGGTAATAAAACAGGAGCATTAGCTGAAACAAGAACTGATACCAGTGATGTAGAAAGAGATGTAATTGTAAATTATGTAAATGACATACCTGTTAGTGTAATAAGTGCCACAGAATTTACACCTAAGGCTGCATGGTCTGGATTTTCTAAAATATATAAAGGCACAACTTTAAGCACAAATGTAGGCGGAGACTTAGCAAACATCAAAGGTATTGTTGAGCAAGCGGCATATATACAAGAAAATCCAACACTCACACAGCCTTCAGGAACTGTTGCTGTTGCAACACTTGCACGTAAGGATGCAGGTGGCGGCACTCAAGTATTTCAAAACAAACTTACAACACCTAATGCAGGTATTGAAATTGGCACAGTAAAAACTTTTAGTGCATTAGTTGAAGGACAAAGCGGTATACTAGAATTAACTGGTGCTGGAACGTTAGATATAAGAACTCCAGTAAGCACTAATCCTGTTGTAAGAATAAGCAACGATGGTAATTTTGGCATCAATACTTTAAGTCCAACAGAAAAATTAGACATGAGAGGCAATCTCAATATTGGTGTAGAAACAGGCGATGATGCAGAATTAGATACCAGTGGTAAACTTGTTGTAAACAGTGAGTTTGATAGTTTAGCACCAACAACAGGTGCTGCAACTGTCAAAGGCGGTTTAGGGGTTGCAAAGCAATTACAAGTTGGTGGCAGAGCTACATTTACAGATGTAATCCAGACAAACCCTGTTGGAACTGTTATGGAACCTGATACAAACGGACAAGGTATCATAGGTAGCACAGGTAAAAGATTCAGCGGTATATATGCCAATACAGTATACGGTAATCTACAAGGCAACGTCAACGGTAATGTAACTGGCAATGTTACAGGTTCATCGAGCAAATTAACTAGTCCTACTACTTTTAGTATGACAGGTGATGTAAGTGCAACATCTTTTAGTTTTGATGGACAAACTGGCGGAAGTTCAAAAACTTTTACAACCACTATTAACGATGATTTTATAAACACAAAATTAGATGTAGCAACACAACTTGGTAGATTAATTAGCTCAGATGAAATCATCATCTATAGACCAACAGCAGACGATGTTACAGTAGATCCTACAGGAACTTTAGGAGTATTCAAAACCACAATAGCAGACATAACTGCACAAATTTCTTCACTGCCAATTGGAACAGTTATGATGTGGGCAGGATTGGTTGCACCAACTGGTTGGTTTATATGCGATGGAACAGATAAACCTAGAACAGGATCAACTAATTATCGACTACTTGCTGATGCTATGGGTTGGGATCCAAGTAATTCAACAACCTGGTATTGGGGTAATCCATATTCTGGTAGTGCAACAGACTTTTTCCGTATACCGGATTTTAGAGGTCGCTTACCAACTGGTATAGGAACTCCTGGTGGAGCAAACCGAATAACTAATAGCGGCACAGGTAGCATGGGCGGTGTATCAGGTAGTGACGAAGTGACTATTACGCAACCAAATTTGCCAGAACACACACACGATTTACGTGCTGCTGGCACAGGTGAACAATTTTATGCAGTAACAAACGCTACAACAAGTTCTTCGGAAACAATTAGTGGAGGAGGAATTGATGGCGGAACAGGTAGTAGACTACTTAATAGTGGATCTATAACTGACGGCACTCCTAACGATCCTTTAGATATTACACCACCGTTTGCTGCAATCAACTTTATCATCTATCACGGGGTAACATAATGAGTTATAAATTAAACAAAACAGACGGATCATTACTTGTAGATTTAGTAGATGGTAAACTAGATGTTAATACGACAGACATTGCATTAATAGGAAAAAACTATCAAGGGTTTGGAGAAAGCATAAATGAAAATTTTATTGCAATATTAGAATCCTTTGCAAACACTGCACCACCTAATAAACCACTACGAGGACAATTATGGTATGATACAGCTGAAGGCAGATTAAAAGTATATGACGGAACTACTTTTAGAAGCACTGATAGCACAATATTTTCATCTACGCAACCTTCTACTCTTGTGCAAGGAGATATTTGGATTAATGGTGTTGAAAATGTTATGTATTTCTTTGACGGAACTGACTTAATACCAGTTGGACCTACCTACACAAAATCTCAATTAAAATCAGGTATTGAAACAGTAACAGTCAAAGATACAATTGGTCAAAATAAAATTATTGTAAAACTGTTTATTAATGGTAGTAATGTTGGTATTTGGTCAAAAGAAACATTTACACCATTTCCTGCAATAGCCGGATTTACTGATATAAAAACAGGATTCAATCCTAATAGTGGATTTGCAGACTTTAGTTTTTATGGAAAAGCTGATAGTGCTGAAAAATTGGTGTCTTCAACTGGAGATCAATTTACTAAAGATAGTTTCTTAAGCACACTTGATGATACTAATCCGGCTGGTGCTAGAACTGCGTATGGAACACTTACTTTTAGAGGTCCAAATGGTATTTTTGTTGGTAATGATAATAGATTAAACATTAAAAAATCTGGAACAAAAACACTTCTCGACAACACCGGCCCTGATAATGATTTTGAACTACAATTGCGCCAAGACCTTGGATCAGGAACTCCTTTAACTTACAGTGCATTTAAATTTGATGCAGCTAATCAACGTATGGGTATTTTTAATGATGCTCCGAATCCTAGTATTGAACGTGGTGATATTTCTGACGGTTTATCACCAAGAACTACAGGTGTTCATATAGGAACAACAGCCGATCCACGTAACTTAGTAGTTACAGGTGATATGCGTATTGAAGGCGATCTACGTGTAGGAACTGTTGTAAATGAACAAGTCACAACATTGAAGGTTGCAGATAAGGTTATTGAACTTGCAACCCCAGACGACAGCACATTGCTAGATAGTTCAAGTGAATATATAGACGGTGCTGGTATAGTAATCAATACAACTTCTGGAAGTATTGACTGGGTATATAGAAACGAAAACCATAACTGGACAACAGCAGTTAATATTAACATTGACAGCATTGCTGGAAAATATAAAATTGAAGATGAAACAGTTTTAACAAAAACAGGACTAGGTCCTAGCGTTGTTAACAGTAATCTTACAAGTATTGGAACACTAGTTGCAATTGATGTTGATGACATTAATATTGACGGAAATGTAATAACAAGTTCTAATGCTGACGGACTAGAATTTAATGTTCTTAACGATATAGCAATCAATCCAGGAACACTTAATTATAGAAATATTACAGGTGTTAAAAAACCAATAAGTAAATTAGTTGCAGATTATAGTGTCGAGAATGAATCGGCAGATGATCTTGCAGCAACAAAAGGTTATGTAGATGAAGAAATTACAGGTGCCACTAGATATTTCACTGTAAATGCAACAGGATTTGGTGCAGCTGGATTTGGAGCAGCAGGCGACTTAGAAACTGCATTGGTAAATTTATTAAATGTATGGATACCTATTAATGCAAATGTTGTTCAAAATAATACAACGTGCAGAATTTTAGCAGAATCTCCAACCGCAACAACGGATCCAATTGATGTAAACTCTAGCGTAGTAAAAAGTTTCTTAGCTGTTGATAGTGCGGGTGTTCAAAACGTATCTGTATTATCAGATGTTATTGTAAGTCCTGATCCAACATCTACTATTACATTTGGAATGGATAGGCATATAATTGAATTAAGAGCAAATTTTGGTTTGAATACATGGGAATGGGTGTCAACCGTAACATATCCATAATTACGATAAATAAGTGTAAGCACGAGGAGCGAATATGGCATACATAATAAACACTTTTAACGGTAACCAACTGGTTGTAGTTGAAGACGGCACAGTTGATCAAACTACCGATATCAAACTGATAGGTAAAAACTACAGTGGTTACGGCGAAGCACAAAACGAGAACTTTTTGCATTTACTAGAGCATTTTGCAAATACAACTGCACCTGCAAAAGCAATTACAGGACAGGTTTGGTATGATGCAGGAACTGCAAAACTTAAATTCTATACAGGAACAGCATGGAAAAATGCAGGCGGCGCTGAAGTTGCTGCTACAGAACCTGCAGGATTAAACGAAGGCGACCTTTGGTATAGCACCACAAGTAGCCAGCTATATGCAAAAAACGGCACAGGTGAATTTATACTTGTAGGTCCACAAGCTGCTGGCGACGGAACAACACAAATGTTAAGTGTTACAGTAACAGACACCCTCAGTGCTAACAAGTCTATTATTGTTGCTCTTATTAACGATACACCAGTTTATGTCATCAGCTCACAAGAATTTACATTAGGATCAACACAACCTGCAGATGTTCCAGATTTAACAGGATTTACTCTAATACGTCGAGGTATTACACTGATTAATACTGATAGCACAACCGGTGTTACAACAGGAGCAGGCACTGCAGGCGAACCAGTTCTTTGGGCAACTGCAAGCGATGCACTCAAATTAAATGGACAACCAGCAAGTGATTTCCTTACATCAACTACAGCAAACTTTACAACAACTGCAAGATTTGCAGATGCAGGATTTACAGTTGGTAACAGTAATGATTTGTCTGTAAGTATTGTTTCAGATACAATAGGACAAATACAAAATACAATCGGTGATAGGATATATTTTGGTGCTACACGTAGCGGAGTTGGTGTTGCAAATATTATCAGTGTTAGAAATGTAGATGCTACAAATACAGGTATTTTTCCTGAAACAACAGCTCAGTATAACATTGGTAGTTCAGCACTTAAATTTTCAAATGTTTGGGCAGATACATTTAATGGTGAAGCAACTTCTGCTGCTGCACTTGATGTTGCTGGAACTGCAAGAACAGCGTCCACAGCTGATACTGCAAACACAGTAGCAGTTAGAGATCCGTCTGGTAACCTTTCTGCTGTTTTATTTTCAGGAACAGCAACAAAAGCACGTTATGCTGACCTAGCTGAAAATTATACAACTGATAAAGAGTATCCTGTTGGAACAGCTATGGCAATTGGTGGTGCTGAAATCGAAGCAGAAGCAACAGCATGTAAGAGTTCAGATATTGCAGTTGGTGTTATAAGTGAAAATCCTGCTTATTTGATGAACAGTGATCTTGACGGACAGGCTATTGCACTTAAAGGTCGTGTTCCAGTAAGAGTAAAAGAACCAGTATCAAAAGGTCAAGCAGTATACGCATGGCAAGATGGTGTTTGCACAACTACTGCAACAAGAGCATTAATTGGTATAGCACTTGAAACAAATACAAATGCAGAAGAAAAACTTGTTGAGTGTATTTTGAAAACATAAATATACGTAGTTAATTAAGGAATAGTTATGGCAGTAGAAGACATTGTAGGCGCAGCTAGATACAACACACTACAAGGTAGAGTTGCTACACTCTTAGGTGTTGGAAGTGGAGATAAAGGATACAATAATACAGTCTTGTCAACTCCGGTTTTGCCTGGCAACGATGTTACTGCTGAAGATTTACAAAACTTAGCATCAGACTACACAAAAATACATGTCCATCAAACAGGTGCTTTACCTGGAGGATTGATTGGAATAGATGTTGAAACTCGTTTGAAATCGGGTTTTGAAGAATATCAAAGAGGTTTGATTTGGGATGACCTATATGCTGAATATGAAGCTAACCTTTCAGCACTAGAAACAAACAGATTTGATATAAATTTCAATTACGCTGCTGTTGAATCTTCGGGTGCAAACAGTTCAAGATCTACTGTATGGGGTGGTAGTTCATTACCACAGAGTGTAATACATGAGTTTATTGTTGATTTTGGTTCAGCAAATGCTCGTAGAGGTTTTTTCAATGCAGGCGGCGAAATAAGATTTAGTTCTTCTTTATCTCATTCCTTAACAGTATCTGATCCAGATTATCAAAAAACTGAAGACTGGAAATTAATGTTAGCAGCAATGCAAACTGTCAAGTTTAATTATGACACAACTGATAGTTATAACTTAAATATTACAGGCGGCGACGGAGAACCAGACGGTGAAGATGTATCTGACGATACTGTAACCGGCGCAGGCACAGGATCTGCAATTGGTAACCTTGATTTAACATCAAGTTATCAAACCATTTATACAAAAACTGGTTCAGCAGCATACATTGATAACGAATACACTATACAAGCTAAAGAAGAATCAAGTAGTCAAATTAGATTTCTAATTACATTCGCTGATGATGCAAACGGTTCTGGAGGCGCAGACGAAAGAGTTAACGGAACACTAACCAGTAGTATTAGTCATTTAAGAGCAGATAGCACATCATATGTTAATAATCCTGCTCCTGCTTACTCATTAATTACCAGCCTCTAGTTGACAAAAATGAAAATTATTTGTATACTAAATATATACATAAGGAGTTTAAATGGCTGGTCATAACCTTCCAATTACAGCGTTAGAATACAATAACACCAGAGGCAGTATTGCTCAAAAACTTGGTGATTTTTCTACGTGGAATGAGCACGGGTTAACAACAAGCACAACTACCAGTGGATACGGTAAAAACTTTACTAGTAATCTTGTAGTAGGTGGTAGCACTCCGGGTGTCAGTGACACTGTAACAGAACAACAACATTTTGATCTTTGGTTAGATCTTCAATCAGCCCATGTTCATCAATTTGGGTCTCAATACAGTGGTATACAACCTACAGCATTTGAAGGTAAGTTAACATATCCTAATGATGCAGATTATGCACTAAGAGATGTTATTGATTGGGATCATTATGATGATGTGTCTGGACCTAATAACGATTTACGTGATATTGCTGCCGCGGTAAACACTTTTAACCATGCTGCAACAGATTTTGACTCGTCTAGTTTTACTACTGCTATTTTAAGAACAAGTGGCGGAGCAAGTTGTAGCAGCACAAGAGACGGATCAATTAATCCTTGGGGCGGATCTCCTGATACCATAACTCACAGAGTTACCGTTAGTTTTATTAGTCATAATGCTATGTTGTATTTTTTAAGTGCCGGCGGCGAAATACGTTTTGATGCTAGTTTTACAGGCGGCACCAGTGGAACAGCAAACACAAAAGATTGGGATTGGGATCAAATCTTAGCTGCAATGGGGACAATTAGATTTGGTAGAGTTGCAGGTAATTGGCGAACAGAAAGTTTAAGTGGTAGCGGAACAGGCAGTTTGCTAAGTTCTATCAGCACAGGTGCTTCACCTAGCACATTAATATTCCAAAAACAAGGCGGCGTAACAACTGGTAATCCAAGTCCTGGCGACCCCGGTGGCACAACGATCTATGATGATAACGCATATAAAATTTATGCAAGCACAAATGTAGCATTTTCATCAGCAACACAACTTATTTTTGAAATACAATTTGATGATGCTGATCCAGGAACTGGCGGCCAACAAGGATATCCTTCCGAACCTGATGTTGGCGGAATTGACGAAGATGTAACAGGGACTGTAACAAGCAACATTTACACATATACGCCGAGTAGCACTTTTGTTTATGATGGTGTTACATATTCTGCTGTTGGACAGGCGCCACCAGAAGGCACAGTAAATTCTGCTCTTGTATAATCATTAATACATTGACTTTTCAAAAAAATTATTATATACTATAGCTCTAATGGAGATTATGTATGGACGAACGTTTATCAAAAGCACTAGATATAAGTAATTATATGGTAACATTAAACAATCAAAAACGATTGTTAAATGAACAATATAAGGAAAATTTGATTTATTATTTTAATGGTGGACAATTTTCTATAACACAACAAATTATAAGTTTCTGTCAAAGTTTGTTATCATGTGATCAAGAAGAAGCAATTTTGATAGATGATAATAATATTCCAATTGAGATATCTGATCTAAAAGATTTTACTAATTCTATAATTTCTAAGTATTTTGAAGCAAGTAATGTTTATCTTACTGAATACAATAAATTAAAGAAAAACAGATCAATTGAAAGTATAATGGATTTATGAGCCAAGGCGTAGTATTATTTGCCAGTAACAATTCAAAAATTAATTATGTAAAGCAAGCACATTTTCTTGCAAAGCGTATTAGCAAGTATATGAACTTGCCAACTACAATTGTTACTGATGTTGATATAAAAGAAAAATATCCTGATTATGTTTCGGTATTTGATCAAATTATTACTGTAAATAATTTAAAGCATAGTTATGCAAATAAAAGATATCATGACGGAACGCTATCTAACAGAATTTTAAATTTTAACAACGGTAATCGAGCAGAAGCATATTTTTTAACTCCATACGATGAAACAATTGTAATGGATACTGATTACATTGTGTCAAACAACATACTTAACAACTGCTTTGCACAGCAAAAAGATCTTTTGCTATACACAGATGCAGTGCATTTAGGCATACACAGCGGCACTCCTGAGTTTGATAGGATAAGTGATACGAGTGTAGAATTTTATTGGGCAACGGTTGTATTCTTTCGTAAATCAAAAGAAAATGAAATATTTTTTAATTTAATAAAACACATACAAGAAAACTATATGCACTATAGAAGTGTGTATCAATTCAAAAGCAATGTGTATAGAAATGATTTTGCATTTAGTATAGCTGCACATATTATGAACGGATATCAAAAAGGTGATTTTGTATCCAGTTTGCCTGGCAAACATTATTACAGTATAGATAAAGATGTATTACACACTATCAAAGATGACGAAATGACAGTATTACTTGAAAAATCTCAAAGGCTTGGAGAATATACGCTATCAAAAGTTAAAGGCATGAATTTGCATGTAATGAATAAATTTAGTTTGGAGAGAGCAATTGACAACCAATAATTTTACAATGCTTGCTCAAAATAGTGATTTTGACTATGTAAGACAAGCATGTCTTGCTGCAATGAGTATACGTGCAACCAACGAAAATTCTAGTATTTGTCTTATAACAAACGACCCTGTTCCAACACGTTACAAACCTTTATTTGATCACATAGTCGAAATACCTTGGGGTGATCATGCAGAAGATGAAGATTGGAAAATTAGTAATCGATGGAAAATATATCACGCAATACCTTATGACGAAACTGTTGTAATTGATACAGATATGCTTGTATTGCAAGATTTATCCAGTTGGTTTGATTTCCTAAGAAACTATGATTTGTTTTACACAAGCAAAGTTTTAACATATCGCGGAGAGGTAGTAGTAGACAACTACTATAGAAAAGCATTTAACAAATTTCATTTGCCAAATTTATACAGTGGATTTCATTGGTTTAAAAAGTGCGATCAAGCACATGAATTTTACACATGGTTAGAAATGATTACAAATAATTGGCAGCAATTTTACAAAGCACATGCAGGCGGCAAAATTTTTCAAAAAGTTTGCAGCATGGATCTAAGTGCCGCTATTGCTGCAAAAATAATGAATATTGAAAACAAAATTACAAATCCGAATGTAATGTATCCTAGTTTTATACATATGAAGCCAAAAATACAAAATTGGAATCAAAACTTTACTGATAAATGGCAAAATCGTGTTGGTGTATATTTGGATAAAAACTTACAACTTAAAATAGGTAATTACAAGCAAAATGGTATTTTTCATTATACAGAAAAAGACTTTTTGAATAACCGTATAATTAGTATGTATGAAGAAAGTTTAGGGTTGTAAAATGCAAATAGAATTAGTAAAAAGCAGATTTGTGCATTATGACGAAGATGGAAAAATAACAAAAATTTCTCCAACCAAAGACGAATCACAATCATGCATTGAAGTTTCATTTGAAGAAGTTAAGCCTTTAATGACAGGCAAAGAATCACTAGCATCATATCTGATTGAATGGGATTTTTTAGAAAAGAAAAATGTGCTAAAACACATTACACAATGGCAAAATGATCAACTAAAAGACAGCTTTTTATTTGAAGTAAAAAATGACGAAAATGCTGATGCTGTAATACAACAAGACAAACAAAACAAATGCTGGAGGCTTGTTTTAAGTGAAGATGTTTTGCAAGCAAATATTGATCCTACTAATCAGTTCTACAGTATTACTAAGAAATACGATCCTAATGTTTTGTATAGACTTATGCGATTTGAAAAAGTAGACCAAGAATACATTGTGCCGTTTAAATTTGATTTTGAAGTTGACAACCTTGATTTGTCAATATATACTGTTAGGAAGTTTTCTACATATTCTTATGAGGTAATTGATGGCTAATACATTTAGGGTCATTGACTATGATATAATATATCTTAGCTACGACGAGCCAAATGCTGAACAGAATTACGCAGATTTGTGTAAAAAAGTGCCTTGGGCAAAACGTGTTCATGGTGTAAAAGGTAGTGATAGCGCACACAAAGCTGCTGCCGAACAAAGCGAATCTGATCGCTTTGTAACAGTGGATGGAGATAACAGAATTTCGGATAAATTTCTCACACAAGAAATTAATTTTGATGAAAATGTAGACTTAACAAACAAAGTAATTAGTTGGACTGCAAGTAATATTATTAATGGATTAAGTTATGGAAACGGCGGATTGAAATGTTGGCCTAAACAACATGTCCTTAACATGCGCACACACGAAAATGCAGATCCTAACAATCCACATGCACAAGTAGATTTTTGTTGGGATACCGAATATGTGCAAATGAATGGCACATTTAGTAAAATTTATAACAATGCCACTCCGCATCAAGCATGGCGTGCTGGTTTCCGCGAAGGTGTAAAAATGGCATTGGATAGAGGTATGCGAGTAGATATTGATGAGTTTCATAAAAACCATTGGAAAAATCTACATCGCTTGTATGTGTGGTTAATGATTGGTGCTGATGTAGAAAACGGACGTTGGGCTATATACGGTGCAAGAGAAGGATTGTATAAAACAATGTGCACCGATTGGGATTTTGTTAACGTTCGTGATTTCGAATGGCTAAACAATTACTGGGACGAAAAAGGCGATCTTGTAGAAGAAGACATTGATCATTATACTGAAGAACTTGGTTACAAGCTGATTGAAGAACTTGATTTGCCCATTGCTGCTGAGCCACTTAACGGCAATCAAAGTTTGTTCTTTAAAACTGTATATCAAAATCCTATACGTGATAACAGCCAACAGTTTTTAGATAGAGAGACTTAATGGAGCGTAGCGAAAGCGAAGAAATAAAGCGCATTGATGCAATAACACAAGAAATATCACCTACGTTTTGTTTCGCAAAATGGTATCATGCCAACATATATTTCCAGACAGGTGAAACACACAGTTGTTATCATCCTGCTCCCCATAAAATTGACACAGCACCATTATTAGAAAATCCAAGTGCAATACACAACACAGCACAAAAGAAACAAGAACGTGCTGCTATGATGCGTGGTGAACAACCTGCTGGCTGTAGTTACTGCTGGAAAATTGAAGCACTTGGCAAAGATTATGTTAGTGATAGAAAACAGCGTAATCAAACTATCTTCTTCAAGCACAGACTCAAAGCAGTAAAAGAAGGCGGCGCAGAATTTGATGTTAATCCAGAATACTTAGAAGTAAGTTTTGGCAACGAGTGTAACTTCCGTTGTGGTTACTGTCATCCAAAAGCCAGCAGCAGATATTATCAAGAGATAAAACAACACGGACCGTATGATATGGTGCGTAATCATAGATGTGACATTGATTGGTTCAAAATATTTGAAGAAGAAAACAATCCGTATCTGGATGCATTTTGGCGTTGGTGGCCTGAGCTTAGTAAAGAACTACACATCTTGCGTATTACAGGAGGTGAGCCTACAATACAAAAAAGCACATACAAACTGTTTGATATGTTGGATGCAGATCCTAAGCCAGAACTAGAACTAAACTGTAACAGTAACTTAGGTGGCAAACCAAAGCAGTTGGAAAAGTTTACAAATCGTGTAAATGACTTGCTAACAAATAATAAGATTAGACGCTTCAAAATGTTTACAAGTATTGACACTTGGGGCAAACGTGCAGAATATATCCGTGACGGCTTAGACATTGAAGTTTTTGAACGCAACTTGGATTATTTTATGCGAAACTGTGAAGCACCTATGGTGTTGATGATTACGTTTAACATTTTCAGTGTAACAACATTCCGCACACTATTAGAAAAAATCTTAGAATGGCGTGCAAAATACAATGACGTTGAAACACACAGATGGCAACGTTTGGGCTTTGATACACCACACCTTAAAGAGCCGTTGCAATATGATATTAATATTTTACCTAAGCATTATATGAGCTATATGCGTGACCATTTGCAGTTTATAAAAGAAAATGTAGATGACAATCGCAAAGATGCTTTTAGCACTATTGAATACGAAAAGTTTAGGCGTGTTGTTGATTATATGGATACAACAGAATATCCATTAGACAAAGTTATACAAGGACGTAGAGACTTTCACAACTTCTTTGCAGAACAAGGTCGTAGACGTGGAGTCGATCATGAACAAGTGTTTCCAGAAATGTCAGATTTCTTTGAGTTGTGCAAAGAATACATCTAAGCACTCTTTGCTTTCAGGCCATTGTTGCTCTACAAACGTATCCCACCATTTTTCAGTGTTCACTCTCCAAAAATATTGAAAATGATTTCTATATTCCAACTCAATAGGTTCTTGTAATAATCCTATTTCTTTTAGTTTAGGACAATATTTATTATGAACTATTTTTTGACTGCCTACTGCACTAGGATGGCTACTTACATACATTGGCGTGTCTAAACCTAAATAACGTATACCAACACTATATAAAAATTGATGGTTTATATGATCGTGGCAGTTTTCTGCGTTCATGCTACGCAATCCAGCAATCTTTCTTGGTCCTTTAATATGATCATTTATCACACACATCCTTGCAGCTATTCTATGTGCATTTGCGCCAAGTATACCTAAACTACGCAATCTGTGTGTAACAAAATTTCCTACTATCCTGTTGTTGTTGTATAATAAAAATAATGTTGTATCTTCTTCGTTTTGCAAGTAATCAAGTAACATTTGTTGGCTGCTGTTATTAACATAATTCTTAGCAGCAGCATCATGAAACCACTGTTCCAAGTCCTGTGTTCCGTTATAAATTTCTAGTTTCCACATTGACATTTTGATTAAATAGTGTATAATGGAGTAATAATGCACAATACATTAGTCCGAGCTACACAAATACTTAACCACATTTTACTATTAGTTGGATTAAGTTTGATTTTGTTTTACGATTTATCGCCTGTATATCTTTTATACAGCTTACTTACCTATTGGTTTATAGGTGTATTTGGTATAAACATAGGATATCACAGACTTATAAGTCATAGGAGTTTTACAACATACAAATGGTTAGAATATGTTTTAGGACTAATCGGTTGTATTACAATGATAGGTAGTCCGCTTGCATGGACAGCAATACACAGACAACATCATGGACATGCTGATACAGACAAAGACGTTCATAGCCCACACAAACTAGGTTGGGCAAAAGCATGGTTTGGTTTTTGGAATATACAGCATATCAATCCAAAATATATCAAAGACATACGTAAACAAAATTTTTATAAACTAACACACAGATATTATTTCTTAATTAATATTGTTTATGTTGCAATATTGTTTGTAGTAAATCCATTACTTGTTATATTTGCTTATGCTATACCAACTGTGTTGGTGCTACACAGCACAAGTGCAATTATTGTAATTGCACACATCCATGGATACAAAAATCACAATGTAGATGATGAAAGCCGCAATAGTTGGATAGCAAGTTTAATTACACTAGGAGAAGGTTGGCACAACAATCATCATGCTAATAGTAAAGCATGGAACAATCAAGAACGTTGGTGGGAACTTGATCCTCCTGCATGGATTATAAGATTGATTAAAACTTAGCCTAGCACAACCCAAGCACTGCCGTTGTAACCTTCAAACTTGTTACTGCTACTGTTGAAAATTATCATGCCTGCTTCGGCTGACATACTGTCACGTTGTGCATATGTATGGCTTCCTACTTTGGCTATTGGCGTTCTTAGAACACCTGCGCTATCAAATATCAAACCTTTAGATTCATTTGCTGCCGGGCCGTTAACTCCGTTGGATAGCGCAACTCCAAAGTATGCATTGTATGCTGTATTGTTGATAGGTTCGTCTGCAACATAGATACCAAATCCACCTGCCTGTCTCCAACCGTTGCCATCAAAACCTTCTGCATCAAATTGTAATACACAATCGTCTGGCAGTAGTGCTGTTTTATTATCCCAAGTTCCGTTAAAACTTCTTACAGTTTGTGGACCTCTTACATTAAATGTTGCTGTATCGCCAACAAAATTTAAAGCGCCTGTGCCATTATAAGCCTCAAGTGAAAGTATACCATATGACTTAACAATTACTTGTCCAGTATTTTCGTTGTATGTAAGTAGGGCTTTGTCACTTCCACTGTATAACTCGCCTCTGAATTTACCAAAATGATGTGCAACCCAAGGTGAATTTCCTAAAATATCTGCTTTTACAATAGGTCTTCCATCGTAATGCTCTACGTGTCCACGTAATGAGCTTTCTGATCTATCTGCTCCTAAAACAACAATTGGTCCTCTAGCTATTGCATCTTCTGGTGGTAAAACGGGATGTGCTATTCCACCTAACCAGTTATGTTGATTGTAATCATCGTTTGGCGGCGCCATAAGTGAAGTATTTTCGTCTGCCATAACTTCGCCAATAAGGCTACCAGTTACAACTCCAGTAACATTACCTATAACATCCCCTGTAACTGAACCAGTAACATTACCTGTAATGTCTCCGTAAAACTCTCCATAATGACTTCCGTTAAAATCACCACTGAAAGCGCCAAACAGTGTGCTATCACTGGTTACGTTACCAATAAGGTCTCCATAAAATGTTCCATATACAGCATCAGCATCAACAGTCCGATTTGCAATATCAATTATAGCACTACCAAATTCATCTAACACGTTTCCTGTAACATCAGCATTTACCATTGCAACTTCAGGATCTACTACTATGTTTCCTGAAAGATCTCTAACTTCACCGATTAAATTTGTTTTAATAGTATTAGCTGAGCTATCAAATATTACGGTGCCGTCGATGTCTTCAATGTCACCAATTAATGGTCCAAAAACTTTGCCTGTATCAACATCAACTTGTAAAGAACCTGCCTTTGATACAACACTTGCTTTTACTTGACTGGTCCAACTATCTACTAAAAGATCGCCGTCAGCACCAACTACATCTAATCTGTAACTTTCACCTGGTATAAAATCTGCCATAGGAACTCCTTGTGTAAAGTATTTATCCTAATTCTGTTCTTGACATCGCTTTATCATTTTAGTATAATTACTGTATGTATGATATATTCTATGTTGGTTCAAAATCTGATATACAATGGCAAAAATTCAAACAAAATTATCCAGCTGCAAAATGTGCTGAAAGTGTAACAAAAGCAACACAAAAGAGCTTAACAAAGCATTTTTGGATTGTGTATGCAGATACTGAAATACAAGATAATTTTGCGTTTGATTATATTCCTGATGAATGGAGTCAAGATGTAGCTCACGTATTCCTTAATGATAAAGAATACGATGGCATAGTTTTGCTTCCAAAAACCCATAACTATTCTGATAAAGAAATAGAAAATAGATTTTATGTTGCACACAAAAAGGTAGAAATTTTAGCAAGCACCCCTGCCAAATATGAAATATTTTATGCTGATACATATGAAGAATATGTTAAAGCCTTTGAAACATCGCAGTTTGATATGTTTTATATTGTTCCTAATTATGTTAATATTTGCAACGATTATAAATTTGATTTTTATATAAGTCATCATAATCCATATGATAAAAAAATTAATCATATGTTCTTAAATGGTGAACATCATGATGGTGTTATGTTATGCAGTAAAAAAGTAAAAATCAGCGAAAGAGAATGGACATTTAAATTTATTGCAGGAAAAAAAGAACACAATATTGTTGCAAGTTATCCTAAGCCTTATGATGTTGTTTTTATAAGTTATCAAGAACCAGATGCTGATATAAACTATGAGAATTTGAAAAAGAAAGCACCAAACGCAAAAAGAGTGCATGGTGTAAAAGGAATACATCAAGCACACATTGAAGCAGCAAAAATTTGTTCAACCCCTATGATTTGGATTGTTGATGGCGATGCAACTATAGTAGATGATTTTGAATTTGATTATCCGATACCTGCATGGCAACATAATCATGTTCATGTGTGGAGAAGTAAAAATCCTATAAACGGATTGGTATACGGATACGGCGGAGTAAAACTATTTCCAAGACAACTTACAATTGACATGGATACCAGTAAGCCGGATATGACTACAAGTATTAGTGATAAGTTTGTTGCTGTAAAAAAAGTAAGCAATGTTACAGGATTCAATACCGGCGAGTTTGAAACATGGAAAAGTGCTTTTAGAGAATGTTGTAAATTAAGCAGTAAAATTATTGATAGACAAAAAGATGATGAAACTGAAAGAAGATTAAAAATTTGGTGTAGTATTGGCAGAGATAAACCATTTGGAGAACATGCTATTGCTGGTGCTCGTGCTGGCATGGCATACGGATCTGCAAACAAAACTGATACAGAAGCATTAAAAATGATAAACGATTTTGACTGGTTAAAGGAAAAATTTAATGGAAATCTATAAGATATTAGATAGATTTGAGTTGATGTATCCTCATATAGAAAAATTACAGTTTTTGCGTAGGGCATACATTGATAATGATATACACAGTATTTTTAAATTAGCAGACGCTGACGAAGAATTACGTAAAGCAATATTAGAAAAAAACGTTCATAGTGTATTCCGTCTAGCAGAAGATGCTACAGTTCTAGGAAGTGTTGAGGATTTACGCAAAGCAGTTGTTGATCAAAATCTATATAGTCTTTTTAGACTATTAGGTGATGATTACGAAGATCTTAAGAAAGCAGTTTGTAATGATAACATACACAGCATTTACAAATTACTTAATGCAGAAACAGTTAAAAAAATTATAGAATATGACAATCCTTATGCATTATATGATACACTTATAGAATATACCGATAGTCAATTTGCTCATGCATTGAAATGGATGTTTTTTGAAGAAATAGAATTTGACGAAGATTGTTTAAGTAGGGGTCAATTACAAAGTAAAATTTGGCTGGTAAATGAGCTTAAAAATATAAGTGTAGATTTGGGTGTTGTGTTTTTATGTGCTGGCTGGTATGGAACTTTAGCAACAATGCTATTTGAATCTGGCATGAGTATTGAAAAAATTAGAAGTTTTGATATCGATCCTAATACTGAAAATATTGCAGAAATATTCAATAGGCAGTGGATAAATGGATGGAAGTTTAAACCAGTTGTGCAAGATATACATGATATAGATTTTGAAGAACATAATTATATAGTATCAAAAGATAATGGTGAATTTGAAAGACTTTGGGATATACCTAATACCATTATAAACACTAGCTGCGAACATATACAGAATTTTGAAGAATGGTATGCAAAAATACCAAACGGTAAACTAGTTGTGTTACAATGTAACAACTATGAAGAAATTGAAGAACATGTTAATACGCACAGTAGCTTAGAAAGTTTTGCATCTCAAACACCAATGGAAACTGAATTATACAATGGAGAACTTGATTTGCAACATTACAAAAGGTTTATGAGAATTGGATTTAAGTAACTTTTCAGTAAGACAACTACAGTTAGAAAGTGCAAGAGCATTAAGCACTATGCAAGCAACAAATAACAATATTTGGCAGTTCAACAAAAAAGCACACCATAATAGCCAAAATTGGTATGTGGCAGTAATTGAATGGTATGTAGAACAATACGGAGACTTGCCTAGTAAGGTAGGCCCTGGTAAGGAAGTAAAATTAATTCATGATCAATAAAACTATTTTAAAAATATTTGACAAAGAACAGTTTTCTATTAACAATGCCTTTAAGGATTTTGTTATTCCACAGTCTTCAAACAAATATTTTTTTGAAAGTTTTGACAACGATATATTCAAATCAGTTGATAGCATTGAAACTGATGAAAATTTAAAAAATAATAATTTTTATATAGTTCCAATTGTTTATTACAACGAAGATCATTTCACACAAAAACCTTGGTTAGATTATGTAAAAAAATTTATAACCAAACACAAAACAGTATTACAGCAAAACAATGTATATCTATGCATATGTGATTTTTACGAAACAAGCAAAAAACTTGTTTACATTGCCGAAGATTTACAATATCAATTTGATGTTAAGATATGGATTATAAGTGCTGATAAAAAACTTAAATCTGGTCAATGCAGAGTAATTTATAATGACACATGGATTAAACGATTTGAGCCTGCTTCAGATATCATAAGATACAAACCAAATAAAATATACATTAATTTAACAAGAGTGGCTAGATGGCACAGGTGTTTGCTTACAGACAGATTGATAGACAATGATTTATTGAAATATGGTTTCAACACCTGGGGTGATGTATACACAATATTCGGAAAATACAAAGCAGAAAATCCTAACACAAAAATAGACAAAGTAAAATTTGACACACTAGATATTGAAGATTTATCTAGTATAAATCCAAACTACAATGTTCCAAAAAAACATTGTATACATAGTTTTTTGTATCTAAGCACTGAAACTAGTGTTGATAGTGAAAACATGTTTTTTAGTGAAAAAATTTATAAACCAATTGGGATCGGAATGCCATTCATTACGCTAGGCAATCCAGGAACACTACAAGATTTGCGTAATAGAGGATTTGTTACATTTTCCGAATGGATTGACGAAACTTATGATAATGATTATAATATAAACAGAAGAATACAAATAATAATTGAAAACATTAAAAAGTTTTCGACTTACAATAGGAACGATCTTATTACTATTAGAAAAGATATGGAACCTATATTACAACACAACTTGAATTTATATAAAATGATTAGAAGTAAAAATATTCTCAAAGAAAATTTACAATTGGCAATTGGGGAAGAATATGTATATTAGTTGGATTGGATTAGGCAAACTTGGATTACCTTGTGCAGAAATTATAGCCAGCAAAGATATCAGCGTCAATGGTTATGATATAGAAAGAAAGAAAACAAAACGTGTATTGCAATTTCCTAACATTGCAGGAGCAGTTTCGTCTACTGATATAGTTTTTGTTTCTGTGCCAACGCCACACGACCCTGCTTATGATGGCAGTGCGCCTACAAGTCATTTACCACCAAAAGATTTTGATTACACTATATTAGAAGATGTAGTAACCGAATGTGATCGAAACATGCGTAAAGGTCAAATATTGGTAATCATATCAACAGTATTACCAGGCACTATAGAACGTATAAAGAAAAAGATAACCAAAGCAACATTGATTTACAATCCTTATTTAATTGCAATGGGAACAGTAGCTTGGGATATGGTAAATCCCGAAATGGTAATGATTGGAACTGAAGATGGTAAAAAATCTAACGCTGCAAAAACATTAATTGATTTTTACAAAATTATTATGGAAAATGATCCGCGATATATAGTTGGAACATATAACGAATGCGAATGTATAAAGGTATTTTACAATACATTTATCAGCACTAAAATTGCATTAGTTAACATGATACAAGACGTTGCAGTTAAACAAGGAAATATAAATGTTGATGTAGTAACCGATGCTTTGGCACATAGTAGCCAACGTATAACTGGACCTGCATATATGAAAGCAGGTATGGGTGATGGCGGCGCATGTCATCCAAGAGATAATATTGCATTACGATATCTTGCGGATAAATTAAATCTTGGGTATGATATTTTTGACAGCATAATGACAGCAAGAGAACAACAAGCCTGTAACATGGCAAAAGAAATACTAAAAAAAGGCAACGCTGTGCAGTTTAGTTCAAACAGTTACAAAGCTGGTGTTGAATACACAGATGGCAGCTATAGTTTACTAGTGCAGCACTATGTAAAAGAACTAGGCGGAAAAATAGTTGAACAAGATCCTGATGTATATGTAAAGGTCCACCAAACAGATGTTGTTCCGGAAAATGTAGAAATATTTGATCCGTGGAAAGGATACGGTAACGGATGAACTGTCTTGTTGTTGTAGATGCATGGAAGCATTGTGAAAAAGAAGATGTTGAAAAATATCCTTGGTTAGAAAAAGAAACAAAACTATTTGGTGCATTTATAAATTCACAATTAAAACAAATTAACAATTGTGATATATTTCAATATGCAAGTGGTAGAGAAATTATGGATGAGATGAAAACAGGTGTTGTAGTTAACGACATACCACAAGGATATAACAATTATTATTATTGCGGTTTTCATTTAGGTAGATGTATTTCAAAAGTATGCCGTAAACAATCCGGATTAGTTGTGCTAAATCTTAGTATGCTGTTTCCTGACGATAGTTTTCACTCTATTAAAAAAGAACAGTATTGTTGGTATAGTCATGCAAAAGGATTTGAAATATGCTAATTACTTGCGGAACTAACAAATCTTGGATTAATTTTGGTCATCCTGACGATAAAAAACGCTGGGAAGAACAATGTAAAATACAAGGATCGGATTGGCGCTACTATAATTTATTAGAAGATCCTATACACTACAATCATAATAGTTTAGGTTATAGGACACACGAATTTGATTTTGAAAAAGATTATATAGCTGCCTTAGGATGTAGCAATACATATGGATTGTATCTTCACGAAAATGAACGTTATTCAAATCTGTTAGAAAGTCATTTTAATATTCCTGTTTACAATTTTGGAATATCTGGAGGCAGTGCTAATTTAGTAATGATGAATATTTCAAATATTATGACAAGTTCAAAACCTCCGAAAGCAGTAATTATTCAATGGCCTAACAATATGCGTATCGGTTTGCCTTTCACAAAACCGTATGATGGTATATATAATATAAGAGCAAATACAGAATACGGTTCTAAAGGAAAAATATTTGAAGAACTTGTTTATCATGGAAATACTATAGAAACATATAGTCTTTGGTGCAAAAAATTTACAAATAATTTGTTAGAAATGTATAATATACCAAACGTTCAGTTCTCGATTATAGAAGAAGATAGTAATTTTTATAATATTCAATATATTGAAAAAATTGATAGAGGATTTGATAATAGTCATATGGGAAAAATTACAAATAAAAATATAGCAAAGTATGTGAAGAAATGTATAGATACGAAGATATAAAAGTTATACACTTAGAAAATACACAAAACTGTCAAGCAAGTTGTCCTATGTGTGATCGCAATCAAAACGGCGGTGCATTAAATCCGCATATAGATTTAAGTGAACTTACATTGGAAGATTGTAAACGTATATTTGAGCCAGAGTTTATTGCACAATTAAAAACTATGTATATGTGTGGTAACTTGGGTGATCCTATTGTTGCACGAGATACACTTGAAATATTCAAATATTTTAGAGAACACAACAAAGATATGTGGCTATCTATGAATACAAACGCAGGAGCAAGAGATGAAGCATGGTGGAGTGAATTGGCCCAAGTCTTTGGCAGGATGGGTGCTGTTATTTTCAGCGTTGACGGTCTTAGGG
>Ga0255759_10000229_pt1 | contig 51831 bp, 58 predicted proteins | sample 101ome_20_FD_179959 | JGI IMG/M metagenome (GOLD analysis project Ga0255759, IMG submission 179959) | Coastal salt marsh microbial communities from the Groves Creek Marsh, Skidaway Island, Georgia - 101404AT metaG (version 2) | ecosystem: Environmental > Aquatic > Marine > Intertidal zone >... | reverse complement strand
CCCGCTACACTCTCAGAACACTCTCAGAACAGTCATGTGCTCCTCGCTCCAGCTCTCGCAGATCATCGACCACCTCACCGAGAACAAGTACGACCGCGGCGCCGCTCTGAAGCTCCTGGAGAAGGAGGGACTCCTGCCGAAGAACATGATCCCCAAGGTTAAGGAAGAGAAGCCAGTCTCCCGCTTCGCCTCTCAGGCGGCGCAGGACGCTGCGGACGCTACCATGCTAGACTTCTCAGACTGCCAGGGGACCAGCAAGAACGGCAAGATCACCGTGAAGGACGTGAAGGACTTCGCGGCTTCCAAGGTTAAGAAGGTCAACGCCAGCCCTGCTGCTGCGACCTACGCCAAGGACCACGGGATCAACCTCGAGGAGGTGCCCGCCACTGGAAAGGACGGAAAGGTCACCATCCAGGACGTGAAGAAGTTCGCCGCTCCCGAGGAGAAGAAGGAGAAGGCTAAGAAGGGACCCAAGCTCTCCCCGGGCGCCCTGAAGCTGGCCAAGCAGTGGCAGCTGGACGAGGACGACCTCGCCGAGGTGAAGCCGACTGGTGCGGGCGACACCATTAAGAAGTCGGACCTCAAGGAACTGGTGGAGGCGGCCAAGAAGGCCTGGGCGGAAGAGGAGACGGACGAGGACTCGGGCGAGGACTCGGAGGACATGAAGGACCTCGACTAAACACCAAAAAACCCTAAAAAGAGCCCTTTCGAGGGACTAAAAACACCGTAGCGAAGGAGAGGAGACGACACCAATGCTAACAGACCTTCCCACGGATCTCCATCTCCTCATCTTGGAACACGACGAAGAGAAGAAACGCCTGAAAGAGGAAAATCAGAGGTTGAAGGCTCAGGTGAAGATGACCCAACTTATTCTCCTTGGACCCCAGCGCGTGTTTGGGCCTCTGGGTGGCACGGGTCACTATAAGCCGATGCCAGAACTAGAGATCCTCCCAAGTGAGATGTACAGGTATTATCGAACCTTTGGTGTGATAGAGTTACAACAGTTGCTTCTTAGTTTGGGTCTCCCGATTCGTGGAACTACCAAGCAAAGGCTCATCAAGAGTCTTATCGAATACTACCTTGATTAAGACTATAACCAGCAGCGCTCCTAGGAGCGCATAAGCCTGGGTACAGACAGATGGTTTTCCCCCAACGCCAGAACGCTACCATGGAGCCTTATGTTACCCCCAAGAGTCTTCTGGCGCTGGACGAGTTCACAAAGATGTCTATCGAAGCACATTGGCGCGAGCTAGTTGAAGAGTGCATCCGTGCATCCAAGGGAACAGGAGAGACTCCCCCGGTAGAAACAGGTGATACAAGCGACTAAAACTAAAACCATGGTGAGCCCTTTCGAGGGCTCACAAACCCCGTTTATTATTTAAAGATAAATAATATAAAATTATAATAACGACAGAAATGAATCCAAATTTACAAATGTACGAAAGAAAAGAGGATATTAACACTGTTCATAGACCAGATTTTAACCCTAGAAGGTATAAATCGATACAAGAAAGAGTAAATTCTGATCCAGAATATGAAAAAATGTACATAGATAAATTAATTTCCGAAGGATGGTATAAATTACAGGATAACAGATCGATTTTATCAGATGAGATGAAAGGACGTCATTTTAAGTACCGTTTAAATGGAAAAAGTCTTTCTGGGGCTCAAAAGGGTACATTTAGGAGCGGAGGAATAGTCATAGGAAGGTCAGATGAAGACACCGAGGGTAAATATATCATGTATAAAGCGTATAATGGACGTTTATTTCCTCTTCAGATAAATGACATTTTAGTAATCTACACAAAAGATCCTTCTATCAAAATTGAGGGCTCAAAAAAAGAAAGAACTGTTTCTAAAACAGTATTTTTCACTAGACCACGTGGAGATACTAAATTTCCCGTTTTTTTAATGTCAGAATTGAATGGAGAAAGAATTCCTATTTATTATGGCAAGGATAAATATGCTCAGGAGCGATTTGCAGCTTCTAAAAAGTATCAATATGCTCTTAAAACAGGGGATTGGGAATTTTCTACTTAAAGAAATTTTAACTTTTGAATATAAAGACTTTTGAACTTAAAGAACTTAAAGGATCCCCCCATTAAGGCATACTGTAAAAGTCCGTTTTTGGGGCTCGAATTACATCAGATTACATAAATGGAGGCGGACTTTTTTTATACCCGTAGTGTGGGTATAAAACCTCTTTTTATAACTTTTTTTTACGAGTATAAAAAAAAATTACACATGGTCCGCACCAAAAAAGTTTCCTGAAATTTTTTTTTTTTTGGACGATTTTAAAAGTTTAAAAGTTTCTATTTAAAGAAATCACAATTTCTAATTTAAAGACTTTTGTGATTTTTTTTTACCCTCCGTTTTTTTAAAAAAAATAAAAAAGTTTTTGGAGCGGACTTACGGGAATTTTTTTTTCATACCTGTAAAAAAATTCCAAAAAAAACAAAATATACCCGTAGTGTGGGTATAAGCAAAGTCCGTTTTGATTTATGTAATTCGATGTAATTTGATGTAATTTTCAAATCGTGAACATTTTACGAAAAAATATTGTATTTAAAAGATAAATAAATAGATATAACAAATGGCCTTTCTTATGCTTTTCTCTTCTCTCTCTTATATCTTTTCACCTCCTATTCAGAAGTGTCGTCATCAGCCCGTAAAACTTATGGAAAGACAGTCCGATTTTGTGGGTGTTGCCGAACCTACTAACCCATCGTCTAGAGTTTCTTCCTCTTTTCCGGGTGGAAGATATGAAACATCTATTGAATCTATTCTTGTTCAGGGTGGATCACTTCGTACATGGACATACAGATCTCCTAAGATTGAACAGGTACAAGTAGTTCTTAGTAGTGAAGGTCGTCCACTTGATGCGGATATTGAACTATGGCATGGACCTGATAATACACCCTGTAAGATGCGTGTTTATGTAGAAAATGGAAGAACTAGACCCTTTTCTGCTGTTATTGAAACACCAAGAGGACCAAATACAGTTGCTGTTCGTAATATTGGGCAAATAGAATTCCCTATTGCTGCTAATGTAGTAGCAGATGTAGTTGATATGCCATCTATTGATTGTGTACAATCTTCTACGACCATCCAAGGAGGTGCTCTAAGAACATATCCATTTGATCCAAGGGTAGAAAGCGTTCAAGTTCTTCTCAAGACAGATGGTAGACCTCTTAATGCAAGAGTAGAACTTCTACAGGGTCCAAATAATAATAAGCAGGTAATTGAACTCTATACAGAGGATGGTTGTGATAGACCCTTCTTTTGTGTTCTAGAAACACCTGGTTCTGGAAATGTAGTACGTGTGGTTAATACTGCTCCAGTTGAGTTTCCAATGTCCGCATCTGTAGTTCCTGGTGCTATCAATAATGATCTAAGGACTGGACCTATTATGGGAGGCGATGTAATTATCGGGGGTGATGTGGGATGGTAAACATAAACAAAAAATTACAAAAAAAATTAAACATTAAGAAAAATTTAAATAAAATAGTAGTACCATGATAGACCTATAGCATTAATAGACCTGGACAACATGTCCTCTACTCGGTAAATATACCCGGTCAAATCTCTTAGCCATGAAGTCTCTGAGGTTTGATGTCTGGACGAAGCGGGTGTTGAGGTGAAGACAAGAAACGACGGAAATAATCGAGCGGATGGATTGCCACAGGAAGTCCCCAACTGTAACCTTCTCTTTTGACCGCCGCTAACGCCGCGGTCCTTTCTCCACTATTACCTACACTAGTGCAATTTCATTTGTGACTCTAGCCCGGTCATTGCCTTTTTAAGGACCAGTTAGGTATGAATAGGATCTGCCTAATTGCGACTACGATTATTTTGTGAGCTCAACTGTTTCTTGAATTAACTGATCCTTAACCAAGAGTTTTCATTGGTGAACCCCGATGAAAACGGTCTCCCGGCCACACTTAATCCTTAGGGATTACAATGGGTGTGTAAAGAAATTCATAATGGAAACGGGTAGCGACGACTATATCACCCCTCATCGCCAAAATGCAACCTACGACCCGGAAGATCCAACACCTCCTCCTATTGTGAGGAGACCAAACATAGAATGTTCCGAGAACCCTGTTAAGAGATGGGCAGATTATGACGATGATGAACCTCTACCCGAAGTAATTTTTGGCAAAACCATGAAACCCATTGTAACTAAAAATCTATTGAAAGAATTTAATTTAACTGATGATAATTGGAGGCGCGAAGAAGAATGGACTTTAGTAAATCGTAGTAAGCCCAGGCGGGGAAACTGGGATAAGAAAATGTAAATTATAGTGTAAAGATATCCAGTAAACTCTTCGGAGTTCTTAAGGCTGGGTAAAGCAATATGTCTGAATCCTTGTCTCCTCTTTTTTTGCCGCGCTCGCAAATTCTCCCTTTGAAGACGGAGACTCCTCCATCTCAAGAATCATCTGATTGTGATTCTCCTCCATTAGTTTCTGCATCCCCTTCTCCACTACCGTCGCCTCCAAATGCGAATCGCGATGTTACTCTAAACATTATAGAAGAAGTTATTGATCTAGCAGATAGGACTAACAAACTAAAATTGAAAGTCATAGATGCTTTTAAGGATGTTAATTGTGATAACTGTCGCGTTTCTAGCAATGGAATATGCAGAACGCATATTACAGGAAACGGTGTTTATAACATGCGTATTAACCCAATTATTCGACCACCGAATTCAAGTCCGGTAAAAGAAGAACCCATTGCTCAAATTTTGAGACAAGACATAGAAACACGTCATAGAGAAGCTGTTAGGTTTTCCGAGACATTTATTAATAGTCTTGGTGTGTAATAAATTTACAATTATATTTCCTTAAGGCTTTTAACAACTCTTAGGAGTTATTAAAAGTAGGTTTATACACATAACTTCGGTTCATTTATTTTTAATTTAATAATTGGTGAATAACAATCTAAGTACAGTTTCTTAAACCCACCCTCTCTTATTATAAATATAGAAAGCATAATAAAACATATAGTTGAAAAACCTAGAAGAGAACCACCTGCAAATCCTACCATAGGTCTTTTATCTTTGTACCCATCATACATTACTAATATGTATGTAGCACATATAGATACGCCAAAGGACAATAAGAAAAAAATAAAAACCCACACACCTTTACTATTTATATAAAACTTTTTAGAATAAATTGCATCAATGTTTCGATAATCTACAAGACAAACGGGGCATTTTATATTTCCAGTTTTATCTATTAATTCAATTTGACATTCTTTATGAACATATCTATCTACACAATTACAATCAGATTTCCATGGTATAGGATCGCTATATGTACAAATGTAACATTCTTTATCATCATTAACAATTTCAATATCAATCATTGAATACATATTATGTATATATTTTTAAAATATTTACATAATATAAATGGAAAGAGATCAATTAAATTTTGCTGTTGTATTATTTGTTCTTATGTTTATTGTATCTGGTGGTAATAAACTTTTTAATGGTAAAAATTATATGTCAGAGTCTATAAGACTATCAAAAAAAATAGATGTGTCAATAGATTCTAGTAAAAAACTTGTTATTTTAGCAGGTTTATGGGAATTGGCTATGGCTGGACTTATTATATATTCAATATATTATGATAAAAAATATTTAGAGATCGGGGTATACGGACTTATGTTTTTTACATTATTGGCAACTCTTATATTTTACACACGACCTCTTAAATACAAACCATTTTTATCTAATTTAAGTGTATTAACAGGTTTATATTTAATGTTAAGAATTTGTGAATTTAAGTAAGTTAAACAAGAGAAGAAAATCTGGAGATTATCTCTGTGTCTACTTTAGTATCTTGTGAGTTTTCTGTTACTAAACTTTTTAGTTTTTGTTCTTTTGAATCTAGCAACATTATAGCCATAGCGGAATAATTATGTAGATCAATAAGTGTATCTCTTAGACTTTCTGTTGGGATAAGTGTTATACTACTATTTGTGATAGTGCTAAGGCGATTTATTTTATCTCCAATTCTTACAAGAACACCAATTGGTCCGTATGTTTTATATGCATCTCCATAATCAGTGTTCTTTTTTATAAATAAATCCAAGCCTTCTCTTTGAATTTGTTTCATTTTATAAGCATCACTGACTTTAAGTTTATATTCTTCATTATCACCGGCAAGAGACATAACAATAAAATTTAATGTATTGTTTTTTTAAATTAAATAACAATACATGTAATTAAATTAAATAACAATACATAATTAAATTATCATTTCTTAACTTTAGCCGGCTTTTTTTCCTTAGTTGGTTTCTTTTCCTTAGCGGGTTTCTTTTCTTTAGCGGGTTTCTTTTCCTTAGCGGGTTTCTTTTCTTTAGCGGGTTTCTTTTCTTTTTTATCTTTGGGTGTTTTTGGCAACGATTTTTTAACCTTTGCCCACGCCTCTTTTAGAGTTAATTTTTTCTCAGATCTTAATTTCATAACTTTCTTCAGTACTTCAGGATCTCCTGGCATTTTATTTTAGACGAATGTTTTATTTTTATTAATTATACGAGTTTTATTTATTTAAAGACATCTTTGATAATAATTTATAACATGGTAAAGAAGGTTACAATTACCGATCGTGAATATAGACTTCTTAAGAGGACTAATTCTGCCATTCAAAAGAATGTAAATTTTCTAGAAGCTGAAAATAAGAAGAATCGATTTTATTATGATTGTCTTTGGGAATGTTATTGTGATTGTTTGAATCATAGGGATGCTCTAAATAGAGAACTGAATAGTGTTCATCATCAACTTTATGATGAGACTTATTGTAACAGTTCTTTGCGCAATGAGTTGGATGAACTTAACAAGAAGTATACCAAGCTTATGGGAGAACATGAAATTACCACGTGTAAACTTGCTGATTTTCAAAATAATGTAAAGGAAGAGGAAGAGGAAGTAGTAAAGCCTTGGTCTGGAAGAATTCTTTAATTGATTTAAAGAAATAAAAAATAATGTAGTGTAATAGTAATATTATGCAGATTTTTGTTAAGACTTTAACTGGTAAAACGGTTACATTAGAAGTTGAAGCATCTGATACGGTAGAAAATATAAAAAGTAAAATTCAAGACAAAGAAGGAATACCACCCGATCAACAAAGACTAATTTTTGCCGGTAAACAATTAGAAGATGGTAGAACCTTAAGCGATTATAATATTCAGAAAGAATCTACATTGCATCTAGTTCTTAGACTTAGGGGTGGGGTATAAAAGACTGCGACTATGTCCAGTAAGATAAATTTATGGAGGTATAGCTCAGTTGGTTAGAGCATCGGTCTTATGAGCCGAAGGTCGCCGGTTCGAGCCCGGCTATCTCCATAAATTTATCAGAAAAATAAGGAAAGATTGCAAAAAAAAATTAGGTCTAAAAAATTAATTTAAAATTATATCAGATAAGTAATCAACTGACAACAATGGAGTGTTCTATTTGCTGCGAGAAATTTAACAAATCTAATCGTTTGAAGGTAGAGTGTAAGGGGTGTGATGGAATGGAAGTTGGTTGGGCATGCAGAACATGTTGTCAGACTTATATCACTACAAACCAACAAGAAGCATCGTGCATGTTTTGCAAGTCTACATGGGATCGTGATTTCTGTAACAATAATCTAACTAAAAAGTGGGTAGGTAATGAATATAAAATACACCTCGAGAATATTCTTGTAGAACAACAAATTTCTCTGTTGCCATCTACACAACCTTACGCATTGGCTAGAAAGCGTCAAACAGACCTTTATAGGCAAATAGATTTAGCTAAAGAAGAAATCTCAAGGCTTAATAATTTACTCAAAGAACAACATGACATTGTAAAGGCATACCAGCTTGAAATTGCGAGGATAAATAACGGAACTTCTACAAGTACTGAACACACTGAAACATCCTTTAGTTATAAATGTCCTTTGGAAGAATGCAATGGGTTTCTAGATAGCAAATTTGTTTGTGGAACATGTGAGAAGAAATTTTGTAAGGATTGTATGGAAGAAAAGAAATCTGATCACGTCTGTAATGAAGAACTTAAACTGACTGTAAAGGCGCTTATGAAACAGTCAAAACCTTGTCCTGGCTGTGGTGAGAACATTTCTAAGATTGATGGGTGTGATCATATGTGGTGCGTGAAATGCCACAAACAGTTTTCATGGAGGACGGGTGCTATCCTCAATGGTCATAATCATAACCCGGAATACTTTAGGTATTTGAGAGAAACTGGACAGACTATCGCTCCCACTCCAGGTGATAGAATCGAAAGAGTGTGCGGCGTTGAAATCACGGATAGAACAATTTATGATATCGTCGTAAGAGTTTTTCCAGATGCTATACTAAACCAATCTTCCCGTGCAGGCGCATATGCATCTCCTATCGTTTTACTTTTTACTGGTATGTACAGAATGTATAGACATATTCAGTGGGACATCCAAAGAAACGATAGATTTGCTGAAAACCGTCACGAACTAGACCTTAGGAAAGCAAGGGTAGATTTTCTATTGAACATAACTGTGAAGGACGAATGGAAGAGAATTATTCAACAGCTTGACAAAAAAAGGTCTAAAGAGACTGCATACATTAATATCTGGAGACTCGCAGAAACTGTATTCGCATCAATTATTGAAAGAATAGTTGTAGCATCAAATGCGGCTAACCCCCGGAATGAACTTATTAAAATCTCAAAAGAAATCATGGACTTTAAACAATACATTAATACACAGTTTTTGAATTCCCGAAAGATTTATGGATCAACTTCTTGTCCAGGAATCAGTCATAATTGGAGAGACGCTGGAAATTACAAGGCATACATTAATGTACAAAAGGCTGAGGACGATAAAATTAGAAACGCAGGTGGAACTCTACCTAGGTATTATACGGATGAGTGGTATGCTGAATGTATTACAAAGGACTGGACAAAACTTCTTAAGCCTCCTCGTTAAGTGTTTTCTTGAAAGCAAATGAAAAGTTAAAAAAACTAGCATGCATTTCATCATGACTTAGTCTTTTTCCATCATATACATTATACCATTCGTGGAAATAATTCATGCGTACTAATTGTAGATTGTATTCTTTGCACTTATTAATAAATGTTTCTTTGAAAACGAAATATTCTGGAAGAGCTCCTCTGAATTCAAAATAAGTAGTTCTATTAGTATTTCCTGGTATAAGATTGTAATTATACATAGATTCGTCTATTTTTTGTATATTTAAAATACTGGTTGAAATGTTTCCATTTTTTCGAAGTTCTGAGTAAATTTGATCACCATCAGATGTTGTTCCTATAAAAAGACCTCCATTTTTTAATTTTTTAGAAATCATATTCAGTGTTATGTCTATGTCTTTTACAAAGTAATGAAAAGAGAATTGACATGATACCACATCATAAACACAATTTCTATCTTTGACGTTCAACTTATGTAGCACATCAGGGTCCGTAGCTGAGATAACCCAGAAATAACACCTTGGGACTTTCATTTGAGTCTTCATTAGATTGAATCTTTGAATTGCGCCATCAAACTGATTTTTTTCGTGAATGGATTTTGCATCGTTGTCTATCCCGGTTACATATGTGAAATTGTTTTTTACCCACTTGAATATATCTCCTCCTCTACCAACAGCGACATCTAAAAGAGTTTTTCCTTGTGTTTTAAGTTTAGCATCTGTAATTATTTGAAGTTTTATCCAGTTGTGAAATTTCCTGAGATTATCGATGTCTGACATAATTCTGTAATTAATTATGTATTTTATTCTTAAATGTTATATTTTTTAGCAATGTATTTAAAAAAATAATACATTACACATTATATATTATACATTATAATGGATCCTTCGGTAGATTTTATGCCAACTCAACAAGAATTTGAAATTATTGTTGAAAAGATACAAAAATCTTCAAATAAAAGAAGACATTCTACTCTTGTTCATGGACTTGGAGAAAAACCTTATTCTGGGGTTTTGCCACATGATTATCATAGTATGGAAGCAAAAAAGCATAGGATGTTTTGTCTAGATCACAAAAATTCTGATCTATTTCATGACACTTATGATGATTATGGTCGTAATATTTCTAAACAAGAACGTAGACAAGAACTAGTTCCGTGGGTAAAGGTAGTTTATAGAAAGGGAAAATTGTATATCCCAACTGATAAGAAAAATGCTCTCAGGTCTTTGCGTTTGTTGTAAAAAAAAAATAAAAATAATTGTATACCATAAAGAATGAGTGCTAGTAACGAGGAAAATTTTGCCTTAACCCAGGTTAAAATGGCTGGGATTAAAAAAAAGCTTAACGCTGAGTCGTGGAACGATGAGTATGAAAATGTAATTACAGAGTGGGGTGAGAAGGCTTCGGGTCTTAGGTTTATGCATGCAAATTCTTCGGGGTATTGGAGAGGTCTTTCTAATAAGTTAACTCTTTATAGTATTATTGCCACAACCATCGCATCGGCTGCATCTTTAGTAGCTGGTAGTATAGATGATGTAGATTCTAAGGATGCGGTTTTATTTGCAGCGGGTGGTGTTGGTCTATTTACATCCTTTATCCAGAGTTTAAAGAAATTCTATAATGCTGATGAAAAGGCTGCAGAGCATGGTTCTATTGCTAAGCAATTTGGTAGTTATTACAGATATGTATCTATTCAGATGGGTATGTCTAGAGAGGATCGTAGACCATCGGATGAGCTATTTGAATGGGCTCTTAAGGATTACGAAAGACTTCAGCAAGAAGCTCTTCCTCTTAGAGGAGCTGACATAGCTCTTTACAAAAAGACATTTAAAAATTCTTCCCAGGCTGCCCCTGATAATTGCAAGGCTGACTATGTAATCCCTATATACAATCGCACTCCAAAAGCTGATGAAAGCTGGAGAGATTGTGGTGATCCTTAAATTTATTACAAAAAAAATACAATATTAAAAAATAAATTCATATAAGTGTATACATTCAAATATGGATGAAATATGCGCTGATATGAATTTATTGAAAGTTGAAGAACCAAAATATGATCAAAATACTATGAAAATGAAAGAAGATTTAGACACTTTTATGAGGGAAATAGTAAAAGCGGGGACGTATGATGTAGATGTTTATGACTTGTGTGTTAGCTGTGGTCACGATCTTACCTGGGATGTTCAATACATCATCCGTGAAATAGACCTTTATTGGTTACAGACAGATGGGTTTGAATATTATCTTAAAACAATGCATCAATACATGTCATTAAATAATGACGAATCTTATAACAAAGCTCTGGAATTATTTCATAAATTACTTGAATTATTTACTCTATCAGTAGAATAAATATATTAATGTATTTAAAAATTTAATACATATGTATTTACATGTCTATTAATCTAATAACAGGGTGTATGTTTTCGGGGAAAACAACAAGTCTAATAAAGATAGCTGAAAACTGTAAGAAAGAAAATCTTAAAGTGGTTATCATCAATTACATATATGATACAAGGTATTCAAATTCTGATAAAATAACTACACACGACGGAATTTCAATGGACTGTAAAACATGTGGGAAAGACTTAATTAATATTCTTATTAACGGCGATGTTATGACATCAGATGTAATATGTATTAACGAAGGACAATTTTTTAATAATCTTGTAGAATTTTGTAATATCTATGCTTCTCTAGGGAAAGAAGTATATGTATGTGGACTAGACGGGGATTATCTAAAGAGACCTTTCGGGGAAATTTTAGATTTGATCCCTCATTGTGATACGGTTACAAAATTAAGCGCAGAATGTTCATGTGGGAGACAGGCTAATTTCACAAAAAAAATAAAGAGTACCCCAGATTTGATACACATCGGTTCTTACGAAACTTATTCCCCTGTTTGTAGAAAATGTTATGAAAATTAAATTAATTTAAAAAATAAATAAATAAACAACAAAGATAATGGCTGCATCAGAGGCAAAGGTTATTGAATTAGAAACTAAAATAAATGAAATGATGAAAAAACTAGAAAGGATCGAAGAAGGTACTTCTAGGATGGCTAAACACATCGAGTTCATTGAGGGTGTTTATGGAACAGTTAGTGCTCCAATGTTTTGGATATGTAATAAAGTAAATAGACTAAGGGGAGAAATTAAAGACGCTACACCCCCTACCCTTGAAAATGAAAATGAAAATGAAAAAATGAAAGAAATGAATATTCTAGAACAGGATTAAATAAATTGCCAAAAAAAATACAACTTAAAATTAAATTATATTATAATAATAGATTACAGGATTGTAATGAATATCAAACAGTTTCTAGTTTGCAAAATAAGCGATATGTTTCCGATGGAAATTAATCAAATTTTATGGGAAAAGGTAAAAAATGATGCGTCATCTCAAATAGCTAAGATGTATTATTACAAGGTTGCTAAAAACAATGATATCTTTTTAGAATTAATGAGGATGGCTGATTATGATTTAGAAGTTACAGAAGACGGAGAAACTCAATTGTATCAACTACCGATTGATTGGGCATCTGAATTACCAGACGATCTTTATCAATATGAATATCCTCAAGAATGGAGTGTTGATCTAAGGACAACTGAAAAACAAAGGATTGCTAAATTTGTAAAATATGCTAAAAAGAACATAAGTTATAAATATATTCAAGAACCTGGTGCATGGTTGGACGCTATAAGGACTATTAGAGAAATATTTTTCATAATAGATTTTCCTCCTACAACATGGAATCCGCCCACTGATGATTCATTTTGGCACGATCTTAAGTACATTTTAGATAAAGTAAAGTTTGAAAACGCTCAGCATCAACAGTGGATGATTCAGGGAACTGGGGTTATGTGGTGGGAATACTAAATTTAATAATATAAATTATTTAACCTTAGGGTTAAAAATAAATACGTTATTTGTTAAATAAAAATATTTATTTAAGATAAATGACAAAAGAAGATAAGGATACAACCCAATTAATTGTAATTGCCTTAGCCATGGGAGCTTTTGCACTTTTTCTATCTCGCTGGGCAAGTTCTCAAGAAGCTAGCGCAGCTCAAGAATATGTAGATGCTTTAGACGACGAGAGTATGGAACGTGATAATTTAGGTATGGGTGCTGTTGTTAAGGATTTACTATCTAAAATAAAAAAACTTGAAAATGAAAAATCCATAAGTAATGATAAGATTTCAGCTTTACAGAGACAGGCTGCTATTGAACTTGAACAATCTAAATTTCTTACATCTAATGTATTAAAGTCTACTACAGCTTAAATATTACATTTGTCATTGAGTTAAATATTATTAAAAATAAATATATTTATTAATAATAATTATGACAAAAAATACAGAAGATACACTAAAAAAATTAATTAATAAGTCTAAAGCTAAAATAGCCAATAATAGAGCTGATATGGTAGATACTATGGTTAAGAATACTATGGCTGATCTTAAAAGAGAAAGAAAACGTGCTTCATGGATGAGTCTTGGAAATAAAGAAAAATCCGAAACGGGGATACAGAAAGTTTTCCATCATTCTGACGGACAGGTTTGGTTTTGGATTAGCGAGAGTGATTATGATAATATATTTGGGACACCTGCCCCTAAAAAAGTTGCACCGGGGGTATCGGACGAAGGCTTAGTACTAGGTGATATATTATATACCAGTCCAGATGGTAAAAAAACATTAGGGAGTATCAGATTTTGGAATATGAATGCTCACGACGGCGCTATAAAAGCGGCTTTTCCTGATCCAGGTATTTGTGGGAGATGGCACGAGCTTGAGTATCTTATTTCAGATTCGCACTTTAAGGAAGGAGGAACCCTATATAAAGCGGGTAAGAATGGCGACTGGAAAACATACCCACCACTTGACGGAATGGAATGTGCTGTAAATCATGGTGGCCGTGACGGTAGTAACGGCAGGTACGTTTGTGGTCAGAGTGCTGGTGCTTGTGTTGGCTACGTAGCCAACAAATCTTGGGGAAAATGCGCCCCTGGACCTCCCCCTGATCGAGCCGCTGCCGAAGGGGAAGCTTGTAATTTTCATCATGCAAGTTTACATGCGCACGGTGAAGGTAAACCTATTTACCAGGTATGTGGTGCTGAAGCACCTAGATGCGACATGTGGGGGAATCAAACCTCTGGTAGATGTGTAAAAATTGAAAAAATTGAAGAATACCATCCTGACAAGCAGCTTACTCAAGGTCGGAAGAAAGACGATCTTACGAAGTACATGTGCCCGGCAGGTATGTTGGGTCCCGGGTGCAACAGTGCTACAGGAGGGGTATCTTCTCGGGGTGGTACACACGATGCTTGTAAAATAGGTTATTATTTGTATTGTTATCCTGACAATAACCCTCCAAAGAGTTATCGCAAATACAGTTCTGTATACAATAGTGATACAGAGGATTCTAGATTATCAGACAAAGACGTAGGTCAGGGTGACGGTCACGGATGGATCGCAGGCACTAGTGATAAAAATCAATGGATTGAAGTGTATTTAGGTGTTCCACGTGCCGTGCATAGGATTATCACACAAGGAAGACCTTATGCGCCTGAAAGTTCGAATCAATATGTTACAGAGTATAGAGTTCAGTACAAAGAAAAAGAAGAGGACTCCTGGATTGACGTGAAGAATATACAAGGGACACTTATATTTACTGGAAATCGTTCCATTGGGGACGAAAAGGTATCAAACGAACTTGAATTTCCTATATTCGCATCATATATAAAAATCATGCCAGTTTCTTGGAATGGATATATTGCTATGAGAGTTGGATTTGATCATACAGTTCCAAAGGGAAAGGAAGGGATAGTTGCTTATGACGGAGACACGAATACGGAAGATTCTGAATACACAAAGACCATGTCTGCAACTGCTTCCACATATCAAGAATGGGCAAACAATGTAGTTAAAAAAGCTGTAGCCAGTGACAATGCTTCTGATAAATGTAGTGATCCCCCTGCACCACAGTCAGATAGAGTTTGTGCTAACGGCGGAGAGGGAGAAAGCCAATTTAATTCTTGCACGGCTAAACACGAGATGTGGACTGATCTGAAAACTAATCCAATTTTAAGACATTTTGTAGATGCCTGGTCAAAAGAAGAAAAGACTCCAATAAATACACTTAAGTTTTTGGGATCACCTAAACTAGCAAATAATCAAATGGGAATAGGATGGTTACAGATACCCACTACCGATACTAATTTATTAAGAGGAGTTTGGGGCTCCTCGCCCGGCCAAGATGGTCATAGCAATTTTTTTCCAAAGGATAAGACTGTAGATTATTCAATTGACGGAAGTAAAAAACTTACTATGTTAATAGTAAGAAAATTTACCTCAGATGAATCTAAGGCAATTTATGATGCATTACAAAACCAGACATCAGGACCGTCTCCTCCTCGAGACTCGAAAATTGTTGCCGGACATAATTTTGTTTTTACAAAGGAAGGTCATATATCTTTCATACCCCCAGGTAAAACATCGGACGATCAAGTTACATATTTAAATCCTTTTATCAACCCAGAACATGATAACATAGCTCCTGAAAGTGGAGGTAAGAAAAATACTTTATCTGGGACTGCATCTGATCCTTTACATATCGAACCAAGGCAACTTAATACATTACAGGGCGCCTCTGAGGACGCTTCAGAAAACAGTATTGGTAAATTTAGTGGATTTCTACAATCCAAAAAGGGTGTAGAATTGGTATATGCAATGGGTCCTAAGACTGTTATGAACAGAGCTTTAACTTACATTTTATATACACCAGCCAATGAAGATTATTTAATTGACACACCAGCTGGACAGGTTGATAATGCTAAGGCTCTAGAAGTTATTGGAAAATCTCGTTATTATTTACTTTATAATCCGCTTCACACCCTTGAATTCAGGAGATTTTTTCAATCTCATTTACAGGTAAAGGCATCGGGATCGAGTCCTCCAGATGCGGACTTGTATTATAAAGTACCTTCTAACATAGCCACTCCTTATGCGGCTGGTTCAGTTAAAGTTGAAGACCCTACTGGTTGTAGAGATCCTATTCAAGTTCCTGCATATGCAACTACTATAGCAAGATATTGCAACGCCTTTCAAATTACAGGACTTAGGAATGGTTCAGGTTTTCATGATATAAAACATTATGCAGATCCTACATGCCCTTTTGCTATGGGTACTTATAGTTCGAAGTTTGCGTTTGCAACTAATTCAAATGTAACACAACAGTCTATACGAGAGGATTACTATAGATTAAAGCGTACTAGTACACCATATTCTTCTCTGCAAGTAGGAAATGATAGAATTAGTCTCCTCGAGTCAGAAGAACCATATAAATCACTTTCCTGGGCATGTGAAGGTCATACCCCTGACATGAATAGTAGTGTTATGGGGTGGATGAAACAATCAGGAATGTTAGATTACAATAGTACATCTTTCATGAAAGATATCGTTAATAGCATTATAAATACAAGCGAACATAAAGAGTTGGGAATGGAAGCTTCAATTCAGAGAATTCCGTCTACAATAAAGGATCCAGACACTGGGGATATACGTCTAATGACTGCTGCTGAACTAGATGAATATTTAAAGCCTACATCTCAAGGCAGACATAAATGGGGACTGTCAAAGTGTGTTCAGACTGATAAAAAAATTACTCTATGTTCAAATACAGTAAATGTAGCTGGTAACATAATAAATAGCAACACAACTCAATCAACTATATGCGGCGGCGCGCCAGAAGAAACAGAAGACCCCGATGAACTCGATGAAGACCCCGAAAATAAAGAAGACATATCGCCTCGTGATAATCCTGATAAGGCAGTTCTTGATTGTCAAAGACTTGCTAAGGTACCGGAATGCGGAAAATTTGGTGTGCCAGGTGAGAACGCTGTTGAGAAAGAGATAGATGGAAGAATTATGTATACAGCTTGTTGTATGCACTCTAATGGTACTGATATGATAGATTGTCCAATAAAAGAAAATGGATCATGTGAACCCGTAAAGGCTAGTTTGACAGAGACAGCACCTGAAGAAGATGAAACTATAAAAGGAGGTGGAGATGCCGGATCATCAGTATCAGTGGCTGATTTATCTGAAAGAATAGATAAAGCTATGAATGTAGCAGTTACTTCTAAAAATGCATACCCAGATGACTCAAATGTCATAGATAAGGCTGAAGCAATTTTAACAGAATCTAGAAGACTTCAGACAAATGCCAGTAAGTTACAAGAGGATTTAGAAGCTTTAGATGTAACAGGAAAAAGAACAACTTTTAATATAGATCTGGAAAATTTGGCAGATGATGTAGTAGAGTTAGAGAGACTTGAAAGGGAATTGGTTAAGTTAATATCGGATAATTATCTCTTCGGACAGAAGAAAATGTATGTTTTTGGGGCTATTGGATTAATTGTTTTAATACTCTTTTTATTATTTTTTATGAGTCGTGGGAGAAGATATCCAATGCCAATGCGAATGTACCCCGGGGGCCGGTATTAATGACAAATATAAATGTTCTAAAATAAAAATAAAATAATAATATAAACTAAAAGTAAATATGTCAACTGAGGAGGATGCAGAAAAAGTTAAAACAGCTGAAAGAGAAATGCTGGCATTAGAAGGTGTCGCAAAAAACGAAAAAGGATGTCCAGAAATGCCCCCTAGCCAACCTTATAACCCCAACGATTCGCTGGATTATGCTATAAAAGCAGCGGAAGCTATGGGTATGGATAGTAAGTGTAAAGAAGTAGCTAAAAATATTTCAGATAGGAGCATAAAGTCTGAAAGTACTAATGTTGTAGTAGTTACACCTTTTGGTGGAGGCGGGGGTTCTAACCAGAAGAACGAAGTCAATACATTTACTGACAACACTATGACGAGCGAAGGTTGTCAAAAAATTTCTAACACAATGAACCAGATGAAAATGGAACAGATAAGTATGACGTGTAACATGAACAGTACACTAAGTGAACAGAGTGCTACTGCTATCGGTAATAATAGTTTAACAGTAAGAACAATTGCGCCTAGTGATCATGCAATCACTAAAATAAATGAAAGTATTGCTCTCTTAAACAAAAACGTTAACGATGCTACCATGTTGTTAGAGACAGTCTCAGCGGATAATAATAATACTGAGGCTATTAAGCAATTGGCTATGGCAGGGGTGCAGGAGCCGATGTTGACAACTGCAATAAATGCTATTAATAAAGTATTACAGGATAAATTAGATGCCCTTACAGCCGTTGTAGACATGAATAGACAGGCTCTCGATGATTATCAAAATGGTAATCCACTTGATGCATCTATTATAGGTTCCAATATTGTACAGAAAATTGATTCAAAAATGAAACTTGCTTCAAAACAAACAATTGATTCAACAGCCAAACAGGCGATGAAAGATAGTATGAAAAGATTAGCTACATCTGTTGCTCTTGATAAAGTAAATACAGAAATAGGTCCTGGAGGTGCTCGGGATGCAGCCAGGGAGCAGATTACAAATCAGATTAATGAAAAAATGGCCAAAGAAGATACTAATATAGAAGAAACTATAACTAAAAATAGTATGAGAGTAGAAAGTGGCAATCACGTAATTTTGGAAGTTAGAGGTGATATAGTAGACTCCGATATTTCTCAGGCTATTAGTTCTCAAGTTTCATTAGCTGTTCAACAGAGTATTAAAAAATCGGTAGAAATTGGAAAAGAATTGGCAACTGAGGTTATAACCGATACAATAAAAGAAAATATAGATAACCGAACGTCAGAGGGGGTTGATAAGATCGTAGAAGCCGCTGCAGCCGGTGACGCTGCGATGGTGGAAGCTGCAAAAACAGAGGGGTTAGGTGATATAATGAAAAAAACAGGTGAGGGTGCGGGGGCAGCAGCTAAGGGATTGGGGGAAGGTCTTGGTGCAGCAGCGAAAGGTGCGGGAGAGGGAGGTGGCGCTCTTTTGGAAGGGGGAGGCAAGGGTGTGGGTTCTGCAATGGGTGGTGCTATGATCCTACCTTTAATAATAATTGGAGTTCTTGTGATAGGAGGATTTTTCCTATTAACCAAAGGAGGTCCTATGTTAGCTGGAATGACAGGTGCCAGTCCCGGTACTATAAAAATGGTAGGAGGCGGCTTACTTGTCGTTATTGTCGCGTGTATTGTTATTTTTTGGATTCTACCCATGTTTTCAGGTGGTAAAGAAAGTAGAAGAAGATATCAAGGTCGTGTAGGACCAGACTATTATGTAAATATACCAGCCCCTGGGCAGAGAATGCCTCCGGTTAATACACAACCTATAAAGAGTCCTTATGTTAGAGTAGAAAAACGTAATTTTAAGGGAAATAGATCTGCTAGAACAATTCCATCATATAAAAAAATAAGTCAATACTACAGATCCCCAACTCAAAAAGTTCATGATACGTCTTATAATGTAAATGATAAACCTATAAATATTTCAACGGTTCATATTCCAACATATCATTTTCACAATAAAGTAGAAGATAAACCAGTCATGTATAGTAAAAAATCTGCGTATAAATATTAAATAAAAATACATTAGATTAATGTATGTAATTTAGCATAATGGAAATGAAGATATTCTTATTTGTAATTTTATTACTGATAATTATAACTACATGCATTATAATAAATATAAATGAACTTATGAAATTTAATGAAAATAAAAACTGCTGCAGTTGTAGCGTAAAATTAAATTAAATTAAATTGAATTAATGAATTCAAAATGTAATTAAATGTATTATTTATTCATTTATAGAAATAATACATTTAATTATTATAGATGAAGGTAATTACTAGAAGTGGTCAGAAAGAACCTGTTAAATTTGATCTCATTACTAATAAGATTACAGCCCTTGCATCAGAATGTAACGATTATACAACTCTTGGTATTCCATGGAAAAAATTAAACGTAGACCCTGTTTTTATAGCCCAAAAAATTTGTAGTCTTATTTATGATGGTATTACCACTGCTCAACTAGACGACTTTTCGGCAAGTTTTTCAGCTACTTTGTTTAAAAAAGAACCCGATTATTTAATTCTAGCCAGCAGAATTGCAATTAATAATCATCACAAAAACAATAAAATTACTTTTACAGAACTTTGTAACAAATTGTATGAAACAGGAATTCTTAGTGAGGAGTTTATTAATTACGTGAATGAGGGAGACAATGGTCAATTTTTTGAAGAGATTATCTTTGAACAAAGAGATTATAATATATCCTATTTTGGTTTTAAATCTCTTGAGAAGTCGTATCTACTAAAAACAAAAGATGGTTACCAGGAAACTCCTCAGTATCTTTTCATGAGAGTAGCTATTGCTATTCATATGGGAAATAGAGACATGATTAAAAATGTTTACGATTCTCTTAGCGGAAAGTATTATACACATGCAACACCAACTCTTTTTAACGCAGGGACTAATTATCAACAATTGAGTTCCTGTTTCCTTCTAGGAACAGAAGATTCTGTAGAGGGACTATATAAAACTGCAGCGGATATGGCTAAAATTTCTAAATGGGCTGGAGGAATTGGTGTACACATCAGTAATGTAAGGGCTAAGGACTCGCATATTAATAAAACAGGTGGGAAGAGTAATGGTATAATGCCACTTCTCAAGGTTTATAACGACATTTCTAGACATATAAATCAGAGTGGAAAGAGAAATGGTTCTTTTGCTATATACATGGAACCCTGGCACGCAGACATATACGATTTTCTAGATGCTAAGAAAAATAACGGAGCTGAAGAGATGAGAGCCAGAGATCTTTTTTATGCACTATGGATTCCAGATTTGTTTATGAAGAGAGTAGAAGAAGATGGAATGTGGTCTTTAATGTGTCCTAATGAGTGTATAGGTCTTAGTGATGTTCATAGCGAAGAATTTGAAAAGTTGTACATTGAATACGAAACTAAGAATTTGTATCGTAAACAGATTAAAGCAAAGGAACTATGGGAGAAAATTATCAATACCCAAATTGAAACAGGTCTTCCTTACATTCTATACAAAGACTCTATTAACAATAAATCAAACCAAAAAAATTACGGAATTATCAAAAGTAGTAATCTATGTACTGAAATTATGGAATACTCAGATTCAAAAGAAACTGCTGTATGTAATTTAGCTAGTATTTGTCTACCTAATTACATTAAAGAAAACCTAGAGATTGATTACACTCTATTGCACGAAAAGACTAAGGAAATTGTAATTAATTTAAATAATATAATCAATGTTAATTCCTACCCTACACCAGAATCTAAAATGTCTAATATGCGTCACAGACCTGTTGGTATAGGTGTACAAGGTCTTGCAGATCTTTTTATGATTCTTAAGATCTCTTATGATTCCAAAGAGGCTAGAAATATTAATAAAAAGATATTCGAGTGTATTTATTACGCATCACTTGAACAATCAATGGAAATTTCAAAACAATTTGGACCATATGAAACATTTTATGGTTCCCCTGCTAGTCAAGGAATCTTGCAATTTGATATGTGGGAAAATAGAGATAAAAGTCTAGATAGTCTTTATCCAGAAGAAAAATGGAATGAACTAAAAGAAAATATTAAAACACATGGAATTAGAAATAGTCTACTTGTAGCTCCTATGCCTACAGCTTCAACTGCGCAGATTATGGGCAATAACGAATCTTTTGAACCATATACATCAAACTTGTATACAAGGGCGGTTCTTTCTGGAAATTATGTTATTGTTAATAATCATCTAATAAATGAATTGAAGAGTAGAAACCTGTTCAGTAATGAACTTATTGAAAAAATAATGCTTAATAAGGGATCCGTTCAAAATCTAAATCTACCTAATGATATAGAACAGGTTTATAAGACTTCCTGGGAACTTTCGCAGAAATCTATTATTCAACTAGCTATAGATAGGGGACCTTTTATTTGCCAAAGTCAAAGTCTTAATTTGTTTGTAAATCCTCCAACCCCAAAGGTTATTCATTCCATTCATTTCTTTGGCTGGAAAAATGGTCTTAAAACAGGTTCTTATTACATCAGAAGCAAATCAATTCTAGATAATCAAAATTTCTCTACTGAAGTTAAGAAAGAAAGTAATACAAAAACAGTATCTAAATTTAGCGAATGCTTATCTTGTGGTTCTTAAAAATCTCGCATAGAATAAAGCTAGTGCTATTATAAATACAAAGAAAGACAATGTATTAAAAAATTTACGCCAAGACGGTTTATAAGGGGTTTTTTTGTCTATAAATTGGTCTACAAATGTATCAAGTTTAGGCGACGTTTTACCTAGTTTTTCATTTACATAATTATGAAAATCCCACGTCCATTTTATTAAAGAATCACGGCTCTGAAGTATTTTATTCCATTCAAAATCACTTATCAAATTAATGTAATTATTCGCATCGGTTGAACATTTATCACAAGGTAATACCTTTACATAATTTATAATAAAATTTTTGTATGCCTGTTTGTCCATTTCGTTAGGATCATTTGGATATCCAAAGGCTGTAAAATGCAATGTATCCCAGAAAATAGGACCCCATACTGTAGGGTTTATGTTTTTTTTACCAGAAAGTTTCATTTATTAATAATAATATATTATAATTTAAATTGTTATTTAAAAGCGTGATTTATAATATATTATAATGGAATTGAGTTGTAAATGGACATTGTATTTACATTACAAAGATTTGGGTAGATTTTACAATGATAACATTGAAAAATTAATGGATATCTCTGATGTAGAAACATTTTGGAGAACATTTAATAATATTCCAAAAATTTATGATATATTTTCAGACGGAATATCAATTAAAAAAATAAAAAGAGTAAATGCAACGCCATGTGCTTATTCTTTTTTTAAAAATGACATATTTCCATGCTGGGAAGATCCAATGAATACAAATGGTTTTGAATACTCTATTAAAAATGGAAATGATTTAAAAAAATTAAACTCAGAGTGGATTAATTGTATATTATATTTAATTGGAGATGAAGATGACATCTTAAGTCATATAAACGGTATTCGAATGGTAGATTGTACAAAATACTCAAGTGTTTTATATAGAATGGAAATATGGGTAGATGATGAAAAATACAAACCAGATATTGAAAATGTAATAAAAAATAAATTTAATTTAGGAGAATATAAATTACTTTATAGATCTCATAAAAACATTAAAGAAACTATATAAAAGAATTATTTATACATTTAATATAATTAAATTTAATGGATCTTGAAGAAGAAGTTAATGAAATTGATTCGCGATTTGAGAGATTGGAAGAGATCTTAAATAAAATGGATTCTCGTTTTGAAAATCTAGAATCTAAATTTGAAAGTCTGGAAGAAAGACTAGAAGGTATAGAACTAAATATGTCACCTCTATTAGATTTACTCAATACGCTGATTAAGACTAATATATCAGTTGAAACTGTAGAAGAAGAGCCAAAAGAAGTAAAACCAGAATTAGCGTATCGAGTAAACGAAGACAATATTTACATCTATGGGACAAAAACATACGACAATAGAGGTTTGATTAAGTCTGCATTTAAAAATGCAAGCTGGTCAAAAGAGAACTCTGCTTGGACTTTTAAAGTTTTTGATAATTATGAAAATACATTAACAGAATTTTTCCCAAATATAATCAAGGGTCAATAGTAAAAACATTGATTTTAGACTTTCCTGTGCCTACTTCAAAACCATTAACCTTCCTAATCCTAGGATCTTTATAACAATAATAATGCACAGCTCGTTTTTTTAGATTTAGTCTTTTAGAGAGTGTTCTAACTGAAAGTTTTACCCCAGATGCATTTTGTAAATACACATACACAGGATTCATTATGCAATGTAATAAATTATAGAATTTATCTTTAAATTATTATATTTCATTAACTTAAATAAACTTAAATATGGGAAATATGTTCTCTAGCGCGCCACCACCATCAACTGCACCAGGTGCAAAAAAGAAGAAAACTCCTTGGTATGAGAAAATAAATGAAAATTTAGACATTGGAGGGGATTTCTTTTTTGGAAAGAAAATAATGAAATTGTCCCTAAAACAATTACAGAAAATAGCTAGGCGCGTTAAAATTAGTATTTACAAGAAACGTAAAAATGGCATCGGATACACTAAGACTCCTTTAACAAAGAAAGCTCTAAAGGCTCGTTTATCTAGATCCCGAATTTCGTATAAAAAAAAATAATTACTTAATATAAATTAAAATGGGTATACTTACATCTGCTAAATTAGCAGCAGGATCGGGGGCAGCAAAAATGGCTGCTAAAGTAGAAGCGAAGGCGCAGGCTGCGAAGGCAGCGGCTGAGGCTTCCGCGGCGAAAGCAAAGGCGCAGGCTGAGGCAGCCGCTGCAAAGAAGGCAGCTGAAGCTGCAGCCAAACTAAAAGCTAAACAAGACAAAGCCAGACAAGCAGCTGAACACAGTCTAGGTATTATGGAAGCTAATGTAAAACATTACCAAAAACTTGCAGATGAAATAAAACAGCATATAGCAAGCAACAATTTGCAGAAGTATATGAAATTCGGTTCACCTGGAAAGCGAAAGAGAAAGAGAACTAAAATTTCTGGTCCAACCCTAAAACAGCTACAGAGTTTAGCAAGGCGTAATAGAGTTAGCATCTACAAAATGCGTAAAAATGGCATCGGATACACTAAGACTCCTTTAACAAAGAAAGCTCTAAAGGCTCGTTTATCTAGAGCCCGTGTTTCATACAAAAATCTTAAGGCTCCTAGAACTAGAATTACAACAAGAAGACGACGTGTAGCTAGAGTTCCTGTTCGTACAACGGTGTTAAATCCCAGACGGGGATGTCCCGTGGGTAAATACAAAGACCCCGCTACAGGTAGATGTAAAACCATACCAAAATATGAGGACCTTGATGAATTAGATTCTGTTAATTTTAACTGGAATTATGGTAAACAAATGTATGGTCATAGTTGTTTTGGTGATATACCATGTGATTGCGGACTTTGAAAAATGTATTAATTATAAAAAAAAAATAATTTTATATATTAAAATAAATATGGATCTTATTATGGATGGACTCGAATCTGTCCCAGGTGAGCTTGGGATGGGATTTGGAAAGAGAAAACTAAAGATGACTAAGCAAGCTATTGCGGCGCGGCGCGCCTACCGCCGCAGGACCAGGGGATCGCCCAAGCGTAGACGTAGAAAGTCTCCCGTTCGTCGTAGACGTTCGCCTCTCCGTCGTAGACGTTCGCCTCTCCGTCGTAGACGTTCGCGTTCGCCCGTCCGTAGACGCAGAACAAGTGTATCGCAGAGAACATACGGTAACATTCCTCTAAGCATGCAGGACGACTCTGATCTTTCGGTATTCGGAGGACCTATGTATGACAGAATGATGAGTAGAGCGAGAAGTTTTAAAACTGGCATGTATAATCGCGCCAAGGCTTTAGGAAATAGACTTTCCCCAATAAGGGACAGACTACGTAGATTATCGCCAAGGAGATCGAGATATGGTAGAAGACTAAAGATGACCAAGTCGGCTATTGCCGCTCGTCGTGCTTACCGTCGTAGAACTTCTCCTCGCAGACGCAGACGTTCGCCAATTCGTCGCAGACGTTCGCCAATTCGCAGACGTAGAGTTAGCCCACGTCGTGGAAGAAAGATGTCCAAGAGAACTATTTACGCTAATGCTAAGAAAGCTATGAGACTTCACCACAAGACTGGTATATCACTAAAGGCCGCCTGGAGAAAGGTTCTAGGTAACAAGAGATCTAGATTCGGTGAAGATTTTGAAGACATTCTAGGTCTAACTGAGTTTGGTATGGCTACTGTCTGCAGACCTGGTTATTCGCCAAACCGTAGATGGAGAGCTGGTAAGGGTCGTGGTCAGAAAAGATGTGTAAAAGATCGTACCAAGAAGATTACCTTGCGCGAACTTCAGGCTGTTGCTCGTAAGAACGGTGTTCAGATTTACAAGGCTCGTAAGGGCGGCGGTGGTTACACTAAGACACCAGTAACCGCCAAGGCTCTTAAGGCTAGACTCTCCAGAGCCAAGGTTTCTTACAACTACGGTCGCGGAAAGAGTCCTGGTATCTCGTATGTCTAAATAAATTGAAATAATTTAAATTAAATAATTTATGTATTATATAAAATAAATTGAATTAAAAACATATTTTATATAATAGTACATTATAAATGGAACCTCTTCTCGCCGAAACTTCTAATAGATATGTTTTATATCCAATTGTATGGACTGATGTATGGAGTGAGTATAAAAAACACCAACAAGCTTTTTGGACGGCGGAGGAGATTGATTTCTCAGCGGACATACCCGACTGGGAAAAACTAACCGACGATGAAAAATTCTTTATATCAAATATACTGTCTTTTTTTGCGGGTTCTGATGGAATTATATTTGAGAATCTATCAATAAATTTTATAGAAGAAATTAAGGTACCCGAAATTAGAGCTTATTATGGATGGCAGGCTGCCATGGAAACAATCCATTCTGAGACTTACGCTCTTATGATTGATACATACATATCTAATCAGGACGAAAAGATTAGACTTCTAAATGGTATTAAAGAAGTTTCTGGTGTAAAGAAAAAGGCTGATTGGGCTCAGAAGTGGCTAAACAGTGAAATCCTTTTTGTAAACAGGCTTGTTGCATTCACGATTGTTGAAGGTCTTTTCTTTGCAGGTTCTTTCTGTGCTATATTCTGGCTTAAGTATGTAAAGGGTCTTATGACAAAGGCTCTTGGGAAGAGCAATGAACTTATCGCCCGCGATGAATCTCTACATGCGGATTTTGGCGTACTTCTGTACAGTTACATAGAAAATAAATTGTCTATTGATGAAATTAATGAAATGTTTATAACCGCAGTAGACATTGAAAAGGAGTTCATTTGTGATTCATTTTCATGCGATCTAATTGGTATGAATGCCAATTCCATGAAGACTTACATCGAGTTCCAGGCTGATCGTCTTATTCAAAAGATGGGTTATCCAAAGATATATAATGTAAAATGTCCGTTTGAGTTTATGGACACTATTTCACTGGATGGAAAGAGTAATTTCTTTGAACAGCGTGTTACTGATTACAATCGTCCCGAGCAAATCACGGATAAGGAACTAGAGATCCTTGACGATTTCTAATGAGAATGTGTGAATGTCTAAATGTGTAAATGTAAATGAAAATGAAAAAATAAATTAATACATTCCAATGTAATGTGATGTATTAATTTATTTGAGTTGTTTATCTCTTATTTCCCCATTTCGTAGCCTCACTGAGTGTTCCTCCATATTCTCATCCTCGTTCCCCTACCGTGATCGAAGTGGATGTCACCCTCTTTCCACCCCTGTTCCTCGTGTCCGTGATTTTTATGTTTTTGTTTGAACCCTGTAACAGCTCTACATCCGCGCCCACCACATCCGTTGTCCCCGTCGCGTGCTAAAGCAACATACTGTCCGTCACTGATCTTGCTGTCGAGGGCAGATCGCAGTGCGGTCATTGAATTAGTTTTCTTAAAATCCTTGATGTCTTTTTCTACTGTATCTAATCTTGCTCTAACTCCTGCAATATCTCGTACACGGCGGTCAATCACATCAAGCTTCATTTGATTAATTACACCATTATTTCCAGATTTTGTGTATTCTGCGTAATTATTCAAGTCGTCGCCTAATAAATTTCTTAGAATGTTTAAAATTACTGAATCATCGGCTACAATTTGGGCATTAACACCCTGTAAACTCTTTTGAATAAAAGATATTTCTCCGGTATCCTGGTCAACAACCATTAATTTCTGATTTGCTGGATTACGATTCCCAGAAGGGTTTAAATAATTGTTTTCACCACCTGAGGTAGCTATTAATCCAATAACGATTATTACAAGAAGTACAGATCCCCACATTACAATTTGTTCTTTTGCGCCCATATTTGTATTTAGTGTATGTAAATGTTTTTTTTTTCAAATGTTTAAGGAGCGCCATGACTCCGGCGGCCTCCATCTACTTTGACAATGTACGTTGCATTGTAAGCCTTGTCTTTGCACCAAGCAGCCTTATCATTGTTTCCATACCCATTGTCACAGGCATCGTCGATAAGGTAATAGTTTTCACCGTCCTTGCGTGCATATAAGTAGACGCGGTTACCATGGTAAAGAGCATCTCCAGCGAGTTTCCAATACACCTGGTCTATATCTTCTACTCTCTTTCTAAGTCTTCCTAGTATACCATCATTTCCACTATGATTCGTATAATTAGCTAGAGAAGATGTTAATCCACTTGCAGTTCCAGAATAATTATTTCCTAATATAGTCTTCATATGAGTCTGTAATTCTTTGATCTCGTCGATGCGATCACCATTCCATCTTTCAAGGGCCTCTAACTTTTTCATAATTACTGAATCATCGGCTACAATTTGGGAATTAACACCCTGTAAACTCTTCTGAATAAAAGATATTTCTCCAGTATCCTGGTCAACAACCATTAATTTCTGATTTGCTGGATTACGATTCCCAGAAGGATTTAAATAATTATTTTCACCACCTGAGGTAGCTATTAATCCAATAACGATTATTACAAGAAGTACAGATCCCCACATTACAATTTGTTCTTTTGCGCCCATATTTGTATTTAGTGTATGTAAATGTTTTTTTTCAAATGTTTAAGCGTCTCCGTCTGCGTCTTCGCCTTCGGCAACTGCATCCGCTGTTTCTAGATCTCCTTCGCCTTCTGCTTCCTGATCTTCTGGGAGTTCAATTTCAACAGAATCTGCAGGTACAAACTGATAATCACCTGGGCTATCCTCTGCTTGTTTTATTTTATAAAGTTGGGCATCTCGATCATCACTAGCCCCCGTTACAGCTATTTGAGTATCTTCACCTGAAGCAAACGCTCCAAATATACCACCTGGGAGTAATTTATTAAGAAGAAAGACTATACCCCCAACGACGATAGCAACCAATATCACCAACATTATTGCAACAGCACCGCTCATTTATATTTTATATACATTATATTTTACAAAAAAATAACCATACTAAAACTTAAAATTAAAATTAAATTATTATAATTTAGATGACTACACGGATTGATAAAATCTTAAGCAATCTCTCAAGTCTTGATAAATACATTCTTAAAAAAGATAATGAATTACTTGTTCCGTTTAGTTTAACAGATTCTGAAACAGATTCATCATTTACAGTTCCTATAGACATCTATAGAAAAATGGAATTTACAGACGAGCAGGAATGGAATAATATATACAATAGTAAAAGATGTTCTATTGAAGCTCTTAATTATATAGAAATTAAAAAGAGAGGAGAAGGTCCAATTAAAAAAACATACACTTCATTTGCCGATAAATCAGAGGGTCCTTACAAAGATACATTGGGTGTTCATGTATGTGTTTGGAGAAAAAATGAATCAATTCCAAACTTTATATGTGAACAGGATCCTACAGGAGAAAATATTCAATTCCCTGATTACAAAGAAGGAATATACTGCTGTATCTGTCATAAAAGAAAGGATTGTAAAGATTTCAATTGGAGTAAAATTAAACATACAAAAAGGGAAGACCCCGGACCTGTTAAATACAATGGTATACCCGTTTTGTATGGTCCTTTGGAAAAAAAAGAATCCAAAGCTATTCCAAATTGGCAAAAATTAATGATAAAGGTTAATTACAAGTTGTACAATGATAAGATCGTATATCAATTGTCTCCAACTGAATCTATCCTTCTTTGGCCATGGCAAATGACACATTATCAAAAATTTAAATACAATAATAAAAATTATAAAGATTCATCTATTTTTTTGAGTAGTAATGACGATACTTTCAAAGACAACTACGGAGTTATTAATTAAATTAAGCACTGCCTATCATGGGTGTAGCTGGAGCTTTTTGTTTCCATAAAATTCCGGATTGAAATACAAAAAAAGCTATAACCATAAGTATAAGCGCGATAATTAATCCATATGGAGGACTTGATTTCTTTTTCTCCTCTTCCGCCATTTATTTTAACGAAATGTTTTTTTATTTAAATTATTGCGCAACCATAAAAAGTGCCCAAAGATTAAATTTAGCTCCAATGTAGCCTAAAGCGGCTATAACCGCGATGAATAGAATAGTCCACCCAACAATGCTCGCCGTAGATCTTTTGTTCTCTTCTTTAGCCATTTATTGTAATTGAATATTTTTTTTAAAACATTTGGACCTAAGACTTAACCCAACATATATTTAGGTTTTCTGTATAGCCGATAATAAGCAAATGCAAGCATCAACACGACAAACATCACGAAGAGGTATACATACGTTGACGGATTTGTCCAAAAAGTTTGTTTCTTTTTCTCTGCCATTTATTTTAATGAAATGTTTTTTTCCTAGGAAAAATAAAACAAATGTAACTTTAAATGACTACAATAACTGAAGAACAATGGGACACAATTATTTCTAAATTCAGAGAAATAAATAATGAAAAAGAAAAAAAATGTGAAGATTTACTAATTTGTAAAAAATGTAAATTACCATTTTTCAATAAAAATTACCATGGTAATTATCCTTTATGTGATAAACATAGAAATAACACGTTTAAAGCAATAGTTAAATAATATTCCAATTAAATAAAAGATGACCGATAACGAGGCAAGGATTAAAACTCTAGAAAACGAAGTTAGTGAACTAAAGAGTGCATTAGCTTCATTTGGTAAGAAACCTAGGCGAAAGAGAAACGATGATACAAAGAAAACACCTTCCCCATACAACTTATTTGTCCAGAGATATCTAAATGAACAAAAAAAGGAACTAGGAGATAAATACAATCATTCCGAAGCATTTAAAGAGGCTGCTATTGAATGGAAGAAGCAGAAAGAATCGAATTAATCATAGAAAGTATAACTTTATTGTATTCTTTGAAAAGTTTTGGATGATTATCATCTTTCCATGTAACATGATTTAACGCTGTATGAGTTAACTCATGTGCTAAAAGACTTTTCATTTCGTTAATAGTTTTTAGTCTTCCATTTTTAGTCTTAAGAGTTAGAAATACCTTTCTATATCTAGCCCTGAGTCTTTTATCCTCTCCAATAGGAATGTCTCTTGTTAGATAGATGTCCTTAGGTTTATTTAATCCATTAAATATAATACTACCCTGGTCTTTATGTAGTTGCATCTCCTGTAAAATGTGAGGAGTTTTTGATAATAAATCAAGATACTTATCGTACATATTTATCTTGGTAGCTTTTATTTTATATTGCAATGTCCTCACGAGTGTGTCTAACATTTCTAATAATATAGCCGCAGATTCAGCTAATGGAGAAATAAGAACTTTATAATTATTTACAGTAGTGTAATTTTTAGTTTCATTAAAATCCCAAATGGATCTCATGTTTTAATGTAATTAATATAAATTAAATTCACAATTAATTTAATACTATATTTACACCGCCGTCTGATGTTTTTCTTATTAAAGGAACTCCTTTTGGTTGAATCTTAGTTCTATATAAATCTCTAAGTCTTTTTTGTTTATCAGGTATTACTTGAGTAGGTAAACTGTATGACTTTTTAGTTTTTTTCTTTTTCTTAGGAAAATTAAAACTATTATCTGGTTGTGATAAATCTATAAACAGATCAAGAGGTAAAACTCTAGCCACACTAGGTATTAAACCGGTATTAGTAGGAGCTGTATTTATTATAAAAGGGAATCTTGTTACTCGACGATCAAGTTTTAATACTTTATAGTAAAATTCGTCTACTATGATTATATTTGTAGAAATGTCAGGGTTTTTATATAATAACATCAATGCCCTGTAAGATTTTAAACAGTTTTTTAAAATGTATACTGTTTGCATCTTTTTTACACTAATAATATCATAACATTATAATTTCCGTATTTAATTTTACCATGTCTAATTTATAAAATATTATATTTAACATATAATATATCGACATGTCCGATGACGAGGATTACTTAGAATCAAATTTGTCTGGTGAAGAATCTTCTTCTGAGAGCGATGGTAGTGAAATAAGCAGTGATACAAGCAGTGAAACCAGTTTAGAAGAACTACAAGAGTTAGAAGATCTCGATGAAGATGAGTTGGGTACTTATCATATATTAGACTGGGATAATCAATTAAAGTCTAAAATGGACGAATTATCTAATTCTTTAGCTGAAAAAAACGTTACAACTGAAGAATATAGAAGAGAAATGTTAAGAACTAATTATTGGAATATGAAAAGAAGTAGAAAATACATCGTTAGCGATGAAGATAAGGAAATTATAGATAAAGTAAGGAAAAATATAGAAGAAATTAAGTTAAAATTCAATAATGGGGAAATAACAGAGCAAGTATTTAATGACAAGTATGATGAGTTTATAAGATTGGAATACAATATATTAAGAGTTTCTGAACAAATTACTTCTGATAAAAAAGAATACATACCTCCTCCAGAAAACGAAGCCGAACGAGTAGCTATGTTAATGAATGATTTAGAAATGTATCACATGGAGGAGGTAAAATACATGAAAAAAATAGGAGATAAGTATAATATATACCCTCCTACTCTACCAGAAGGATATACCGGAGAAGATATACAAGACTATTCTGATAAATTAAATACCGATCTTGAATTACCTTACAATAGAAGTATTGATAATTATATAAAAGCATATGATACATTTAAACAGAAGGTATTGTCTATAGCACCTTCTTATGTAATAGTTGAAAGGGTGTGGGGACAATCTTCCGATGCAAAAGCTAATGAACCAAGTTACAACTTTAATATGATAAAAAAGGAAGGAACTAATTTATCTAGGATATTAGGTAATGAAAAAAGATTTAATTTATTGACTGAAAATGAAGAAATTCAATTTCAAACAGGTATGTGGAAAGAAATTACAGATAAATTAAGACAAATGTCTAGAGAAGATCTTCTAAGTTGTATACCCAATAGGACATTTAAGTATATGTCTTATATAGAAAGACTTAGGGAAAATAAACAAAAAATGCTTAAATTTAGAGAACATCCTAAAGATTACGAAGAATTAAGAAACATTCTAGAAGAAGATTCGAAATATTACAGAATAGAAGCAAATAAATTATTTAGAAATTATAAGTACAATAGACCATTTGTATATGATAAAGGTTATGGAAAGACATCTGATGCCAAGCATAGGATAACTGGTTCACCTCAAGTGTATCTCCAAAATGGTAAAGTAAAGTATTTAGCTTTTAAAGAAAATGTGGATAGAAATGATGTTGGGGATTTATCTAATTTTATAACTGTTAAACCTATAGACGATGAACTTTATAATGAAATTTCTGAACGAGAAGGTAATAATACAAGTGTAGTAGACATTTGGGAATTAAGAGTTTATTTAGCCGAAATAAACTCAAGTTTTAAAGAAAAAATTAATGTAGTTAAAAGATATGAATCTTTCAATGATTATCTATCCGATTTTAAAGATATTCTTCACGAAAACTTAAAAAAGATCCCTGTTGCGTCTCAAGAAGTTTTAGCTGATAAAATAAGAAAGATTAATCATTATTTAAATACCGGAGAAGATCCTGACATATATACAGAAACTGGTCAACTTCCTATATCTGATATCTTTAATAAATCTGATGAGATAATCGAACTTAGAAAGAATGGAAAAGCTAAATTGATAAAATATATTTTAGAATACATAGAACACGATTCTCAAAAATTAGACGATCTAGAGAATTACATATTTAATTACTCGAGTTCCAATTATGAATACAATGTAACTAAAATAATATTTATATTTGAAAATTATCCAGAAGCTCTACGTTCTTTTATTAACGGTAATATGAGTAATTTGGAATTGTTAACAATGGAAACAGCTAAAATAATTCCCGAGAACGATCTTGAAATGAAGACAGAACAAGAAAAGATAGATTATCTTTTAAGTTGGAGTCCAGATACTTCAAATTATGACACATATAAATCAAAACTTGATGAAAATGATGACATAGAAAAGTTTAAAAAAGATAATACATCATTAAGTTTACTAGAGGTAGATCAAATATTTCAAGAATATTCGGAGTATTTACAATGGAATAATACACTCGATACAGTTGTTTCCTTAGAATTTACTAATAACATTAAGAGATTGAGATGGCTTATTAAACAAAGAAATAAATTACCATCTAGGAGAATTTATAGAATAGCTAGTATCTCTGATAGAATAAATACTCAAAAAGATCTAGAGTACATCTTTGAGACATGTGAACTAAGTAATCCAAAAAAGTGTTCTAGAATAACAGAAACTATTATATATAAAACATCTAAAAGCCCTAATGAATACAATGCGAACAAAAATTTAATAAAGGAAGAATATTCCAGTTTGTGTAAATATTTATCAGAACTTAATATTTCAACAGACGATCCATTTTTGTTGATCCCTGTTATAACAGAGTTTTTATTAACAAATGGGAAGTTTTCTAATGTAGATAAAATCAGGCTTGCTAATTTTATAACAAATTCTGGAATAAGTGATGGTGTATTATCTTACATTAATAATTTGAGGGGGTTTGAAATTGATATATATCATAGTATACTAATGGACGAGCTCAATGAAAATGTTCAAAATTTTATTAAAAAGAGAAGCCTTAATAAAATTTTAGATCAAATGAGAAAGTATAGAACAAAAAAACTACTAAAAGACAAGTTAGAAGAAGAAACATTTGTAAAACAAAATACATACATTTCTCCAAAGATATCTTCTTCACCACCAGAATCTGAATCAATAGGCGGTGGAGTTAATTTTGTGCCCGATTATATAGAAATAAATGGATTTTATATAACAGGTGGAAATTATCCTAATTATGAAACTCGTATAGGAGGAGATGTTGTAATTAATTATAGCCGAGAGAACTTAGTACAGCTTGCTAATATTTTTGCAGTTCCTATACAAGATGATTCATTTCAGTTGTATATTAACATAATGGATAAAAAGTCTTTACTAGAAAATAAATTACCCAATGAAATATTAGTACCTGAACATATACCAGGAAATGGTAGAGGACAGGGTGCGAGCGATTATTATGAAAATTTAAAAATGCCTACAAAAAAGTACAAATACACATATAGACCTCGTCTTGGAGTTAAAGAACCTGGAGAGGTGTATGGTGTTGTTAAAGACCTAGATAAAAAATATGGCATACCTTTTAAATATAACAACGGTATACCCGTGTATTCAAATGAATTAAAACAACTAGTAGACGATTCTTTTGTAACAATAGAAGGACCTGCTATATTCGAAGATGAAGACCAACTTTTTCCAGTTGGTAAATATATGTCATCGGAATACTACATCTTGGTTGAATATTTAGATTCTAGGGGAAAGCCTAAAATGTTTAGAGAAGGAGTATCTGAAAAATCAATACAAACAAGGCTTATAGAGGATTTAGACACATGTGATCGTTTTAAAACAGAAGAATCTTGTAACGACCCTTATTCTTATTCTCTAGATCCTTCGGGAGCTAAATTTAAGTGTGGTTGGAAAGACGGTGTGTGTACATCTAAGAAATTTGATGATTCTCTAGATGATTTTGCTATTTTAGATGTAGATTTTAACGACGAGGAGTTAAATAAAGAATGGAAAAAGGCTACTGAAAAATCTATGGAATCTATAGAAGATTACATTATAAATAATAAATTAGAATCGGATAAAATAGATGAAATAACTTATATAGAGAAAAAGGTACTCTATGAATATTATTTAAAATTGATTGCAATTAGGGATGAAAAAAATAAATTTAATTCTCCAACAGTTGGAGTTCCAATGAATTCTAAAACTATTATAGAAATCCCTGATGATGTCCTAGGAAGAAAACTACCGGGTACCGGAGGAGTTAAAAATATAACAGGGAAACAAACATGGGTTGACGAAAAATATGATACTATTACTATACACTCTTCCGTTGCAAAACTTCATAAGTACCCTGTTATGAATATTGAATTAGATAAAGAGTATACAATTGATGATATTAAGTTAAGACCCTATATGTATATAAAAGAAACAGATAGTTATAAGTGTTATAGAGAAGACAACACTGAAATTACACTGTTAAGGTCTCAATTTAAAATACCTGGTAATAAATTGACTTGGGAAAGAGAATCTACTTTTTGTTACATATCCAAGGAAGATAAAAGTTTATTAACCGATTATCCAGGTTATTATTGGAATACATCCTATGAAACATACGATGAAAGAATTTTAAATGAAGTTGTTGTTAAAAACACTACTATAGAACGTAAAACATTTGTACCAACGTCGTTTATTAAACCAACTCCAGGAGTTTTATTAAATGGAAAGCCTTTAATTCAGAAAGAAAATATACTAAACGCCATATATGAGACCGCCTTTACTGAATTAGAAACTCAAGACAATTACATATATCAGGTAAAAACACCGGCATCATTTGCTACTCAGTCTGCTATAAAGTTTTCTGTTGATCATGGAATTGATTTAAATGGGTCTATAAAGGGTAGAGTTGCTCTTATAACACTATCAGATGTTATACAGGAATATGAAAGTTTGTATCCAAAACCATCTATTTCTAAAAAACAATTAACTGAAATATTACAAAAAGCGATAGACGAAAATGATTATAACACCTTGGCTACATATTATTACAGAGCAAGATTAAATAATCTACCTAAAGATCTTCTAAAACAAGCTAAAGAGGTAATAGATAATAAACCTAAAGAACCCGTAAAAGAAACAAAACTACCTGAAGTTCCAATTCCTCAAAAAAATGAAAATGTTGTGAAAAATAATCTAGTACCCACCAGACGTAGGAGATAAATCAAAATTATAATTACGTTTGTAATTTAAATAAATTGTATTTATAAATTATAAATGAACGTATCTAACATAACAGTAGTCTATCATCCCAAATGTGAACCATCTATGAATTTTTTAATTAAAACTAAAGAACTTACTGAGATAGAAATTGATTATATAAATATCAAAGAAGATTCTTTTGAAAGTGATATAGAAATAGACATAATTCCTTTGATAATTTTAAATAACGACATAAGTCAAATTTTCAAGGGAAAAAGAGCATATGATAAACTAGAAGAAATCAAAGCAAATAAAGGACCTAAGAGAAATAAAAATTCCTTAAGCTATGGTAATAAATCTGTTACATTTATGCCAGAAGACAGCTCTGAGAAAAAGGTAAAAATAGACCTTGATGCTAAATTTTAATTTTATATTATGCGGATAAAGTGGTGTTTAAAAATATATACATTATATAAAATGGACCGTGAGATTCCCGACTTTGCTAAAATCATGAAGATGGCTCAGGAAGTAGCTAGTAAGATTGAACCACCTGAGAGTTTAAAAACAGGACAGTTAAATCAGGAGGATGTTTCTGACGTCATAGCTAAAATTGGTAAATCGGTTGGAGAAATAATCACACCTGAAATGTTGACCGGTGGTGGAGGAGGACTTAATATCAAAGAAAGACCAACGTGTAATCCTAAGAAAAAGAAGAACGGAAAATCTAAGATCAGTTTTACCGAATCTGATATAAAAGAAATCACGGATGAAATGCCTGAAAAAGAAGAAAAGAAACCCGAAGAGAAAAAGAAATCAGATGAAAAGAGAAAGAAGAGATATGTAGAAATTGAGTCAACCGATGAAGAAAGTGATGAAGATCCTACGGTCCCTAGAACAAAAGACATGACATTTACATTGTCAGTAACACTAGATGAACTCTTTACAGGAGCAAAGAAAAAGTTAGCTCTCAGGCGTAAGACTCTAGACAAGGACGGATCTTACGAGGAAGAAAAGAAGAAATTATCTATTAAAATAGAACCCGGTATGATAGAAGAACAGGTGATAAGATTTAATCACATGGCAGATGAAAAACAGGGTTATGAAACGGGTGATGTTGTTGTAACATTAGATGTAGAAGATCATCCAGAGTTTACTAGAATCGGTAATGATTTAATTATAGAAAGAGAAATATCGTTTTCTGAGGCATATGACCCAGTTGTATACATTAAACATCTTAATGGTAAAAAATATAAGATCACAGGTCCTTCTATAGAGATTTTTAATAACTTGGATGAAGAATTATTAAAAAAGATACCCGGGTTAGGTATGCCAGTGGCTGGAGAAACAAAGGAATATGGGGATTTGTATATTAAATTCACTTGTGTAAATAAAACTAAGATATCAAAAGAGATTCTTGAAACACTCAAGACTATATTCCCTCCTCTTACTAAAGAAATTGAACTAGATGAAAATGAAAGCTTCATCGAAGAACAGTTTGAAATGGTAACAGAGTCTGATTTAGAATATCTAGAATCTGATTCGGATTCAGAATACGATTCTGAAGACGATTCTGAAGACGATTCTGAGACAGATTCTGAAGAATATTCAGATGATGAAGAATGTGGGGAATGTAGCAAAGATTGTAAGAATTGTGACGATAAAACACGATTACTTGAAGATTTAGAAAATGAAAATGAAAATGAAAATGAAAAAGAAAAGTAATGTTAATGTATATAAAAACAATATCTATTTATTATAAATGTTTCATAACGGTTGGGAATATTATATAATAAATCCATTTTCTAAAGATATCACTCAAAAAACCCAAGAATTGTACTTACTTAATTATAATGAATCTTATGTTGAAATGATAAATAAATTATTGATTCCAGAACCCCTAGAATTATTTGATAATAATACAGATACATTTATTTATTATACCGATTGTAGCGATGATATGGATATAATAAATAATAATACTGAATATGAATATAAATTTCTAAAGAGTAAGTTTTTTGAAAAGAAGACTATTAAAATAAAGAGAGATCTAAATATCTATTATAGTCAATGGAATATTAAAGTTAATAGAATTTATAGAAATGGTGACAAGTATTACATTGAACTATTGAGGTTTTAATTATCTGTGTTAAATTATTTAAATAAATTACAATTTTATATACTATTTAAAAATAATAATTATAAAATTGTAAATACATTTTATTATGTCGCACAGGCGTGAGAAGTTCATTGAAAAGTCTTCACAATATCTTGGTCTTAAATGTACGGATCATCTTATTATAAATTTGGAAAAGGGTGTATTTAACACTACTGTTAAATACTGTAAAGAACATAATTTAGAATTAAATTGGTCGTCTAAAGATTTTATAAAAAAATATTCAACCACAGCTAGACGTCTTTTAGCTAACATGAGTTATACTACAAATGCAGAACAATTTAAAAATAGACTTTTGTCACATGATATAAAATCACACGAAGCCGCCGAATACACTAGAGAAGAACTAAATCCGGATGTATGGGGTAGACTAAAAGCAGAAGCACTTGCAAAACTTACAGCAAAGAAAGAAGTTACAGAAGATGGGATGTTTAAATGTAACAGATGTAAATCGATGAAGACGGTTTATTATCAGATGCAAACAAGAAGCGCTGATGAACCTATGACAACTTACGTAACATGTACTAATTGTGAAGCTAGGTGGAAGTGTTAAATCCCTTGATTACCTTGGGTTTCTTAAAAGATAGACAACAAGATGCATTATCACTAGATAGAGTAGAAGAACGCTTCATAATAGGTGTCTTAACCGTAGAAACGATGTCACTTGAACTAATATTAACAACTCCTTCGGGGGTATAATCAGTACTTTCCCTTTGACTAGACATTGTTCTAGACGCTGTTCTCATAGCCCCGAGAAGATTTCCCTCGCAGCTCACTGATAGATTAGCATGTAGTGCAATAGGATTTCCATAAAGACAGTCTTTATCTGCACCAATAAAAGTCATTTTTAGGTTATAATCTTTATCGATTTCCTTTTTTAGATTATCTAGTTCAGAAACATTGTAATGTTTACTTGAGTTTTCTTGTCCATCTGTAATGATTGTAAGTGTTATATCTTTATTTTCTTCCTGTTTTAGGATAAGATCATAAGCTTTACCAATTGCGTCCAACAGTGAAGTTAGACCCTTAACATTTATAAGTTCATCTATAACATCTGGAGTCTTTGCGAAAATTTCGTCTGATAGAATTTCAACATCTGTGTTAAATGCTATAACAGTAAATCTATTCTCAGATTCTTGCTTCATTTGTTCTTCCATTAGTTCGTTAAATCCTTTCTTAATGTCTTCGATATTGTGTATCATTGATGCAGATTTGTCTACAATTAGAATGTCCCACATAATATTTATAATTGTGTATATTTTATTCTTTTAAGTTTTATTGTGTAGTTTTTTATAATAACTAATTATAATTATGACAATATATAGAAAACTTAAAGGGAAAAAATTTATATATCCTGGTGCAACTTCTAATGATATAGAAAGGATAAAAAAACTAAGAATACCACCCATGTGGACAGACGTTAAAATAGATTCTTCTAGTAAAAGTAAAATACAGGCAACCGGTTACGACTCTAAAAAGAGAAAACAATACATTTACAACCCTGAATTTATAGAACAATCTAAAATGAAAAAATTTAAAAAAATGAATAAATTTGATTATCCTAGTTATGAAAGGGTTATAAAAAAATTTATGTCTAAAAATGATTTGTCAAAAGATTGTGTTATAGCTAACGTAATAAAACTCATGGAAGATTTAAATATACGTGTCGGCAATGAAACTTATAAAAAAGAAAATGGTTCATATGGAATAACAACTTTATTAAAAAAACACCTAACAGGTAATACACTATCCTTCGTGGGTAAAAAAGGTGTATTTCATGTAAAGCATATAACAAATCCCAAAAGTATTACATTTATAAAAAGGGTAAAAACTATTCATGGACCTAATTTATTCTATTATTCTCCAAGTGAAAGTATTTCAGCATCTGATTTAAATTCATTCTTAAGAAAATACATTGGTGAGAACGTAACATGTAAAGACATTAGAACTTATTGTGCTAATAAAATATTCTTATCTTTCATGAAAAAACTTCCAAAAGCTAAAACAGAAAAAGAAAAGAAAGCTAATATTATAGCCGGTTTAAATCATACTGCTGAAAGATTGGGGAATACTCGTAAAATATGTAAAGATTCTTATATAGATCCTAAAAATTTATTAAAATTTAGTTAAAAACGAATTTTTTAAATGTAAATGTATATTAATAATAAATGACTGATAATCAAAAAGCTATAGATTCTTTGGAGAGAGAAATTTCTATAAATAAAGATAAAATACAAAGTTTACAACTTATGGCTGGAATTCATACTGAACAGATGAGAACTTTAACAAATGACGTAAATAATAATCCCGTTCTTGATACAGAACCTGGTATAGTAAACCCGAGTAAGGCTATAATAGTTTCTAAAAATGGAACTATAGATAATTTAAAACTGACTGGAAATTTAGTAGCCACTAATATCAAGAACTATTACCAAACAGTAAATAGTGAGGACAGTGAGGTTGGAGATTTGGGCCTTTGGGGCAGCGGTAACTACACCCAGGCCACAAGCTCTGGCGCCTCCTCGGATAAAGACCTGTGGAAACGTTTCGAGTCTTGGAAAACATCAGGACCGGATTTTATAAACTCTAATACTAGTATATTCTCACCTCAAGATTATGGTTTCAAGGCTTTGGTGGCGGGGACTTACAAAGTTACCGTAAATATGGCCTTCCAAACGGATAGGACTGATAGGCAACATATTGCGATCAGACTAGCTAAAAACGCTCTAAAAGATGACGTACAGAATGATGTGAACGAAAACCCTGGACCATTGGGTGGCACGGAACCGTTCGTCCGAAACCCATCCGGCTACCCAGGGTATAATGCGATTGCCTTCGCCAATGTAACACATATCATGACTTTGGCTGCGGAGGATCAGGTATCGATTTACAGTACTAATATAGGCGTGATCAATGGTCAGCAAAATGTTTTCGCTCGCGAAGGCTACTCTCAGTTCTTAGTTGAGTATTTAGGCGCATAAAGAATGCTGACTTTTAATTTAAAAGAATAAAATATACACTTAATATACAAATGAATCTACTTAGGTTACTTATTACATTTATGTTCATTCAAAGTAATGAATCGTTTTTAGATTCCTTTCAATCTAGAAATTATAAAACTCCTAAATTTGTTGTTAAGAATCACAGTAGATATGTTAATACCCCAAATTATTTACGGAAGAGAAAAAATAATTTCAACGTTGACAAATTAACAGTTTATTCGCAACCAATATATAAAAGTAAACGAACAGATTTTCCTACTATGTCTTTGATTGATTCTAGAATTATTAGTCGTATTATTTTAGGAACTATTTATAGTTTTATAGTTATTTTTTCATTTATAAAAAAACCTCCTAAACCACCGGATGAGCCGCCGCAAATTAAATCTAAATTTAATTTTACTCCTATATGGAGTCCTGTAAATGCTTCGTTGACGACCGAACAAGCTGATATAATGTATAAAGTTTCTATATATTCTTGGACAGTTTTTTTATTTTATTTTGTTAATTTAAAGTTTTAATGAAATGGATGTGATGTTGTCATCTGTTTCTTCGAAATACTTACTTAATCTCCATATTGGTATATGCCCAACACCAGCCCATACAGTCATTTTATCAACATAGTGTCTACAATCATAAACACAGAAGATGTACTTTTTATTTATCTTATTTGAATAGTTTTCTATTTCATCAAATGTTCTTAAAGTAGTTCCAAGATCAATGTCTAATTTTATAGTATTTGGTCTTTCTTTAAAAAAAAATTCAAGTTGTTCTTTTGTCTTTAAGTCAAAACCTTCTTCATATATATCTGGAAAAATAACTTTTGGATCCTGGCGATCTAATCCAGTTGTCATGCATGTTTTATTTTCATTAAAAGCTCTAAAATCATATCTTCTCGTTTTAAAGGGTGTTTTAAAGGATACACCAGTATGAGTTATTCCCTTGGGTATTTTTTCTAAATGTAATATTACGTTTTTAGGAATCGCTAAAAAAGCAAAAATACTTATTATCAAATTCAACATTTATTATTAATTTAAATATATGTTTTAATTAAATTAATAATGAAAAATATAGATTTAAAAATTAAACCTTACTCGCTATGGTTAAGTTATAATATGTTAAACAAAAACGCTATACAGGATATGTTACCACCTGGAATGAGTGTTGCTAATATTAAAATTTCAGATGACAACGATTGTGTTAAGCCTAAATTATTATTTAATTGTTATTCATTAGATTCTTTCTGGATGAAAGGTTCTAGATTAGAAATAATGACAGTTGCTAAATATAACCAAAATTTTCATTTTGTAGTTCTTGATTGTATTACAAATGTTCTACAGTGGGATCCTATTAATAGAATACAGGGTCCAAATGGTAAAATCAAATTTAGTTATATTCAGGATAAACTTAATTATGATGTAATTTCAAAAAATAAACAAAAATTAAGTTTTATCGGAAAACCTCTAAATTTAATTAAAATGACTAACGATTTTGCTATTAAATCTAATTATATGTGTTTTTTTAGAGAATCAACTATACCTCTTACATTAAAGTTCAATGAAGATGAAATAATGAAACCTGTAAGAAAACTTAAAGTATTGAATATAGAAAATGATTTTTGGAAAGATTACAGAACGGAATTTCCAGATAATGTTTTTATGCATGAACACACTATGAGTTTTAATACAAAGATGCCTTATTTTTAAAAAGTAACTGTATTGTTTGCAAGTAAATTATCAATTAATAATCGTAATTCAACTTCATTTTTCTTAAGTATTTTCTTAGATTTCTCTAAACAGTCATCTATTATTTCTTTTATACGAAGTTCTCTATTGTATTGCCAATTTTGAGAATACATATCATTTGCATTTATAACATAATCCTCAAATAAATCCATGTATTTATTTGCGATATTAGTTGCTTGCATAAGATCGTTACTGGCACCCGTTGTTACATCTGAATATTTAATATCTAGACTGTAGTTGTTAGTGGTACTTCCCGTGTACCTCTCTTCTGTAACTGCAGACGCGATCATTTCTGCAGCCCTTCCTCCGAGTGCTGCCATAATACGCGCCATATAAAATCCTTTTGTCGGGTATTCATTATAAAAATCAGTTGGAGTAAATAAAGTGTATCCTCCTGCACCAGCGGTATTTGCATTCATTGTAACCTTCTGAAGATTAAAATACTCTGGAAACTGTTTAATTATTAATGTGTGACCGGCTTCATGAAGGGCTATTAGTTTTTTTACTTTTGAACTTCGTGTATCATATTTCTTAGGTAGACCAATTGTACATTTTTCAAAACTTTGTAAGATTAAATTATCGTCTATAATAGTTTGATTATTTCTTATGGAAAGTATGGCTGCTTCATTTGCTAAATTTTCAATATCCGCCCCAGAAAATCCAGATGTAAGGTCTGCTAGCTTTGTGTAACTGAAGTTACTGTTTTTGTTCTTAAAATGAATTTTTGCAATGTCTTTACGTTCGTTGTTATTTGGAAGAGTAACTTTTACTTTTCTATCAAAACGACCTGACCTAAGTAATGCAGAATCCAATGTATCTATTCTATTTGTTGCAGCTAATACAATAATACCATCTGTTTTTTCAAATCCATCCATATTTGTCAAAATCTGATTAAGTGTTTGTTCACGTTCGTCGTTTCCTCCGGAATTAAAACCATAACCTCTCTTTCCACCAATCGCGTCTATTTCATCAATAAATATTACGCAAGGTGAATTCCTCTTAGCATTATCAAATAAAGCTCTTACTCTCTGTGCACCAACTCCTACAAACATTTCTACAAATTGAGAGCCACTAGCGGAAATAAAATTAACGTTTGCTTCTCCCGCAACGGCTCTTGCTAGAAGTGTTTTTCCAGTTCCAGGTTCTCCCTCTAGTAAAACCCCTCTTGGAATTTTAGCTCCAGCAGATGCGTAAATTTCGGGATCCTTAAGAAAATCTACTATCTCATAAAGTTCTTCTTTGGCTTCTGGGATCCCTGCTACATCTGAGAATGTAGTATTTACTTCTAAATTCATAGTTATGTCATCCTTTTTTCTCATAAATGACATGGCGTCTCTCCCCGAAGTGTTTCTCTGAAAAATGTATAAAATTAGATTAAAAATTATAATCGTACCGATTGCTTGAAATAAAAACGGCACTTGCGGTCCCCTATTACTTAAGTCAAAAACTTGAAAATCTATATTATTTTTAATTAAAGTGTCGATAACATTATCTGCATACTGGGGTAGGTATTTATATAAATTAAGTTGATCTAGATTGTCATGTAAAATAGCTACATTTTTGTTTTCTACAATTGCTGCAACATCTACATCTTTGATACTATCTGTAAATTCATTATAAGATAACTGGTTAGTTGACTGTTTAGCCACGTTTCTCACTAAATCATATGGTTCTAACATTTTAATATCGGGCATTCTTTTAGGGTAGTTAGTTGGAGATAAAAATCCAAGTGCAAAACTTAATATACAGAACATTTATTGTTATATATTTTATTAATTCCTGTTTTAAACCAATTTAAAAAATATATCATATTTATAATAAAAATATGTTTGTTAGTACACTCTTAACTGTTTTAGCGTTTACTTTAAAACCTAATGCTCTTTTCTTCTCAGGGGGAAATTCTTTAATGCCTAATTTAATTTATGGAGGATTTATAGAAAAATTAAATGAGGTAGCAAATGTTAAACCTATTCAAAATTCTGTGAATTATTTCCCCATTACGAATATCATTAATTATAATACACAAGGTGATAATATAATGACACAACTTTTAGATAACGACATTACAAATAAAGGAACTTTTGCCATTAGTCATTCCTCTGGTGCTACCACGTTGTTGAATCAATGTTCTAAATTTAATGTAGATAAAGTAATTCTTTTAGACCCTGTTGATAATAACAAAATTGTTAATAAGCAGTTTCCAGACATTAATAAGTTTAAAGATGTACTTGTAATAAAGGCGGAAAAATCTTATAAATGGTCATTTGATAATCTTAAAAAAAATATGCTTTTCATTCCCAATGTAAAAATTCCATTTATCCCAATTGGTAAATTAGATACCGATGTTTTTCAAAATAAAACAGAGTTAACTATTAAAGATTTTGGTCATTGTGACATTTTAGACCAACCTTATAATAATTATATGCACACTTCATTCGCAGAGGGTAATGAAAATAGAGAACTACTTCCTTTGTATAAGACAAAACTAGTAGAAATCATTAATCTGTTTATTAATAATAATTTAAATGAAGACACTCTTAATTCAACTTTTTTAGATTCTGGTATAAAATATACCATTAATTGATAAAAGGTATTACATTGGGTAAAATGTATATCCAATCATAAACACTATTTGAAAAATAATCTAAATTTATAAAGGACAATGTAGATAATAAACTGGAAATGTAACACATGGATTTAGTTTTGTTCACTCCTATTTCAATGGGTAAACTAGAAACATTATATTTAATATCTTCATCGTAATCTGATATATCCGCCACATTGGTTAGAGAAAATATACACATAAAAACAGAAATACATGCAAGGATGTCTGCATTATCATATTCTGGTATTACACATGTAGAAATTGTCCATAAACTAGATACATAAAATGGTTTGAATGGGAATTTTAGAGTTTTAATATTTTTATACATGAAAGACGATAAATATACAGGTATGATGATATTCATTTGGTAATGTATTAATAATATAATTATACAAATAGAAGATGAAAATAGTAAAAATTCTATGCTATTTTTATTTTTTAGTATAGCATCGTAAAAATCTGTTATATCTTCGTTATTAGCATCTTGGGCGTCACGATACCTATCAAATTTGTATATATTAAAGGCTAATAAACTATTTATAAGAAAACTTTCTGGACTTATATGACTATCATATGACGCAACATGGACTATATCAGATATTAAATTTACGGGTACTACCATTTCTGTACCGGATGCTATAGCTTTAAATTGTTGAAAATTTGGTTTCATAGTATATTATCTATTAAGTTATAATAATTTAATAAAATTTTACCGCCTAATTGATCTCCTTGTCTACATAATTCAATCACCTTTAATATAATTTGTTTTTTTCTCTCCTCACTTAGCGGAGTGTAAATTATATAATCTATTAATTTTTCATTATTAGATAATACCATGTGACCGAAAAAGTCTAATTTTGGTAGTATACCTGTAGCATCTTCTACTATTTTTACACGCGTTTCGTATGGTAAGCTATGAGATACATCTTTTATAGTTGGTAAACTTTCTATTATTGGGAAATGAAATGCATTTAAAGAACTAAGATTTAAAGCTAAAATCAAAAACCTCTTAATTAGGTTCATATATCTTATAATTTATTTATTTTTATTTTTATATTTTATAAACTTAAATTTAAATAGTCCTGAGTTTATTTAAAGTTTTAAAATATATTAATGATATTAACAATATGTTAAGAAAAATTAAATATTGCCCTGCAAATTTATGTAGCATGGCTAATAGAAAAAAAAACAAAGAATCAAAACCTCCTGAACCCACTTTTTTAATATTACCTTCTAAAACATCCAAGATAATAAAAAAAGGAGATGCAGTAGATGAAATAATAACAAGTTCTTTAATAGATTTAAATGTTAACGATCCTACTGAACAGTTATTTATTATATTAGTTTTGAGAAAATTTTTGTCAAACACCAAATACAACTTCTATAATTTTTTTTATGAGATACTGGTCAGGGCTGCTATTTCATGTTTAACACATAAAATAATGTATTTTACAATTAACAATTTACACTCTTATTCGAATGTAAATGTAAATGTAAATGTAAATTTTATACACTAACATTAATTTAAAAACAAATTATATAATAGATTATAATCTATCAAATGAGTATTATATCCGCTATAATTTATTCATATACATGTATGGTTCCATATTTGAATAATAGAGAACTATCAAAAGTAAATACATGGATTAAAGATAGAAATATCAGGAAAGAAGTTTATAAAAATTTCGAAGGTAAAGTATTGGATATGTGCTGTGGAACAGGATTTTCAACAAAACCCGGTAATATTGGTATAGATACATCCTTGGATATGCTTAGATTTTCTAAAATATTCAACCCAGGAAATGATTATAGATATGGAAATGCAGAAAGATTTGGTAAAGATGATGAATTTGATACAGTGTCTATTATGTTTGCTTTTCATGAAATGCCAACTGACTCTCATGAAAAAATAATCAGGAATGCAATTAGAGTTGCACGTAAAAAGGTTGTTATAGTAGACATGTCAAAAGATTTTGAGCCAACAAATGCTATGCTATCCGGTGAACCATATCTCTTAAATTATCTAAAAAATTTTGAAAAAACAGTACAAAGAACCCCGTTTTATCTTCCATTGTCTTATAAAACTAGAACTAAATTGGATGGTGTGAATAAAACTAATTTGATTGAAGGACATATTGACATGTGGGAATATACAATGAGTGATTATAACAAAGAATCAGAAAAATTTCTTGAAGACACTAATCCCGATTCTTATCCAATGTATAGATTGGGTGGAAATGGTGGTTGGGGTAAGTTTGGAACACTAGAAGATAAAAAGACTGATAGGGAAGAGAAGAAAGAAAAAGAAATGGCGGACCGTCGAATGAAAAAGGCGGCTAGGAAACTAAATTACAAACGGATGAAATCTATTGAATGGGAAAATAGACAAGAAGAGAAACTAGATAACTGGGAGAAAATGTCAGGTATATACATTCTACGCAGTAATGGGAATTATGAGAATACACCACATCCTCTACAAAAGGAACGTGAAGAGAATGAAAGACTAAACAGAGAACAGGAGAATAAAAATACAACAGAAAGTTATAATTACTGGGGAACTATCACAACTAATATGATAGATGAAAATAAAACCGATTATTCTATGAAAACAAATTGGTATTATTCACCATCGGAAGAATCATAAATACATCTGTAAATTAAATTCAAACAATAAAAAAATAAATAAATTCTATTACAATTATTAAATGACAATAAAGGTAATAAAATTTAAAAAATTAACCTCAGGTGCCAAAAAATTCGAAATTACATTCAATAAGAATGGAAAGACTTATATTCGAAAATTTGGTGCTCGAGGAATGTCGGACTTTACTATCCACAAAGATAAAGAAAGGCGAGAAAGATACATCACTCGTCATAAAAAAGACTTAAAGACTAATGATCCTATGAAGCCGGGTTATTTAAGTATGTACATTCTATGGAATAAACCTAGCGTATCCGGTAGTTTAGCAGACTATAAACGTAGGTTAAATACCTACAATAGAACGGGTAAATTCCCAAAGGGAATAACAGGTAGTAAAAAATTAAATTCAAGATTCGGAGCACTTGTAGATTTTAATACTCCCAACTCACATTTAAATAAAATACCAGGTGATGTGCAAAATTTAATACAAAGAGAAGTATCTGCAAGCAAACTTCAGAAAGGTGTCAGGAGTAGAGAATGGCCGTCTAAATTAATGAAAGAATTTTTAGATCATGTAAAAAGATATTACATTGAATACGAGCGCCGAAGCCGCCAGCGAGGTGGTTCTATCTGGAGTACCCAAATTAATTATGATCAATGGTTCGATGATTATAAAAGAGAACCCCATGTAGCAACCGAGATGCATCATACAAATCCTGGTTTTATGGGGAATTGGTTTAGGAGACTTGCTAAATTACCTAGTGTGTCTTTTTTTAAAAGACAAAAGTCTTCTATAGACATTACTTATATGGTAAGAGAGTATCTTTCTAAATTTAGAATCGCAACGGAATATGATGACAGTCCTCTTGATATACACAGTGAAGATGTAGAAGACATAGCAAGTTCTTTAATAGCAATTTTAATTAAATCAAGATTCCCTATTTCTAGAATACCCCCTGGTGTTCTAGAAGATTTAAGAGATAATTATGTACCACATCTTGATAGATATCATAGTATCAATAGGTATCATAGTTTCTGGAGAGAAGCACATATTTATTGGAGTACCAATTGGCCTTCCCAAAATTCTTTTGGGAAATCTAGTGGTGCCCCAAGTAATGTAGTAAATAAAAAGTTGTATATGTCTATAAAAGCTAAAATTAAAAGATCTATCAAGGGACGTAGATGGGGTGCTTACGATTCTGGCCGTTTAGTCAGAGAATATAAAGCGAAGGGTGGTAAATACTCTGGTGGAAAAGGCAAAACTGATCTAGGAAGATGGTACAAAGAGAAATGGGTAGATGCTTGTGCATGGCCTAAGAGAAAATCATGTGGTCGTAAAACCGCAGCTAAAATAGCCTATTGCAGACCTAGTAAACGCGTAGATTCTAAAACTCCAAGACTTGTTCAGAGTCTAAGCAAGGCTCAAAGAAAATCTAGGTGTACAAAGAAAAAAAGAAGTCCTATGAAAAGAGTAACAAAGTTCGGACAATCCACACAAGATGAAGTAGTTCCTTATGGGGATGGGAGTTGGGTAATACACTGTAGTTATCATCCACGTGGAGCCCATTCTACATTGAGATATAAACCATTATCTGTTAGACCAAATGACTATTCTTATCATTATGGTATTCACAATGACGGAACATTAAGGTTGTGGGCAACTGGAGGGGCTATAAATACGCCTATTCCAGAATTTTTATATGGTTTACTTATAAACTACTATAACACGCGATGTGTAGATATTTCTAAAACAACCCAAACGGATCAAAGTTTTTACATTTCAGATCAATATGGTAGTAATAAATTTGGATCCGCTAATTTCGGATACACAATTGAAAGCGCACAGAATAATATGTTAAAGAGTTTATTATCGGGGAATGATGTTTTAAAAAATCTTGACAAAACGATAAAAAAATTATGTAAAGGTAATTTTACTAAAGATAAGTGCCAGAAATTATTCACTTATTTCATTCTAAATCTGTATCATACATTTAATGTTAAGATTCCGGGAGGTGCTCCCCGAGGGTTTAAAGGTATAACTCTAAAATATAAAAAGTCTTATAATAATAATTTAAAAGAATTATTATATCTATTACAGGATCACGCCTTCGGTACATTTAAAGGAGCAAGACTAGCATCTAGATTATACGAGTTAATATTTTAAATTACAGATGAATAAATAAATAATTAATGATAAATTTTATTTATGATTAATTATTTACAATACAAAATATGGTTTAATTTTAGTAAGCATACCCTAATTTATTATCGGGATTTTCAGAAAACATAACACTTTCTTTAATTACTCTATGTTCAGTTGAATATCTTGGTTCTACCTTTTGTTTTTTTACATAACTAGTTTCTAATGTAGAAATTTCTTCTTCAGTTTCTTCAGTTTCTTCAGTTTCTTCAATTTCTTCAGTTTCTTCAGTTTCTTCAGTTTCTTCAATTTCTTCAGTTTCTTCAGTTTCTTCAGTTTCTTCAATTTCTTCAATTTCTTCAGTTTCTTCAGTTTCTTCAGTTTCTTTTACTTTTTCCCCTGAAGATGGTATTAAAAATCCACTCGAAGATACTACTAAATTTGTTTGTCCCTTTTTAGTGTTGCTTGGACCTCTAAGCCCTCTTAGTCCTCTTTTACCATCCATTCCTGCAAAACCTTGAAGTCCTCTTTCTCCTTTATCACCCCTGTCACCTGCTTTACCGTCTTGTCCAGCAAAACCTTGGAATCCTCTGTCACCCCTGTCTCCTTTGTCACCTGCTTTACCGTCTTGTCCAGCAAAACCTTGGAATCCTCTGTCACCCCTGTCTCCTTTGTCACCTGCTTTACCGTCTTGTCCAGCAAAACCTTGGAATCCTCTGTCACCCCTGTCTCCTTTGTCACCTGCTTTACCGTCTTGTCCAGCAAAACCTTGGA
>Ga0255759_10000228_pt1 | contig 51926 bp, 64 predicted proteins | sample 101ome_20_FD_179959 | JGI IMG/M metagenome (GOLD analysis project Ga0255759, IMG submission 179959) | Coastal salt marsh microbial communities from the Groves Creek Marsh, Skidaway Island, Georgia - 101404AT metaG (version 2) | ecosystem: Environmental > Aquatic > Marine > Intertidal zone >... | reverse complement strand
CCTGAGGGTGCCAATTCTTATCCAATTGTCTCTCTCACTTGGATTCTTGCCTATCCTGAGTATGAAAAGAACGATGCTGTCAAAGACACGCTTCGTTATATGTTGAGTGAAGATGCTCAAGGGATTTCGGATTCATTGGGGTACGTACCTCTCCCGGAATCCATTCGACAGAAGTCTCTTGCTGCTGTTGACAGTCTTAAGTAAACCTACTATAATGGGGGATCTAACGATCCCCTTTTTCATATGAAAAAACGAACGAAGAGATTTTTAGATTGGTTCTTTGAAACTGATCGGGGTGAAGAGAATATAGCAAACTGTGCTAACCTTTATGAGTTAGTAGAAAAACTACAATACCGTCTAGAAGATTTGGAGAACGAGCATATGCTTCTCCTCCGTCAAATCGCACAACTAAATACTCGCATTGATGGATTAGAGAATCAATCTAAATGAAAATTAATCTGTGGTATTCAAAAGGGATGCAGCAGTGGCGTTGGACACTTGTAGAAGAGTGGAAGAACGGAGAAATTCATAGAGATCAACACTCGGGGCAACGTCCTTTTTTAAGAGATGCTATGGAAGATGTTGCCAAAACCGTAGAGTATATGATAGAATGTAGAAATAAGGGCGAATAACTCAGCGGTAGAGTGTCTCCTTTACACGGAGAGGGTCGGGGGTTCGAATCCCTCTTCGCCCATATAAATAAAAAAAACTGAAGAAGTAGAACACATTATAAAAATGGATAATGTAAAAGTTAGGTGCCGCTCCTGTGGTAAGGAGTTGATTGGGTATTCTGGCAAGAGTGTTTCTTGCGGTTGCCCAAATATGACAACAATTCGTGGAGATAAAATTTCAGCAGTTGACTTAGGGCAAGTTATTATGCTAAACTCTTATGCAAGTAAGAAAGGAAATGTTCTTACTTCGGAGGACGTTCAATGGCAAGAACAACGAAGAAAACGTAAAGTTCGTAAGTTGGACTTTGAAGTAAGGTGAGTTGGCAGAGCGGTTTATTGCGTTAGTCTTGAAAACTAATGTGTCTTCACGGGCACCCTCGGTTCGAATCCGAGACTCACCGTTATTGACATTTTGAATACACTCCTATATAATTTACTTGCTGATATTATTTTCATATGGCGTATTTGACTTGTTGGCATATGACTGCATTGCCAGAAGAAATTGTAGAAATTGTAGAGAAGGATATTCAAGTTTTTGATGCTGCTGCAAAAGACTCTCAAATCATGGGAGAGCAGGTAGATAAAGTTATCCGTAACAGTAAGAATGCTTGGATTCCAACCACTCATTGGATTGGTGGATGGTTGTGGTACTATATTGACAAAGTGAATCGAGAGAATTTCTGTTACGATATTACTGATATTGATGGTGGAAGCGTTCAGTATACTCAGTATGGTCCAGGACAATTTTATAATTGGCATCAAGATGCTGATATTGATACCTTTTATAAACCACAACTAGTTGCAGGTTCTGGTGTTAACATGAGCCAAGATCAGGTTACTGTGCAAGGAGAAACTGTAAGAAAACTTTCTTTTGCGCTGCAACTTTCGGATCCTCATGATTATACTGGTGGAGAGGTGCAGTTCCTTGATAATAGTGGTAAGACATACTTTGCTCCTAAGCAGCGTGGTACTCTGATGATATTTGACTCACGCACTAAGCACCGTGTTCGTAAAGTACGTTCTGGTATGCGTAAGAGTCTTGTTGGTTGGGTTGTCGGTCCTAGGTGGAAGTGATGAAAGAATTTGTATCAACAGGTGGTGTCTATGAAGAAGGATATCAAAGAAAGGTTCTTCCCACCACTACAGACATGACGAAAAATGAGTCATTTGAAAAGAATGGATATCTCTTCATGCCAGGACTCATTGCCGATCCAGAAAACCTTTACTGCCCTCCTCCACTAGATGAGAATGGTAATCGTCTGACGGGACAAATGAATTATGTTCGTAAGGACAAGTTTACATATTGTCCCGATGAGAAGCAGGTGAGTGGCTCTCTGGCACGATACAATGTGCCAATGTATAAGGAGCTTCATTTTCTTGTTCGTAAAGCAGTCGAGTCACAATTAGGTATTGATTTACTTCCTACCTATTTTTATGATCGTTTTTATTATTGTGGACAAAAACTAAAACGTCATAGCGATCGTCCTGCATGTGAAATAAGTGTAACCTTACAAATTAGTACCAACTCAGAAAACCCCTGGCCTATATGGTTTGAGCGTCCTGATGGTAGTGAATCGTATGTTGTTATGAAGAATGGTGACGCTGCTGTCTACAAAGGGTGTGAGCGTGAACACTGGAGAGATTCTTTAGAATCAAAATATGGTAAATGGAAAAATAGATGGAGAAAACTTCGTAAGAAAGAGGATGATACATATCATCATCAAATCTTCTTACACTATGTAAACGCACAAGGACCTTTCGTATCACATGCCAATGACAGAGGACAATGAAGATAAGATAACATGGGAATACTGGACGTTCCCTAACATTCCCATCTATCAGACGAAACTTCCACAAAATGTTGTGGATGTTCTTTGGGGATATATTGATAAGGCGAAAGATGTATATAAAAAAACAAATGTACGTTTTAATGGTGATCTTGCCGGTAATATCAATACAAGTCTTCACCTAGAGGATGAAGACACTTGGTTTATGAGAATGGTTCTAGCTCCTCTTGCTGAAGAGTATCTTAATAGACAAGACGCTTTCTTTCAGCAAGCCAGAACAATGACGCATAGTTATAATTCGCTACGTTTGCATAAGTTTTGGGTTAATTTTCAAAACAAACATGAGTTTAATCCAATTCATAATCATGGCGGAGTTCTTTCTTTTGTGATTTGGATGAAGATTCCCACACATTATAGCGAACAACATGCATTACCTCTCAGTGCAAATTCTAATTGTAAAGCAGCATCTAATTTTTGTTTCACCTATTCTGATGTTTTAGGTGCACATCAAGACTATCATATTAATATGAGTGATGTTCAGGAGGGATGGATATTAGTTTTCCCATCACAATTACGACACATGGTTTATCCTTTTTATGAGTGTGATGATGAGAGAGTTTCTATCTCTGGTAATATCTGTTATGATTCTAAATTGTACAATCCATGATTGATTTATTGTTTTATGTCCCATTATTTTCTTATGAAATAAATGAATGGGATAGAAAGAAAAAAGCACTTCTCTCCAAAGTTAATAGGCATGGTTTTGATTACTATGGAATGAATGATTTTCGAACAGATAGACATTCTAAAAAGAATAGTTATTCTTTAGACTTTGAATCAATCTTTAGAGAAGAGTTGGAACAGTTTAAGGAAGATGGAAAATTTAATTTTCTTGAAGTTCTTGATATCTGGACTTTAAAGTATACAAAAAAATATGAAAATCATTGTCCACATAACCACAGATCTACAGGTTATAGTGGATTGATATATCTTGAATATGATAAGAAGGTTCATGAACCAACTAAGTTCATTGGACCTTGGAACGATCCAGTTCTTGATACAACTAATCTTGCATCAATACCTAATCCGAGAGAGGGTGTAATGTATATCTGGCCGAGTGCATTGGTTCATTATGTTGATGCAATGAAAACTGATAAGCTACGTGTGGCAACTTCTTGGGACATGCACGTAAAATAAATAGTTAAAAAATGCCCTACCACATTAAGAAAGATAAAAATATACAGGGGAGAGCAACAACACTTTATTATCAGGGCGATTTAAGTTGGACTGCTACTCCAGAAAAAAGAAAAATTTATCAAAACGAATCTGATGCAGTCTCCGAATTGTATCACTTTCGTGGTGATGTAATACTGGAATAAATAACTAAAAAAATCGACAATGGCATACATTGGAAACGTTCCAGCGGCTGCTGCGGATAATAACTTTAGAATACTAAATGATATCAAAACGTTTACTCTAACGTTTGATGGTTCTTCTGCATCCGTGGTATCTGTTGATAACGATACTATTACGCAAGCTAATCATATTTTCATAACTGGACAGAGAGTTACCTACACTGATGGTGGTGGAACTGCAATTGGTGGTTTAACAGATGATACGGCATTCTTTATTATTAAAGATAGTAAGGATACTATTAAATTAGCGACTAATGCTAGTAATGCTGCAAATGGAACTGCAATAAATTTAACCGGACTTGGTGTTGGTGCAAGTCACACCTTGAATGTTGCCTTTGATGGAGTCAATACAAAGTTCACGGCAACAACTGGTGCGGGAAATGAGAAAGTCAAATTAAGTAAGGCAGCTCAACTTCAAATTTCTCTTGATGGTGTTATTCAACAACCTCAGGATACTGCTGCGCCAACATCGGGATTTGGTATTCAAACCGGTAGTGGCATTGTATTTTCTTCGGCACCCTCAGCTGACACTGTTTTCTGGGGTAATGTACTGGCAGATTCTATAGCAAGTTTTGATGTTGCAGATAATGATGTTGATACTTTTACTGGCGATGGAAGCACGACAGACTTTAACTTATCCAAAAGTCCGCCAAATAGTCAAAACGTATTAGTTACCATTGATGGTGTTGTACAGTATCCATCAGATACTTCTAATACTAGATCATATAATATAGTAGAACAGGAGATAAGATTTGTATCTGCTCCAGGAAATGGAACGGTTATTCAGGTAAGGCACATTGGATTTGGTGGAGCAACTTCTAGTGCCGTCACAGGTTTCTATGGACGTACAGGTAATGCTGCTTTACTAACAAGTGACAATATTAATGTTGGTAATGTTAATTCTTCAGGTGTCATCACTGCAACATCATTTGTTGGTAGTGGTGCCAATCTGACTGGTATTGATACCACATCTCTGAAAGATACTGGAGGCAATGTCAGAATTGAGGCAATTGGCACTGGTGCTACGGTTACTGATACATTATTTGCAAATCAATTAAGTGTAGCTGGTATTACAACTCTCCACGCTAGTGGTATTGGAACTGTGATTGCTGGTGTTGGTGTAACTGCTTTACTGGTTCAAGGTAATGCTAGAGTAACTGGTATTATGTCTGTTGGTGAGGGAACGATTGTTCTTGATCCTAATAATGATATGATTGAGATTGGTGATGCATCAATCTCTAGACACTCTGGTGGTGATCTTCAGGCAATGAGGTCGGGTGAATACTCACCATTTAGAGCATCAGATCTTTTAATTGATGCAAATACTGTAATTGATAATAATCAAAATCTAAATGTAACTGGCATTGCTACTGCAACAACTTTTAATGGCACCTCAAGTGTTGTCGTTGGTGATTCTTTTCTAAAATCTAACTCCGTTGGTATCGGTAGCACAACAACTAATGTTGGCGTCAATACTGCTCTTGGCACCCTGATACTTAATACTACAACAGGACAACTTCAGGCATATGGTCCTGAAGGATGGTCTAATGTAAAGACATTAACTTTTTCTGGAATAGAAGCAACTGGTGGACTTACAAACGAATATGAGAGTGGAGGATCATATTATAAGTCTCATATCTTCACATCATCTGGAACTTTTGAAGTAACATCTATTGGTGATTATCCTGCAGAGGTTGAAGTCCTCGTCGTCGGTGGCGGTGGAGGCGGCGGTGGTGCCAATGGTGGTGGATGGGCTGGAGGCGGCGGAGGTGCCGGTGGTTATAGAACTAATCCAGCATTTACTGTAACTGCATCTACAAATTATCCTATTACTATCGGTGCTGGTGGTGCTGGCGGTGGTGGTGAAAATGTTGGTAGTAATAGTTTAGGTACGCCAGGAAATAATGGAAGCAGCACTGTCGCCTTTTCGATAACTTCTGATGGCGGTGGTTATGGTGGAAGAGGTAACTTCAACTCAACTAAAGGAGCTGGAGGTCCTGGTGCATCTGGTGGTGGTGGCGGTCAATCATCCCCTGCAGGAACACCAGGAGGCACAGGAAATACTCCACCAACTTCACCTCCACAGGGAAATGATGGATCTCCTGGTAATACTGGAGGTGGTCCTTATTGGGCTGGCGGCGGTGGTGGTGCTGGCGGTGCTGGCGGACCAGGCAGTCCAGCTGCTGGTGCTGGTATAGCAAATAGTATTAGTGGTATTACGACTACTTACGCACAAGGTGGTGTAGGTTCAGCATCAAACGGAGCACTTATTCCTGCAGATACTGGACTGCAAGGTCATGGTTGGGGTGGAAATGGTGGCGGAAATACATCCGCTGCTGGAGGTTCTGGAGGATCTGGAACTGTTGTTGTTAAGTATAGAATCGGTGGTAGTCAGACAGGAGGAACCGCAAAAGCAACTGGTGGTTTTATAACCTTTGCTGGCGGACAAACTATTCATAGATTTAATAGTTCTGGCACCTTTACAATTACCGACTCTTCACTTACATCAGTTGACTACCTTGTGGTTGCTGGTGGCGGTGGTGGCGGTGCTGTAAGAGGTGGAGGCGGCGGTGCCGGTGGTATGTTGACTGGATCTAGTTTTCCAGTAAATCCATCTCCTGGTACTTACGCCATTGCCGTTGGCGGCGGAGGATCTGGATACAGAAGTAATCCAGGACCTGCTGGTATTCAAGGACAAGACGGTTATCCATCAGTATTCTCAACTATAACTGCCTGGGGTGGCGGTGGAGGATCTGGTAACTCTCCATCGCAAGGTGGCAGACCTGGTGGTTCTGGTGGTGGTGCTAACGATAATAATGCATCGGCTTTTGGAGTTGGAAATAGGGAAACTGGAACAACAAATCCAGCACCGCAGCAAGGAAATGATGGTGGTAGTGCTAATGGTGCTCCATTATACGGAGCTGGTGGAGGAGGAGGTGCTGGAGGAGCAGGTAATCCTGGTCGTCCATCTAATGATGGAGCTGGTGGTCCTGGAGCAGCGTCTGCTATCACTGGAACTTCAACCTACTATGCAGGTGGTGGAGCTGGTGGTAGTTATGGTGATGGAGCTCCTGGTGGACAAGGTGGTGGAGGAGCATCAAATCCAGGAGTCAATACAAATGGAAATCCTGGAACATTAAATACTGGCGGAGGCGGCGGCGGTGCTTCCGAAAGTAATGGTCCTTCACTGTATGGTGGTCACGGTGGATCTGGTATCGTCATCATCTCTTATCCAACTTAAATACATAAATACAAACAAATCATTCGTTAAAAATATCTTACGAAAGACTTATGGCTCACTTCGCTAAACTTGATGAAAATAATGTCGTCACACAAGTTATTGTTGTAGATAACAAAGACATTACCGATCCTCATACTGGACAAGAAGATGAGATTCTTGGTATTGCTTTTTGTAAGAAACTCTTAGGTGGAAACTGGAAACAAACCTCATATAACAACAATATGAGAGTTCGTTATGCAGGTATCGGTTATTCCTATAACGCTGCTCTTGATGCATTTGTCCTACCACAACCTCATGCTTCTTGGACTTTAGATAACGATACTGCTGATTGGGTATCTCCATTAGGTGCTGCTCCTGCTCTTACTGAAGCAGAAGAGGAAGCAGGTTCATATTACATTTGGAATGAAGATGCTTACCAGGCAGATAATACTACTGGTTGGGTCTTAAGAACTCGCTCATAAATACCCAAAAACTGATATAAGATGGCGTCATAAAATCAACACATTTGGACTCTTAAGACAAAGTAAAATCCTTAAATAGTATCATACCGTTACAAAAAAGGATTCATGGACGAACACACCTATAATAATTGGGTGAGAGTCAAAGAAATGTTTGAAGAGTCTGGTAACACAGACAACGCATATTATAAGAGAGCATGTGATATAGTACAAACTAGAATAGATCCATTTGCAAAATATCTTGGTGATGAAGAATGAGTTGATAAGTAAACAAGAATGTCAGGAGATGATCGATGCAGCAATCCGCAAACATAATCGAAATGCATCAATTATTTCTATGTGTGTCGGTTGGGTTGTTCTTGCTTTATTTGCTGAAGGTCTCCTTCGGCTCGTCGGAGTCATAGATCCTGTTTTTCCATGGTTAAATCTTTCATTGAAATAATAGGTTTAATTTTTCTCCTCGTTTTTGCTGCTACAATGTTTTATCAAGGTGCAATGATTTTTAGAGGTGAACATGGTTATAAACATATGGAACGTGAGGAAATAAAAATGATTAATATAAGAAAGCGTGTTGAAAAATTGCTGAAGGAGAAATGACATTAGCATATGTTCTTACGTGGATATCCATACCCTTTGTATGTGCCACCATCGCATTTGGACGATTTAGGGGTGAAAATGACTACTACGAATCCGAGGATTATACCGGAAACGGCACTGCACATTAACCAGAGATTCTTATTTGCAGAATCTTCGTTCGCAAGGATATTCAGCGTGCCTCATGTTACTGCAGAGATGCGACAATTTTGCTCTAACTGGGCACAAGGAATTGAAGAGGCACCGTTAGATTCATTACAAAACGTAGATCTTTACTTCAGAGAACTATGGAATCAGAAGTTATTATCATAGGATTTTTTATCTGGATAGGTATTTTTCTATCAGTATTATCGCTAATAACAGAAACATGGTAATAATAATTAGACACTTGATGGAATCTTCCATCACACTTGCTGCTATGGGATTGTCTTTAATCTATGTACCTATCGTAGGTATCTGGGCAATTCACAAATATAACTGGCAGCACTGGGAACCTTTTGACAAGAAGCATAAGTAGTGCTATTATGTGCTTGCTGCCACGCAGCAGTTCATAGCGGTGAACTAACTCTCGGAGTGTAGCTCAGTTTGGTAGAGTGCTGCTTTTGGGAAGCAGATGCCGTAGGTTCGAATCCTATCACTCCGATCGCCAGTTTCACGACTGGCATCCTTGACATCCCTCACCTTTTCCCTTATAATATGCAGGTAAACCAAACAGAAAAATGGCACTGACTGAAAAATTTAAGAAGGACATCAGCACTCTTCGTGCTGCTGCCAATGGCGAAATTTTCCTTGATGTAAAGAATCCGAAACTTTTCAAAAAGGTACGTCGCTTCTATGAAAATAATGGAGCGGTGTTTTCAGGAGAACCACTTGATGATTATGAAATGTTGATGGAGCTCATCTATCAAGATCTTGAAACCGTCGAGGTTGCACAGTGAAAAAACCAACCGTTCTCATGGAACGATTTCCTTATCGTTATGTACAAGTTGGTAAATTGGAAATCAATGGGAAACCAGATTGTCGTATTCAAAAAGTAGATTCCTATACGGGTCGTTACCGTGACATGTATCTCTGCGATAATGAAATGCAGTTGATGACTGCAATGGAAGATCATGATTACACTTGTTGGTTGGATCCTGATATGGTTCCCGCATATGTCAAAGATAACAGCGTGAATCCTTATCCAGTCGCGGAGTGACTTAAAAGCTGCCCTGGTCGGTGAAGGAACCCCTTCAATCCCGAAGTCACGGATGGACTATAACAGAACTGGTGGAGTCATAAACCCTACTTTGGTTTCTTGTTTCCTAAAAGCAAGTGGTGCGGATGGGTAACTCCCGCCAGGTTTCTTGTTTCCTGCCAAAGAACAAGTGGCGTGCATGTAAAGACCTTAAAGGACGGTTGCATAAACCGTCCTTTTTTAGTATAATATATACTACGAGTGAGTATTTTTTATGGCGAGAACAAAAAAATCTGCACTAGTTTTAGGTGCGGGTGGATTTATTGGTAGTCACATGGTAAAACGACTCAAGTCTGAAGGATATTGGGTTCGTGGTGTAGATATCAAATATCCAGAGTATTCTATTAGTGAAGCAGATGATTTTGTTCAAGCAGATTTGAGAGATGCTGTTAAAGTTAAAGAGTTAATTGTCACTCCCTCTGACGAACCATTTGATGAAATCTATCAGTTTGCTGCTGATATGGGTGGTGCAGGTTTTGTTTTCACTGGTGAGAACGATGCAGACATTATGCATAACTCTGTATCAATTAACTTAAATGTTCTTGACGCACAATCCAAATATAATGAGAGTCAACAAGTCAATAGAACTAAAATTTTCTACTCTGGTTCTGCTTGCATGTATCCAGAACACAATCAACTCGATTCACTTAACCCTGACTGTCGTGAAGACTCCGCCTACCCCGCAAACCCCGACTCCGAATACGGGTGGGAAAAACTTTTTTCAGAGCGCCTTTACTTTGCTTATAATCGTAACTATAGGATCCCTGTTAGAGTTGCTCGCTATCACAATATTTTCGGTCCCGAAGGAACCTGGGATGGTGGAAGAGAGAAAGCACCAGCTGCAATCTGCCGCAAAGTTGCTCTCCTCCCGGAGCGGGGTGGATCTATCGAGGTGTGGGGAGACGGCTTACAAACTCGTTCCTTCTTGTTCATTGATGAATGCATCGAAGCAACTAGAAGACTAATGGACAGTGACTTTATGGGTCCAGTGAACATTGGTTCTGAAGAAATGGTAACTATCAATGAACTGGTAGATACTGCTGCTCGTGTTGCTGGTAAAGATGTTGAGAAGAATCACATTGACGGACCTCTGGGAGTTCGTGGACGTAACTCCAATAACGATTTAATTCGTGAAAAATTGGGATGGGACTATTCACAAACTTTAGAAGAAGGTATTCGCAAGACATATACTTGGATTCAGGAGCAAATTGCTAAATGACAATTTTTGTAAGTGGATGTGCGGGACTTCTTGGTTCCAATTATTCAAGACACTTAATGGCGCACGGTGAGAAGGTTGTTGGAATTGACAATCTTTCTGGTGGATATAAAGCTTTTGTGCCTAAGGGAGATAACTTTACTTTCGTAAAACTCAATCTTGAAAGACGGAAGCAGGTAGCAGAATTATTTGAAGAGTACAAACCAAAGGTGTTATTTCACTTTGCCGCTTATGCTGCAGAAGGTTTGTCTCCTTTTATGCGTAACTTTAATTATAGGAATAATTTGATTTGTTCTGCCAACCTAATTAATCCATGTATTGAGCACGATACTAAGATGATTTTTACATCTAGTATGGCAGTATATGGAGCACAAGAACCACCGTTTACTGAAGACAAAAGACCTCAACCAATAGATCCATATGGTATTGCAAAGTATGCTGTCGAGTGTGACTTAGCAGTTGCCAGTAAACAGTTAGGATTGCGGTATAACATTGTTCGTCCTCACAATGTTCTTGGTAAATATCAGAACGTTTGGGATCGCTATAGAAATGTAATTGGTATCTTTATTCGTAAGACTCTCAACAGGCAACCTATTCTTGTATATGGTGATGGAGAACAGACTCGTGCTTTCTCTGACATCAAATATTACATGGAACCTTTTGATTTACTTCATGATAATTTTGATGGTGAGATATTTAATATTGGTGCAGACAAATTCTTCACATTAAATGAGGTTGCTCAGACGGTTCAGAGTATTGGTAAAAAATATGGATACGATGTTCCAATCGAACATGCACCACCAAGACATGAAGTTAAACATGCCTATTGTAATCATGACAAAGCAAAGACTATGTTGAACTTTAAGGATGATACCAAACTTGATGAATTGATTGAAGAAGTATTTGTGTGGGCAATGAACCAACCAAATAGAAAGGTTAAAGATAAAGAGTACGAAATTACAAAAGACATTTACGATTATTGGAAATAACCATGAACAAAGAAGAATTGGAAGGTGGATGGCCTCAGAATCCAAAATGGAATAGATATACCTCAAATGATTTTTCTAAGTTGAAATATCAATTTGTGGGTGCAGAAGAGATTGAACATAGTTATTCGCAGGCATATCAAGATATGTTTGTTTTATCCATGCTTGATGGAAAACTAAATGGAACATACTTAGAACTGGGAGCATGTTTCCCTAGGTGCTGCAGCAACACTTATATTCTAGAAAAACAGTTTGCATGGACTGGTGTTTCTTTTGAAATTGATGAAGAAAGAACTAACTATTTTAATGAGCAAAGAGATAATGTGTGTATTGCTGCTGATGCCACAACATATGATTATTCATCTTTAAATCTTCCTGAACAAGTTGACTATGCTCAATTTGATTGCGATCCTGCTGATGTTACTCTTAAATGTTTGAAGCAAGTTCTTTTATCCAATCATAGATTTTCAGTCATCACATTTGAAACTGATGTTTATGCCAATGGAACATCAGTGCAGAGGGAGCAACAAGAGATTCTGAATTCTCTTGGGTATCAATTAGTTGCAATGAATATTAAATGTGAGGGTGCAATCTTTGAGGATTGGTGGGTAGATCCAACAGTGGTTCCTGAAGAAAGATGGAAACCATTTGTATCTCATGCTTCTTTTGGTATTGATGCTAGAGATGTTATTGTAAAGGGAGTTGATAATGTGGTGAGGGTAGTAATTTAAAATGAAAATATTTGACTCTATTATCTTCTTAAAAGAACTTGATTTGTTGGAAATGCGTCTCAACATCCTCAAAGATGTTGTGGACTATTTTGTTCTCACAGAGTCACCATTTACTGTTAGTGGTAATGAAAAACCTCTGTACTATCAAGAGAATAAAGATAGATTTGGTAAATTAAATGACAAGATTATTCATTATGTGACTGAAGAAATACCAAATGATTATTCATACTACATGGAAAAAAGAAAATTCCATTTACCGTATGGAGAGTCCACTGACTGCAATACCCATCAAACATTGGCAAGTCTTCCTCTCATATGGAAGAGGGGTGTCTTTAATAGGAACAATAGTGCATTTGGTATTGAAAAAGCAGGTGCTACTGATGATGACTTAGTTATCACTAGTGATGCTGATGAGATTGTCAAACCACAACTTTTAGAGAATCTGGATTGGTTCAATCCCGACAATCATTATCTTACAGTATGCAATGCATATTATTTTAAACTAAACTATCTCTATACAAGAGAATGGATGGGTTCAAGATTATGTACTTGGAAAAAATTGAAAGAAAATACTGTAAGTGGATTACGCAATAAGTGGAATGAAGCATATAGGATAGAAGATGCCGGATGGCATTTTAGTTTCCTTGGTGATGCCGAAATGTTGAAACTCAAAGTATCATCTTATGAGCATCAACCTGAGATAAATGCTGATGAAGTATTCGAGAAGGCAAAGAATGGTGGGATAGAGGATGGGGGAGATGTTTTTGGTAGAGGAGAAAAATATCAGTTAGTCCCTATTGATGATTCTTATCCAGATTATATTGTAGAAAATCAAGAGAAGTACGCTGAATTTATTAAACCATGGAACTGATAGAGGGTGTAGCATTATCCAGATTATGTGACTACTCTTTTGGAGATCAGTCTGGGAAGTGTGGTGTTGATATCTATACATCCTTTATGAAGGATGCTAACCTTCGAAACCTTGAGTTTTATAATAAGTATGTGGAGATTAAACACAAGAGAGATTATATGACTCTCTTCATTGATAATATTAGATTGTATAAGAGAGATATTAAGGAAGTCAAACCACAGGATAAACCATATGTTAATGGATTGATGGAGACAAGCGATCTTCTCAAACTATGTTCTTTTTATTCTGATATGAAATTTATTATCTTCACTAATCTTGAAGATACACACATTGATGAATATATTCATGATGCTATTCCCGATAACGTGTTGGGGGTTATAGCAGTGAATGCTATCCCTTATGGTGGAAAAGTCATACCAGCCTTCTATGGTGTTCAAAGAAGATTGAATCCAAATGATACCAGGATGGAAACCATCATACATCTTATGGAAAATCCACCACCTCCACCAACGAGACTTCTATATGTCTGCCATAGTGAAACTCACAATGACAGATTTGGAATTAAAAAATTATTTTCTAATAAACTTTGGGCACATGTTAGTCTTGCCAACGTAGAACATTTTGTGTATTTGAGAAATATATGTGAACACAAGTTCATGATTTGTCCTAGAGGAAATTCTATTGAAGGACATCGTAACTATGAGGTTCTCTATATGAGAAGAGTCCCTGTGATGAAGCGTTATGATTACCTAGAAGAACTATACAAAGATTTTCCTGTTTTATTTGTTGATGAATATTCTGACGTTACGGAGCAACTTTTGCTTGATAATGAACATCTATACGAACAAGCTCAAACTATGGACTTGTCAATGTTGACACTACCTAAGTATTATGATACTATGGTAGATAAAGTTTTAAATTCCAAATGAAAACAATATTACCAACTCTAGAGCAATTGCAAGAAATTGATTTGTCTTCTCTTGCTACTGTTTTGGCATCCGCACCAACAAATCCTAACGCAGAGTTTAAGGACATCACTAGAAAACTTGTTGTCGGATCTTTTCAAGATGGACCTGGTGTAGAGGCATATGCTCTTTATGCATACCTATCTACTTTATTTGATGATGGAACAATTCTTGATATTGGAACTTTGTTTGGTTCTTCAGCGTTAGCATTATCTTATAATCCTAACAACAAGGTTATTACGTACGATGTTAACGTTCATAATGATCATGAGTATCTTTTGCAACGTCCCAACATCTCTTATAAGCATATCGATTTTATGACAGACGATAGTATTGTCTGGGAAGATGTCAAGATGATATTGATTGATACCGATCATAATGGTGCTCAGGAAACAGAATTTGTAAAATTCTTGATTGAAAAGGACTGGAGCGGACTACTACTATTAGATGATATTCATATCAATCCTCAAATGGAAGAGTTCTGGAGTTGTTTTGAAGATGGCATTAAAGTTGATGTGACACATCTTGCACACTCTTTACCTTGCGGTAGTGGATTCGTAGAATTTGATTTGAAATGAGTATCTCTGTTTCTGGATGGTCTGGTAGATTAGGAAATAATATCCAGCAAGTATCGAACTGCATGATGTATGCAGAAAAAAATGATGGCGTGTTTGAGCAGCGGTTACCACATGAAATTATCTCAAATTTTTCGCATAAGTTTGGTGATAATAAAGCGAATGGCGCTGGAAGATTCTACTCTTGGGAACCAATTGTAAATTGTTCTGCTAGTTCTTATAGTGGTGGTAATGAAGTTGGAATGGATAGGGAGTATGTGTTTTCCAATACAAGAAGGATTTGTAAAGAATATGTTGCTCCTCATTTAAATCTACCAGAGAAGAAACTCCTTGGTGATGATACTATTGTAATGCACCTTCGTAGTGGAGATAATTATCATAGAATATTTGAACCACCAACAAACTACATTCCCAATCCTCTTATTTTCTATCTAAATTTAATTGAGTCATTTGATAAGTGTATTCTTATCACAGAACCAGATAGAGAGAATCCAATTGTACATGAACTGGCAAAGATAGATAAGGTTAAAATACAATCATCTACTGTAGCAGATGACTTTGCTACACTCATGAATGCGAGAAACGTTGCATTGTCTGGAGTAGGAACTTTTGCAATGGCAGCTGCCCTTTGCTCTTCTCATATAACTAATCTGTATACTACAGATCTTTTATTAACGGAGCATTTGAATTATACTTTACTTCAGGGAACTGACGTTACTGTTAATGTCATGGAACTGGATAATTATCTTCCTGTTTATCCATGTAGTTGGAAAAACTCTGAAGAGCAACGTAAATTTATTGTTGAATACGGTATCTCCAATGAACAGAATTGAAAATTACAACGAACTGGAAACAAGTATTGTAAGTTGGATTACAAACTATGTGAATGAGAACAACCTGCGTGGACTAGTTGTTGGTGTTTCTGGTGGTATTGATTCTGCAGTGGTTTCCACATTATGTGCAGAGACTGGCATTCCAACGTATGTTCTTTCCATGCCACTGAACTCTAATTCAGATAATGATAATCTTTCAGATTCATATACCGATTATCTGGAGGATACTTACAGTAATGTAACCAAGATTCGAGTAGATCTTTCACCTGTGTATGAAAAGTTCATGGCTAGTATGAACTTCTGGGCAGGCGAGGGAGAGTTCACTTCTAATAATCTTGCAAATGCCAATACCAAGTCTCGTATGAGGATGGTAACTCTTTATCAAATTGCTGGTTCAATCGGTGGTATTGTAGTTGGAACTGGCAATAAAGTAGAGGATTATGGTATTGGATTCTACACTAAATATGGTGATGGCGGTGTTGACATCGCTCCTATCGCAGACTTGTATAAAACTGAAGTATGGGAACTTGGAAAGCATCTTGGCGTAGATCAACGTATTATTGATGCACCACCCACAGATGGTTTGTGGGATGATTCAAGAACCGATGAAACTCAAATCGGTGCCACATATGAGGATTTAGAGTATGCAATGGAACACGGCACTGGCTCTGCAGTCAAGATTCTTCATGACTTGAACTGTAAGAACAAGCACAAAATGAATCCTATCCCAACATTTAAACTATGAAGATTGGAGTAATTGGTGCAGGGCGACTTGGACTTTGCTTTGCACTTCTGCTAGAAAAGGCAGGTTATGATATAATTGTTTCTGATTGTAGGAGTAGTTATGTTTCTGCTTTGAATGTCAGAAATCTGAATACGAGTGAACCTCTGGTTGCAAATTTACTTGCTGTTGCTAGTAACTTTGAGGCAACTATTAACAATATAGATGTCATAAAACAGTGTGATATTATTTACACTTTTGTTGCGACACCATCGTCTAAAGATGGTAGTTATGATGTGAGTGCTGTCTGGAAAGTGATTGAAGATATTCAATCATGTGAGTTCTCCTTAGAGGGGAAGAGTTTTGTTGTTGGATGCACCACCAATCCTGGTGATTGTGAGATGTTCCAGACTCAACTTAATCCTTATGGTGTGGATGTTTATTACAATCCAGAGTTTATTGCTCAGGGTTCTATCATTAAAGATTTAGAACACGCTGATATGGTTCTGATTGGTGGAAGTGGGAAGCATCTTGAAGATATTATTGGAATCTATAATGGAATTCAAGTTACTGCTCCTAACATTTTTACGATGAGCACCAAGTCTGCTGAAATGGTTAAGTTGGCGGTTAACTGTTTTCTGACTACAAAAATTAGTTATGCTAACATGGTAGGAGAAGTTATGACTCTTGCTGGCATGGGAGATGAGATTGATGTAGCATTGCGGGCTATTGGTTCAGATACTAGGGTTGGCAATAAGTATCTGAAGTATGGATATGGATACGGAGGTCCTTGCTTACCTAGAGACAATCGTGCATTTGCCGCTTGTGCTGAGAAGTTGGGAATTGAATTCAATCTAGGTTCTACCATTGATAATTTTAATGATGAACATGCAAAGTTTGTGAAAGATTATTTCATTAGAGCAAACAAGGATGAATTGCCATTTTTATTTGAATCGATTGCATATAAGAAAGGAACTGATATTCTTACAGAGAGTCAACAGTATCGCCTCTGTTTAGACTTGCTAGATGAAGGATATGAAGTTTATGTTGAGGAGGATATGGTTCATGATATATGTGACGATAGAATAAAGTTTAGCAAACCCCCCGAAGAAATTTTTAAAATCAAATTGTAATCATGGCACACAAAGAACAAAAAACATTTTGCTTGGGAGTTAAAGATAAGTACCCAAACAATTTCAAAGGCATCAAAGTATTAGACATCGGATCTTTTGATTGCAATGGAAACGATAAGCATTTCTTTGAAGGATGTGAATATACGGGCATCGACTTGACTGAAGGTGAGAATGTTGATGTTATCTGTGCAGGACAAGACTACGATGCTCCTGATGAAACATTTGACACTATTATTTCGTGTGAGTGTTTTGAACATAATCCATTTTGGAAAGAGACTCTTGAAAACGCTCTTCGTATGTTGAAAACTGGTGGATTGTTATTGTTTACATGTGCTACTACAGGAAGACCAGTGCATGGTGTTGCATCAGAGAATAAAATTATGAAGGATAAAGATCCTAATTGGAAGACTTTACCTAATGTTTTAATCGAAAGAGATGACTGGGATACTGAATACTATAAAAATTTGACGGAGCAGGATATCCGTAGTATATTTGATATGGAAGAAGTCTTCACAGACTATCACTTTGAAGTTGAGGTAGATCATTGCGATTTGTATTTTTGGGGGATTAAGAAATGATATTTACCGAACTCTATCAAGGTCAGGGTTTAGGGAATCAGTTGTTTGTTTATGTTGCAACTAGAGCTCTTGCTAAAAAATTAGGACAACCTTTTGGAATCAAACATCCCGAAAGATTTAAAGCTCCTAGATTGTTTGACATAGACTTTGGTGAACAAGTACCAGATGACATTGAGTACGTTCAACACAATGAGTATTGGCATGGACAACATGCACCTATCAACGACAATCTAAAGTATTTGATGATGACTGATAAGTCAGTCTTCAATTACACAAATCAGAATGTTAAGTTAGAGGGTGGATGGCAATCTGAGGGATATTACCATGAAGATTTGGAAAATATTCCTGAGTGGTTGAAGGTTAGAGAAGAGTATGAGCACAATGATACCAATGATGATAATCTTTGTGTTATCAATGTGAGAGGTGGAGAATGCAGAAACAGTCATGTTTTTCCTCCAAGATCTTATTGGGATGACGCAATCCAAAAGATGGTTGAGTTCAATCCGAATATGAAGTTCGTTGTTGTCACTGACGATCCAGATGGTGCCAAGCAAGTTCTACCAGAATTTGAGTGTTATCATAGAGACATTGAAACTGAAAGGCAGAACCCTCAAGATTCTTTTGTTGGATATTGGGATTATGTGGCATTGAAAAACTGTCAACATATTATTTGTTGTGCAACAACATTTGCTTGTTTCCCTCTCTACACAAATAAGAATCTTAAGAAGTGCATCGCTCCAAAATATAGTTTCTGTGCTTTCCATTCCGATGGATATTGGTGCAGAGGTTCAAGTATCTTTAGTTATGTTACTGAATACATGGACACAAGTGGAAATCTGTTCACTCCTGAACAGTGTTGGAAGGAGTGGAAAGAGTATTATACTTCTAGAAATATCTTCACACAAGAAGAACTAGATAACATTTATGAGTGGGGAAATGTTTAATACAATGGTTAATCTTCCTCAAGTTACTTTAATATCAGTTGACACTACACCAAATCCTGAAGATACAATAAAAGCATTGTATACCAGTATGAGTGGTATTACATTTGGTAGTGTAAAACTTATAGCAAATAAAGATAAAGTAAACGTATCAGAACTAGAATCTGATGGAATTACTGTAGAAGAACCAGTAATTCCTATCACCAATTATAATGAGTATAATTATTATGCAATTTATAAGTTGAATGAGCACGTTGAAACAACTCATTGTTTGTTAATTCAATCAGATGGATTCGTTTTATTCCCAGAAAAGTGGAATGATGAATGGTTTGAGTATGATTACATTGGTGCTCCATGGGCAATTCGTGAGAATGCTTACATAGATCCTTTTGGGAATCATCAGAGGGTTGGTAATGGTGGATTCTCTTTCCGTTCTAAGAAACTTTTAAATGTTCCCAACGAAGCAGAAGTTGTATGGGAAACTAACCACAGTGACTTCTATTGGATGCCTCCAGGGATTGTCAACTACCATGAGGATGGGAATATATGTGTGCATAATAGACATGTATATCTTGAGCAAGGGTGTAAGTTTGCTCCTTTAGAAGTGGCAAAATATTTTTCTCATGAAACTCCACTCCAAGAGAACCAAGGAATATTGACATTTGGTTTTCATCACAATCTCCCTAATGGCGTTGTTTTAGAATGAAAGTATCAGTAGTTTGTCCAGCATACGAATATTATGGGCGAGGGGTAGAATTTCTGGATGATATGTTCAGAACTATCGCTACCCAGACATTTAAGGATATCGAAGTAGTCATTTCCGATCATAGTAAAACGGATGTGATTGAGGACTATTGTAAGAAGAATGAGTATGATTTGAATATCAAATACGTTCGTAATGAAAATGGTAGAGGTAATCCATCAATTAATACCAACAATGCAATTGATAATGCCACTGGAGACATTATCAAAATAATCCAGCAAGATGATTTCTTTTATGATACTGAAGCAGTGGAGAAGATTCATGATGCCATGATAAACTCTGATGCTAAATGGCTTGCATGTGGTGCTATTCATACCCGTGATGATGGGCACACATTTTTTAATCCCATGTATCCAAGATGGGATGATAATATGATTTTATATGAAGGACATAACTTTATTGGTGGAGTGTCTGTGGCAGCAATAAAGAAGGAGGTTGCAGTAAGATACGATCCTGAACTTAAGATGTTAATGGATGTAGACTTTTACTACAATAATATGTTAAACTATGGTATGCCAATCTTTTATCGTGATACTCTGATTGGAAATAGAGTTAGAGATTCTGATACTTTACAGGCAACAATCAGTGAAGATGAAACTGAAAAAGAATTTCAGTATTGTTTCAAAAAATATGGTATTAGTAGATGACTAGCAAAAAATTAGTTATATCCAATTACAGAGCAACACTTGATTGGATAACAAAAACTCATGATTATGGAATCACTCCCGAGAATACTATAATTTATTCAAAAGAATGTGATGATGAAAGAGATTGGAGTCATCTTGGAACGGAAATTAAAGTTCCAAATATGGGTGCAAATCAATATGACATATTGAAGTACATCATTGATAATTATGATAATCTTCCTGACGTAACTATATTTTTTAAAGGAAATTTGTTTAATCCTATAGAAGGAAATTATCAAATTAGTAAGGATAAACCATCCGAATATTACACTAATGAGGGTAGGTTTGTTCAAACCTTAGAATCAAAAACTTATTTTAGTGCATGGGCAAATCCTAATAGATATAGAGATTGTAGAGATTCTCCCAAAGAAATGCTTGATAATGGTTTAATGCAACAACCTTTGAATCATTGTGATTTTTCTTCTAACATTTACCTAGAACACAGGCATTTTACTCATCCACATCAAGTGTTGGATTGGTGCTTTGTCAATCCTCCAAAGGGAAGCACGATTACTTTCCTTCCTTCTAGTAATATGGCATTGCCGAAAGAAAATATTTTGAGGTATTCTAAAAACTTATATGAAAAACTAATATCTATTATTAGTTACATTCCCGCAGACTCATACTATGATAATATACCTGCAGAGTGTCACTTGTTAGAAAGAATTTTCTATACAATTTGGAGTAATGAACTGGAGGAAAAGGGTGAAGTATAAGTATTATTTTTCTATTCTTTCGATGTTTCGAAATGAAAGTTGGAATCTTAAAGAATGGATAGAACACTATAAGTATCATGGTGCAGATCACATCTATCTGATTGATGATTTTAGTGATGATGATTATCTTCCCATCGTTCAACCATACATTGACGAGGGATATGTAACTTTGATTATGAACGAAGTTTCTGAAAGATATACTGGAAGACAGATTGATATTACAAACAAGTATGGACTTCCTCTCACTAAAGAATCTAAATGGATTGCTCACCTTGATTCTGACGAATATCTTTATAGTCCAGATTATGTTGACTTAAAGGAATTGTTAGTTCAATATGAGGACTATGGAACCATCCTCACTAATTGGGTATGGTTTAACTCTAGTGATTTTATTGAGCATCCAAAGGATGGTATTGTTAAAAACTTTACTAAAAGAGCTGAGTACAACGTTAGGGTATTCTTCACTAGAAATGATTGTATGAATCCCAGAGGAAAATTTGAACCACAGTGGGAGACATTCAATGCTGCAAAAGGAATAGCAAATTCTGATTTCAATATCAAACACTTCAATGTCCATGACATTTTCACTGACGGTCCTACAATAAATCTGGGATATAAGACAGATGAAGAGAATCCAAAACTTCTTCTAAACCATTACAAGATACAATCAAGAGAGTATTGGGAAAAGGTGAAGATGAAAGATATATATGATGCAAATCATTATTACTTCACTGGAGATTCTCATGGTTGGCATGAATTTTACTCATCCGATGTGGGTGATATTGTAGATGAAAGACTCAAAGAACAAAACATGGGGATGGAATCATGACAATTGGAATGAATAATCTGGGTGCAAAGGGAAGACTGGGAAATCAGATGTTCCAGTATGCTGCACTGGTGGGTATTGCTAAACAATGTGGGTTTGATTTTAGAATCCCAGATCACTCAAAGGTGGATAGATTCTATTATCATAATGGACACACAAGTATTTCTGAGCATCATGAATTGCAGCACTGCTTTGAGATGCTTCACTGCGGTGATAGGTATGGATTGATTGATGGTGATGAGGTAGAACTCCATGACTCTCATGAGTTCTGTGAGGAGTTGTTCAAAGAGTGCCCCAATCATGTATCTTTGAGTGGATACTTTCAGACAGAAAAGTATTTCAAAAATGCTGAGAAACTTGTCCGACTGGACTTTAGATTTAAGAAAGAACTTATTGAAAAAGTTCGGAACATGTATGGTAAGTACTTAGAACAAAAACCAGTAGCACTAGTTGTGCGTCACTTCAAAGCAGACTTCGACTATGATGGTTGTGAGAAAGCTCATAGAAATCTTCCCATCTCATACTTTGAAAAGGGTATTGAAATGATGGGTAAAGATAGGACATACATAGTGTGTTCGAATGATATCGAACTCTGTAAAACTGTATTTGAAGGAAGTAACTTTATCTTTGCGGATATAGTACCAGAACATACAAATAAAGGACATTTTGACTTATGCTTAATGTCCATGTGCCAGGACTTCATCATTCCAAATAGTACATTTGCATGGTGGGGAGCTTGGTTAGGAGCAGGAGAGAATAAGAAAGTAATCGCACCAGAACCATGGTACGGTCCTGCACTAGCAGACATTAACACAGACGATCTTTATCCGTCTGATTGGATTAAAATTAAGGAGTGAACATGAAACTGATTGAAATAATGCAAGACATGGACTTGTTCGGTTCATGGCAGACTGCTCCTGGTGGAGGAATGGTGGAATCAATTTTTACAGATAAAGCTGAACCACATTCCTACATTCAGAATTTTTATGAGTCAGAGTTTTCAAAGTATCAGAATAAAGAAATCAACTTTCTAGAGATTGGAATCATGTCTGGAGGTTGCTTTTTAATGTGGAAAGAATACTTTAATAAAGCAAAACAACTTTTAGGAGTAGACTGCACGGACGAATATCTACACCCAGAATGTAAAGACATTGAGGGAGTTGATTATTTGTTTGGAGATGCATATGATGTAAAGTTTTCTGAAACTTTGTCAGACTTTGATATCATTATTGATGATGGTTCTCATCACTTTGACGATCAGGTTAAGTTTATAGAATTATATCTTTCAAAATTAAGTCCTGGTGGTGTTCTGATTGTTGAGGATGTTGCAAAGCCAGAACACTTTGAAACTTTTATTGAAACGGCACAGAGAATTGTTGAGGATGATGATTATGAATATGAAGTTGAGTGCCTAGACTTTAGAGATAGTAAAGTTCATGAAAGTAAAGGATGGAGTCCTCCAGACGATATGATGTTCGTTGTGAGGAAGTCGTAATGTCTACAATTATTAGTGTAGCATCACCTGGATTGGCGAACAGAATAAAAAATTATGTTTCTTTGATGCGGAGATATGATACTATAAAAACAAATAGTTATTGTGATGATTATTTGTTTGGTGGGATTGATATTGCCACAGACGATGATATGAAAAAATATCCAATCATTGATACTCAAGACTACATTGACAATGAAAGGTGGAGACTTACGGTTTACGATGAGGATGTTGAATACTTAGAAGATGATAAAGTTATAGACTGTTTATACGATAGGATTCCGTACTATTTCAGAGAAACTTATCTTCCATATTTTGAGAATCTAAAAATAGATCCAGAAATTGTCGAATATGTTGATGAGTTTGTTGATGGGTGGGGAAACGATGTAGTTGGTGTTCACATCAGATCCTGGTATTGTGCTCGTAAAGAATGGCATAGTAATGAGTTGTTTGAAAATGAAATAGATAAGTTAGATAAGGATAAAAAGATATTCTTCTGTTGTGATAATGGAGACATTCAAAAATATTTTGTAGAGAAATATTCTGATAGAATTATCACTTATGATAGGACACTATATAATACTGGAAATACGTCAGAATCGGGATTGAATACTGATATTCAATCAACCACAGATGCATTTGTAGAAATGCTTATACTATCTAAGTGTTCTAAATGGATAGGAACTTACATTAGTTCTTTTGATGAAGTTGCATGGTGGTTAGGTGGATGTAAATCGAAAGTAATCATTCCTAGACCGAACAACACAACAGAAGAATTTGAACGTGGATTCTTTAAACTATAAACATCAACTAAGCACATGACTAACGTACCATATAAAGGAACAAATATCTTTGATGACGCCGGTTCATTCGTAAAAAAAGATGATAAGGTTCAGGGAAGAAGTTTCAGCAGTAACCTTTCTAAACTTGTAAAGCATTTGGATAAGTTGCAGGACTTGCAGGAGGGCAAACCACCCTCTCCAGTTATGGCACATATCTCATTGACGAATGCTTGTAACCTAACTTGTTCCTTCTGCTGTTTTGCCAATAGAGATATCTCTGAGAAGATGCCTACGGAAAAGGTATTCCAGGCACTGGAAAGTTTCAAGGCGATTGGTGTAACCGGAGTAGAGTTCACTGGTGGTGGAGAACCTAGTATTCATCCAGATTTCAAAGAGATTGTTCAGTATGCTAAAGACTTAGGATTCAGTCTTGGTATCTGTACTAATGGTGCTCGTTTCGGTGCAGATCGCCCCATCAAGAAAGATATTGTAGAATTGTTTGACTGGGTTCGCCTGGGCATGTACGGTTTCTATGAGGGTTATGATTATGACTTGAGTGTATTTGAGGGAACTAATTGTAAGCCTACTGCTGCCTATGTCTGGGATGAGAATCTGGAGACTTCTAAGAACCCAAACATTACTGGTGAATGGAGTGACGTAAAGAACAAGCGTGTGTTGTCTAAGAAATTTCAGACTACCGAAAACTTCATTCGTATGCTAGACTGGGTAGAGGAGAAGGGTATTCCTTGCCGTATTGCTTTCAATGCAATTAAGGATGTGAAGGAAACTGAAAAAGACATTGAAACCATTCGTGGTATCATTGAAGAGTATGAAAAAGATCGTGGAAGAAAATTAAAGTATGCATTCCTGTCAGACTTTAACTTCAAAGGTGAACGTAGAAACGATCATTGCTATATGCATATGGTAAAACCATTCTTGTTCACTGATGGTTATATCTACGCTTGCCCTTCTGCTGAGTTGTCGATTGAGAACAACTATAACTACGTTCCAGAATCTCAGTTTGCTGTTTGCGATATTGATGGTATAGAAGAGTTCTATGCTCAAGGTCCAACCCGTAGACATCACGCTTGCCACTATTGTAAATACGCTATCCAGAACGAATTGATTGATGACATCCTCACTGATACTGAACATAATGACTTCGCCTGACAAACATCTTTTTACGAAAGAGTATTATGAAGATGGAATAAGACAACACATATCTGGATATGAGAACTATAAGTGGATGCCCACTCGTTCTATTCCAGAAGCACTTGATATTCAAGAAAACTTTGAATTTAAGACATGTGTTGATTATGGGTGTGCCAAAGGTTTCTTGGTAAATGCTCTGCGGATTATTGGATGTGATGCATATGGTGAGGATATCAGTGAGTATGCCATTGAGAATTGTCCTGAGAGTGTTAGAGAGTATATTTCACTTCCGAATGGCAGGTTTTATGATTTGTTGATTTGTAAGGATGTATTGGAACATGTTGAAGAAGAAGACTTGCCCGAAGTCTTAGGGAAGATAAAAGCAAAATCTAATAAGTTTTTCTTTGTAATACCTCTAGGTGACAGCAATAGGTTCAGAATTAGAGAATATGAAGTAGATATAACTCATGTCACCAAAAAAGATGAAGAGTGGTGGATTAATTTATTTGAATCGCAAGGATTTAAGTTGGATAAGTTTTCATATTCTTTAGGTTCTGTTAAAGAAAAGTGGACTGAAACTTATCCATATGGAAATGGATTTTTTATTTTGAGCACTAAATGAAAAAAGATTTATCTGACGCAACTTTCATTATTCCAGTAAGAATAGAAAGTGAAGATAGAATGCGGAATGTTCTAACTAGCATTCTGTTCCTTCTTGAAAACTTTGACACTAATATTATTATCAAGGAAGTTGACACAACCTCTGTCTTTGAGGAAGATATTCTCCCACAATTGAAAGAGATTTGTGACGACTTAAGTTCTCTCAAGCATGTGTTTGAGAAGTCTGATGATCCAGTGTTCTATAGGATGCACATCCTAAATGAAATGCTTGCCATGACAACTACGAAGGTGGTTGTTAATTGTGATTGTGATATTCTTCTTCCCATTGAAACATACCTAGAATCCTATCGGATGATTGTGGATGGTGAAGCCGACGTTGTGTATCCTTATGGTAATGGTAATTGGCAGAAACAAGTTCTTGCCGATGATGAACTTGTTTCTGAATTTTTGAACTCTGACTGTGACTTCTCTATTCTAGAGAACAAATCAAACGTATGGTCTTCCGACTTTGGTTGGGTTCAGTTCTTCGATAGGGACGTATACTTTGAGGGTGGAATGGAGAATGAAAACTTTAGAGGTTCATCTCCTGAGGATAAGGAAAGATATTTTAGGTTTACAACTCTTGGTTATAGGGTTGCCAGAATTGACAATTTCATTTATCATTTGGAGCATAGTAGAGGTAGGAACTCATGGCCGACATCGGTTCAGGGGAATCCTTATATGAGTGAGAATTTTGAACTGTGGGAATCCCTGCAGAAAATGAATAAGGATGAACTAAAGACTTATTACTCTAAGCAAAAGTATCTGAAGAAGTATAAATGATTATTGCATCATGTCCTTTGAGAGTATCTCTCTTTGGTGGTTCTACTGACAATCCATATTTTATTGATAAGTATGGGTATGGGAGCGTAATTAGTTTTACGTCAGACTTAAAAACTTATGTAACTATCAGTCAGGATAAGTTTGGATTTAATAAGGACAAGCACAGATACATTATTAACTATTCTAGAAGAGAAGAAGTTTCTACGGTACAAGAGATAGAGAATGATGTTGTAAGAGTTGTCCTGGAACATTTCTGTATGCCACCAGTGCAAGTCACATTAACCAGTGATGCATATTCCCAAGGTAGTGGATTAGCATCTTCTTCATCTTATATTATTAGTCTTATAAAGGCTTGTTGCATCTTTCTTGGGAAGAAATATACACAATCTGATATTTGTAAGTTAGCATATGAGTTGGAACTTAGGTTTAATCCATACTGTGGATATCAAGATCCTTATGGATGTGGAATTGGTGGATTCAAAAGAATTGAATTTCTCAGTGGGAGTAGTATAAAGTATGAGTATCTACCTCTTGATATTTTTGGTAGATATGATATGCATCTAGTCTTTACTGGCGTTACTAGAAATTCAAAAAAGATTTTGAAGAATGTAACTGATAACTTGGAGAAGGTGCATCCTTTATTGGAGACAGTTGAAAAGTCATATGAAGCATTGGTGTCAAATAATCACCCAGAGTTTTTAGAACTAATTAACGCAGGGTGGAAGCAGAAAAAATCCACCACTCCCTTGATAACAGAGAATGAAAAGATAAAAGAAATCGATAGTCACCTGGATAAAAATCCTACAGTTATTGCACATAGACTATGTGGTGCTGGTAATGGTGGATTCTTCTTGACGTTCTCTCATCCAGGACAGTTGACAATACCCTACAATAAAGTTAAAATAAATCCGGTATCTGAAGGAGTATTGGGTGAATCCATTTAAGGCATATATTGAGACTCTTGAATGTGCTCATATGGAGGAGCAGTTTCTCAGATTCAAAGCAGCATTTTCATGTAATAGTAGAGTCATTGTTCTAGGTAATGGTGGAAGTAGTTCTGTTGCTTCTCATATCTCTCAGGACTATATGAAGTTCAAAGGTAAGAAGGTGTCTATCCTTTCGGATCCTTCGATGATTACCATGCTTGCAAATGATTTTGGATATAAGAAAGCTTATCAAAAATTTTTAGAGTATTATGTTGAGAATAATACTCTCGTAATCATCATGAGTTCTGGTGGTGAATCCAAGAATATGGTGAACTGTGTGAAGTGGTGTGAAGAAAACAAAGTTTCATATGGTGTACTGACGGGATTCAACCCCGACAATACAATCAGAAAGATTGCAAAGAGTGCCCTGTGGAACTACCATATTGCCAGTGAGGACTATGGTGTGGTAGAATGTTGTCACCAGATTTTTCTTCACGGAGTGGTATGAGATATTGCTTTGACTTGGATGGTACTATATGCGATACTCCATGCAACTCAGACGGACATGGAATGAGGTATTGGGAATCCACTCCTATTCCTTTCATGGTGGAGACAGTTAATCGTCTTTATGATGAAGGGCATTATATTATCATCATGACTGCTCGTGGAAGAGGTTCTGGTAAAGATTGGACTGAACTCACAGAAGAATTTTTACAGAGATGGGGAGTCAAGTACCATGAACTGGAACCCATGTTCCATAAACCAAACGCTGATATCTTTATTGATGATAAGGGTGAGAATGTATTTGATTGGATTCTAACTCAACCAAAGAAGAAAGGCATTATTGGTGGAGCATTTGATGTTATTCATCCTGGATATATCAGAATGTTCAAACAAGCCAAGAAACATTGCAACCATCTCACTGTTGCTTTGCATGAGAACCCTTCTTTGGAAAGATCTCATAAACTTCCTCCAGTTCAATCTGTAGAGGACAGAAAAGAGATTCTAGAATCAATCATATATATTGATGATATTGTAGTCTATCGATGGGAAGATACTTTCTTAGAGTATCTGAAAGATTACGATATGAGATTCTTAGGTGAAGATTACCAAGACGGATCTTATACTGGAAAAGACAATCCTATTGATATTGTCTGGTTGGATAGAAAGCATGAGTATTCAACCACCAAATTGAAAACTGACATTTACCGTACTTTTACTACATTTGGAGATCATTATGACTGAAGTTATTCAGGAGTTGCCAAAACCGTTTATTGACAACAGAGGCACAATTCAAAATTTGTTGAATGAACATCATGGAAGTTGTGTTGTAATTAAATCGGTTAAGGGTTGTCAACGTGCAAACCATTATCACAAAGAAGATTATCATTATTGCTATCTAATCTCTGGTAAAATCATTTACATGGAGCGTCCCGTTGGTAGCACTGATACTCCTACAGAGTATGAAATTGAACCAGGAACTATGTTCTTCACTGGTCCTATGATTGAGCATTCGATGTATTTTTCAGAGGACTCTATCTTCCTCACGTTTGGTGGTGGCACCAGAAAGCACGATGATTATGAAAACGATTTGGTAAGAGTCCCTTCTTTATACGACGAGGTTCATGAAAGTCACTAATTGCTGTCTATGTGGTTCTGAGCATTTAGAAAAGGTTGTTGATGTTGGTTCTTCGGCACCAGCTAACAACCTGGAAGATACTAGAGAGGATGCATTGAACAGTCAGAAGTATCCATTGGAACTTCTGATTTGTTCTGATTGTAATCATGTTCAGTTGGGTGAAGAAGTAGATCCTAAACTGATGTTCAGTAACTACAGTTATGAAACTGGTATCTCTCAGTTCTTTAGGAAGCATTTTAAAGAGTATGCATCCGAGTTACAGGATAAGGGTATCGTTGTTGATATTGGTTCTAACGATTGTATTCTGTTAGACGCCCTCAAAGAACAGGGTATGGTTACTGTAGGTGTTGAACCTGCAAAGAACCTTGTAGATAAGTACAAGAATAATCATGACTTGTATAATTCATTCCTGACAGACTCTGTTGTAGAAGAAATTCTTGAGAAGTATGGGGAAGTAGATTTCGTCACTGCCAATAATGTATTCGCACACAATAGAAATCTGAGAGGATTTGTTGAGAATGTTAAATCCCTACTGAAGGATGGTGGTTTGTTCTATGTTGAGGTTCAGTATCTTTCTGACTTAGTTAAGAATGGATACTTTGATATGATTTATCATGAGCATACTTCATATCATCACATCAAACCTCTTCGTAGGATGATGGATGGCATGGGAATGAATCTCATCGATGCCAAGAGAGTTCCTACTCATGGAGGAAGTATTCGTCTTGTGTTTCAAAAGAATGGAACCAAAGGATTTGAGAATGACTTTACTCGTGAGGATGAAAAGTTTGATGAAACAATCAGGGAGTCTTTAGAGAATCTGAACAAACTCATCTCTACATTTAAAACCGATTATCAGAATGCTATCAAGTCTTCTTATGGCATGTATGATTCTAGTTTTGGATATGCTGCTCCTGCCAAAGTAGTTACACTACTGTCCGTTGTTAATCAGGATACTATTGATAAGATTGAGTTTATTATTGATGATAGTAAACTGAAGCAGAATAAGTTTCTCCCTGGATATGGGATAGAAATTATTGGTAGTGAAGAAGCAGAGAGGAGATTGACAAATAAAACCAGTATGTGTACAATATTTGCATGGAATGTTGCTGAAGATATTAGAAACAAACTTGCTTCTTCCGATTTAAATCCCAACCTCAGTATTGTCCCTTTACCAACAGTGGAGCTTTGTGCCCGATGAATTTTAGTTTTTTGAATGAACCTGTTCTCCTCACTGGGTGCAACGGATTTCTTGGTAATTACTTTCTAAATCAATTGGTGAAAGAGATTGATGCTTCTGAAGAGTTAAAAGCAAACGCACATATCATTGCCATTGACAATGGTATTACATCTTCTCACCATATTATCAAGAGAGATTATATTCACTATTTTGATGAGAATCTGATTGGATTTGATTTTAATAGACTTACACCAATTAAAACCATTGTACACATGGCAGGACTTGCTAGTCCTGCACAGTATAAGAAGTATCCTCTTGAGACGATTGACGTTGCTGTGGATGTTACTAGGAAACTTCTAGAGAAAGCAAGGGTGTGGAATTCTAAGTTTGTATTTTTCTCTTCTTCCGAAATCTATGGAAACCCAGATGAGAAGAATATCCCAACAAAAGAAACCTATAAAGGATATGTTGCATCTCAAGGTCCTAGGTGCTGTTACGATGAAAGTAAGCGTCTTGGAGAGACTCTCTGCTATGTTTATAATCAATACTTTGGCGTTCATACCAATGTGATTCGTCCGTTCAATGTTTACGGTCCTGGTATGTCGAAGTTCGACTATCGTATGATTCCTAATTTAATGCGTTCTGGCATTGAAGGTAATCCTGTGAAGATTTATGGTGAAGGGAATCAGACGAGAACTTTCTGCTATATTAGTGATGCCGTGAATGCCATCTGTAGAGTTGTTGGAGAGGGTGCTCCTGGGGAGACTTACAATATTGGTAGAAGAGATCCTGAGATTTCTATGTCTGAACTTGTCTCTGAGTTTAGAGAAGCAACTGGTTGTAATATTGAAATGAATCTGGTTGATTATCCTGACAACTATCCCGAAGACGAACCTCTTCGTAGGTGTCCTGACATTAGTAAGATTTCTGAACTGGGATATGAACCTGTCGTGACTCTATCTGAAGGTTTGAAAAAAACATGGAAATGGGCAAATGAAAACTACTCCCGTTAATTTTATTGGATATGGTGATTGGGGTTCTAGACTTGCTAATAAGGTAGTTCAAGAAGGGTTCACAATAGAAAATCTTGTTACTAATAGAGATAGTACAAATGTTCTTGTTGAGCACAATAATCTAATCAAGAGAGAGAATATTGAATCTATTGATTGGACTCTTCCTACTTTTATTACCACAGGTCCTCTCTATCATCATGAAATTCTAAAGCAAGCTAAGTGTAGGTGTTTTGTTGAGAAACCATATTACATCTATGGACAAGCTCAAACGGAATTAGAATTTCAACCTTACGTTAATTATCACTGGTATAACTCTCTTAGACTGAGAATTATCAAGAATATGATTGGGTATAATTGGGAACACCTTGTTGTAGATATCTTTACTACGACTAGGATTGAAAGGGGGTTTAGTACTTTAGAAGACTTTCTTCCACATATTGTTTCTATTGCTGACTTCATAAATCCAAATGTGATATACTCTCATGAGGTAACTAAAATCTCTGATGATGTTTATCATGTAGAACTTGATTATGGATTCAATAAGATTACTTTTAAGTTTGGTAAGAGTGATATCAGATACTCTAGATTTAAGACTGAAGATTACAATATACTAATAACTTCGGCAAATACTTTCGAGCATAAGGGTACTGAATTTACTGTAGATAGAGATCCTCTTGGAGAATCTATTCACAGGTATCTTCAGTATCATGAGATTGGTTCCTGTGATAGAGTCTTTTTCTCTGAGGATTTTCATAAAAGAGTTTTAGAAATTGGAAGTTGAAATGAAAAAATGTATAGTTACAGGTGCTGCTGGTTTCATTGGTTCACATGTATGTGACTACCTGTTGGAACAGGGACATGAGGTGATTGGCATTGACAATCAATCAGCAAACAACGAGAAGTTCCATTGGAATAAGAAAGTCAAGGCAAGTCTATCTGATGTCTGTGACTACGAAACTATCCGTCCACTCTTTGAAGGAGTTGACTATGTGTTTCACCTGGCTGCTGAGTCTAGACTACAACCAGCAATCAACAATCCAATTGAAGCAGTCCAAAAGAACTGTGTAGGAACAACCGTGGCATTGCAGTGTGCTAGGGAAGCTGGTGTTAAAAGGTTTATCTACTCCTCTACATCTTCTGGATATGGTAATAATCCTTACCCCAATGTTGAAACACAACCTGATGATTGTCTGAATCCATATTCAGCATCTAAAGTGTCTGCAGAAAAATTCTGTAAGATGTATTATAATTTGTATGGATTGGAAACAGTATCTCTAAGATACTTCAATGTATTTGGTGAAAGATCTCCTACTGTTGGACAGTATGCTCCTGTTATTGGAATCTTCCAAAAACAAAAAGATGCTGGAACTCCACTCACTGTTGTAGGTGACGGAACTCAGAGGAGAGATTTTATCTATGTTGGCGATGTGGCAAGAGCAAATTATCTTGCGGCAACTGCAGATTTGGATGGATACTTTGGACAAGTTTTCAATGTAGGTAGTGGTAAGAATTATTCAGTGAATGAGATTGCCGATGCAATCTCTGATAATCAAATTTTTATTCCTGAGAGAAAGGGTGAAATGGATACCACGATTGCTAATATAGATAAGATAGGTGAAATCATAGGATGGAAACCAGAAGTAGATGTCATTGATTGGATTAAGAAATGAAAGTTACTGTATTGGGATCTGGTGGGCAGATTGGTGCATACTTAACAGAGTATCTTCGCAAAAAAGGTCATACTGTCAATGAGTTTGACAAAGTAAATGATCCTCACTGGCAAGACTTAACGATGCACAACAATGGTTATCTCATGGAGAAAATCATTGAGTCTGATTTTGTGTTCTTTCTGGCATTTGATGTCGGTGGTTCTAGGTATCTGAAAAAGTATCAGCATACCTATGAGTTTCTTGATAATAACGCAAAGATGATGGTAGAAGTTTTTAATACTATCAAACTTTGTAAGAAGAGATTTGTATTCGCATCATCACAGATGAGTAATATGAGTTACTCTCCCTATGGTGCATGTAAGAAACTTGGAGAACTGTACACAAAAGCACTCAACGGACTTTGTGTTAAGTTCTGGAATGTTTATGGCATTGAGAAGGACATGGAGAAAGCACATGTCATCACCGACTTCATCCGTAAGGGGTTTGAAGAGGGTGATTTTGAGATGATGACTGACGGCACTGAAGAACGTCAGTTCCTCTATGCAGAGGACTGCTGCGAGGCATTGGAGACTATCATGGAAAATTATACTGATTTCAAACCAGAAGATCCTCTCCACATTACTTCTTTTCATAGCACCACCATTAGAGAGGTGGCACAAATTATTATGGGACAATTTAATCTGATTGGCAAACCAGTAAAGATTACTCCTGGGATTGCAAAGGATAGTGTTCAGATGGACAAGAGAAACGAGGCAGATATGTATATCACCTCATGGTGGATGCCTAAAACCACTATAGATAAGGGAATTGCAAAAGTATTTGAGGACATGAAAGGTGATTGGATTTAATCATATTGGTACGATTGGAAGACTTGGTAATCAAATGTTTCAATACGCTTCTTTGAAGGGTATTGCCGCTAACAGAGGGTTTGAATATACGATTCCGCCAGAGGCTCCAGAGGTTCAGATTGATAACTATGGATTGCTAGAAGCGTTTGAGTTATCTACTAATGAGAATGTTGGGTGGATTGAATCTGAAAACGTAATTAAAGAGAAGCAATTTCATTTTGATGAGGAAGTTTTTAATAACTCTCCTGATGATGCAACTCTTTTTGGATTCTTTCAGACGGAAAAATATTTCAAGCATATTGAATATGATATTCGTAAGGACTTTACTTTTAGAAGTGAGTGGTTAGAACCTTGCGTTGAGTTTCGTAAGCAGATGGGAGAGGAAGTTATCTTCCTTCATGTAAGACGTGGAGATCCGAATCTTGCAGATAAGAGAGGATTTAAATGGGCATACGTGAATCTTGCTAATCAACATCCCGTACAACCACCTGAATACTATCAGGAGGCATTGAAGAAGTTCCCTGAAGATATGCCAGTGGTTGTGTTTTCTGATGCCATTGAGTGGTGTAAGGAGCAGGAGATATTCCAAGGGGATAGATTCATGTTCTCTGAACCAGAAGATACGCACTCTGACGGAGCACTGGTTCCTTATCTTGATATGTGCTTGATGTCTTTGTGTGATCATGCTATTATTGCTAATAGTTCCATGTCCTGGTGGGGAGCATGGTTAATTAAAAATCCAAATAAAAAAGTTATCGCTCCTAGTATGTGGTTCGGTTCTGATTATGCTGATAAAGACACCAAAGATTTGTATTGTGAGGGTTGGGAAATTATCTGATGCTTATTAAAGACAAAAATAAATCAGTCCATAAAATCAAAGGACTGCCTCCCATATACTATCTCAATCTGGATGAGCAACCAGAGAGAAAGCAATATATGGAGGAGCAGTTTGAGTACTGGCAAATTGAAAAATATGAACGTATCTCTGCCTATGATGGTAGAGATGATAGAGATTTGGGTGAAATCCTTAAAGGTAGATATCCTGATATGATGTCTTCTGGTGAAGTTGGATGTGTCACCTCTCACCTTAAGGCACTTAAACATTTTCTAGAAACTTCAGACGCACCATGTGCTCTGATTATGGAGGATGATTGTGATTTATCAACTGTTTCTCACTGGAAATTTACTTGGAAGGATTTTTATGCCAAGGTTCCTTACGATTATGACGTAGTTCAACTTGCCATCATTAATCCAGCAGCGGTTCATATGAAGATGCACCGTAGATTTGTGAACGATTTTTCTACGGCATGTTATCTGATTACTCGTCGTCATGCTCAGAAGTTAATTGATTTGCATGTTAGGGGCGAAAAATATAAGATTGACAATGGTGTTAAACCAAGAGCAGTTGCAGATGATTTAATCTATAATTCTGGTAATACGTTTGCCATTCCTCTCTTCTTGTATAAGATTGAGTTAGGTTCATCTATTCATGATATGCATGTAGATGTCTTCCACAAGAGTAGTTACGAAGGACTGTGGAACTTCTGGAGAAATCAGTCTGCAGAAATTGAAGATTGGAATGCACTCTTCGACTATGATCCATACTTTCAACGCCTGCCTCCAGGGTTCGAGGGACAATAAATTGTGGAATCATAACTCAAATAGTTGACAGAACTTTACATTTCCTATATAATTACAGTAACAGTTCTTTACAAAACGACAATGACTGTAACAACTAACGAGTTCGGACAACAAAACATGTGGGCAAAAGAGCCCCAAATGGTAATTGATGATTATCATTCCAAGGGTCTTGCCACCCCTATGGAAGGCATTGAACGTTATAATGGACGCTGGGCAATGATGGGTATCATCTCTGGTTTCCTCTCCTACGCTATCACTGGTAAGTTCTTCTTCGGAATTTTCTGAGCTTGACAATGACTTCACTTATGTTTACAATGATGAGCATCGCCTTCTTTGTTTTGTTGGCGTACTCTATTCAACAATTAGCAGAAACATACTAAACATGTCCTACAATGTTACTCTCCGCTCTCCCGACGGTTCCGAGACAACTATCCAATGTGCTGAAGATCAGTACATTCTTGAGGCAGCAGAAGAAGCAGGTATTGACCTTCCTTCCTCTTGCCGTGCTGGTGCTTGTTCTGCCTGCGCTGGTAAACTGATTGAGGGTGAAATCGACAACGAGGAACAATCGTTCCTTGATGAAGAACAAGTCGAAGAAGGGTGGGTGCTAACTTGTGTTGCATATCCGAAATCCGATTGCACTATTCTTACTGAACAAGAAGAAAATCTTTAATTATGCCTGACTTGATTGAACTCCTGACTTATTATGTAATCGTTGCTGTTGTCTTTATTGGGGCACCAGGAGTATTCTTTTTTATTGTATTCATGCCTGCCCTGCAAAACACTAAGGGACGCATGGTAGGATACAAAGATCACAAAACATATGGAGATTCCTCCATTTACGAAACCAAACGAACTATCTGAGGTAAAACAATGTTTAATGACAAAGCAGAAAAACTGAATGGACGTGCCGCGATGATTGGATTCATCGCAGCTGTTGGTTCTTACCTTGCTACCGGACAAGTTATTCCAGGAGTATGGTGATGTTAGTCCTAGCATCGATTTTGCTAGGAACCTTCATCTTCTACGCAGCATTCTTTACAGATAATGTAAAAGATGATGATGACGATAACATGGACGGTGGTATGATGATTCCAGCATATAACCCGATTTAGAAAGATAAAGTCCCTCTACATAGGTTAGAGGGATTTTTTTTATGCCTAGAGGACAAATCGATAAAGAAGAAATGAAATGTTTTATCCTCAAGTTGAAGCATCAGGTTGATGATGATGCGGGATACCCTGGAGAGAAGGAAATTGCTCAGAGGTATCTCAATAGAGTCTTAGATAAGATTGAGGAATATCGATATTAGGGCTTGACAGGGGCGGCAAATCGTAATATACTAAATACATCAACGAGTTAAGAAACGTAAAGTTTGTTAATTACTTGTACTTGCGGAAACGGGTCTAATCACCTTACCGAGGCTACGCAAGCAAAATATGCCTCTTATATCCTAGACTGAGGGTGTCTAGGAAATAAGTATCTCCACCATTTCCCTGATGGACCTACTTACTTTTTAATTCAAAATGGCTTCAACTCTTTCACGCCGTCAAGGCACAAACACCTGGGAACAATTCTGTGACTGGGTAACTTCTACCGACAACCGTCTTTATGTTGGTTGGTTCGGCACTCTGATGATTCCTACACTGCTTGCCGCAACTGTATGCTTCATCGTCGCATTCATCGCTGCTCCCCCTGTGGACATCGATGGTATCCGTGAACCTGTTGCTGGTTCACTTCTGTATGGAAACAACATCATCTCTGGTGCAGTTGTTCCTTCTTCTAACGCAATCGGACTTCACTTCTATCCCATCTGGGAAGCAGCATCTCTCGATGAGTGGCTCTACAACGGTGGTCCTTATCAACTGGTAGTCTTCCACTTCCTCATCGGCGTCTTCTGCTACATGGGTCGTGAGTGGGAATTGTCATACCGCCTGGGTATGCGTCCCTGGATTTGCGTTGCTTATAGCGCACCTGTTGCTGCTGCAACTGCTGTCTTCCTCGTCTATCCTTTCGGTCAAGGTTCTTTCTCTGACGGTATGCCCCTGGGTATCAGTGGCACCTTCAACTACATGCTTGTCTTCCAAGCAGAGCACAACATCCTGATGCACCCCTTCCACATGCTCGGCGTTGCTGGCGTGTTCGGTGGTTCTCTGTTCAGTGCAATGCACGGTTCTCTGGTTACTTCCTCGCTGGTTCGTGAAACCACTGAGAGCGAGTCACAGAACTATGGTTACAAGTTTGGACAAGAAGAAGAAACCTACAACATCGTTGCTGCTCACGGTTATTTCGGACGCCTTATTTTCCAATATGCTTCCTTCAATAACTCTCGTTCGCTGCACTTCTTCCTGGCTGCCTGGCCTGTAATTGGCATCTGGTTCACTGCACTTGGTGTTAGCACCATGGCATTCAACCTGAACGGTTTCAACTTTAACCAGTCCATCATTGACTCTCAGGGTCGTGTGCTCAACACTTGGGCAGACGTTCTGAACCGTGCTGGACTCGGTATGGAAGTAATGCACGAGCGCAACGCTCACAACTTCCCACTGGACTTGGCTGCTGCCGAGACAACTCCTGTTGCTCTGACTGCTCCAACCATCGGTTGAGTTTCCTAAAAACTGAATACTCTGAAAAGGAACCTTCGGGTTCCTTTTTTTTATGTTTATAAGTTTATCTAATAGGCATAAATTTTCTTTGCGAAAATGTATGAATTTACACACTAATTGTCTACATAATATAGAATCATAGGGAATGCCATGTAAATAAACTTCCTAATAATATTTTGAAAACCTATTGCATGGGAGTGAAAAATGCATAATCGAGTTTCAAAAAATCAACTTGCAGAATGGAATCATTTCGAAACAACTGTTGATAAATGTAGTGAGGAATTAGATCTCATCAACGATTATTTCGATTGTTTAATTGAATGCGAAGAAGACCAATCAACCTGTAAACGCATATGTAGAAACATGCTTAATGATTAATTAAACAAAGGGGGTTGCGGGAACCCCCTTTTTTAATGGTCATTTATACTCATTGACATCCAATGTAAAGCAATGTAAACTAAATATGATAAGTTAATTTAAGGAGTTATGACTACTTCATCACTTTCACCCCCCATTTCGCAGAGAGGTTGGTTCGATGTCTTGGATGACTGGCTTAAACGGGATCGCTTTGTCTTTGTGGGCTGGTCTGGACTACTTCTTTTTCCCACTGCTTATCTTGCAATTGGTGGCTGGCTTACTGGCACTACCTTTGTTACGTCGTGGTACACTCACGGTTTGGCAAGCAGTTACCTTGAGGGTGCTAATTTTCTTACAGCAGCAGTCTCGAGCCCTGCTGATTCTATGGGTCATTCTCTTCTTCTACTTTGGGGTCCTGAGTCTCAGGGAGATTTCGTCCGCTGGTGTCAACTTGGGGGACTCTGGGCTTTTGTGGCGCTCCACGGAGCCTTTGCCCTTATAGGTTTCATGCTTCGGCAGTTTGAAATCAGTCGTCTCGTAGGGATTAGACCGTACAATGCTATCGCGTTTTCTGGGCCTATTGCTGTTTTTGTCAGTGTGTTTCTCATTTATCCACTCGGACAATCATCTTGGTTCTTTGCGCCGTCGTTTGGCGTTGCTGCGATTTTTAGATTCCTCCTATTCCTCCAAGGTTTCCACAACTGGACGCTCAACCCCTTCCACATGATGGGAGTTGCTGGTATACTGGGTGGAGCGTTGCTGTCTGCCATTCATGGTGTAACAGTAGAAAATACTTTGTATGAGGATGGGGATGGGGCGAATACATTCAAAGGTTTCACGTCGGATCAAGAGGAAGAGACTTATTCGATGGTTACGGCAAACCGTTTCTGGTCCCAGATTTTTGGTATCGCCTTTAGCAATAAGCGTTGGCTTCATTTCTTTATGCTTTTTGTTCCAGTTATGGGACTTTGGACTGCTTCTATCGGCATTATTGGTTTGGCACTTAATCTTCGTGCTTATGACTTCGTAAGTCAGGAGATTCGTGCTGCTGAAGATCCTGAGTTTGAGACTTTCTATACAAAGAATATTCTGTTGAACGAAGGTCTCCGTAACTGGATGGCACCTGTCGATCAACCACACGAAAACTTCATCTTCCCTGAAGAAGTATTGCCACGAGGAAACGCACTGTGAATACATACCTCGTCCTGGTTTATGGAATCTGTTTTGCCCTCATCGCTGGTGCAGCTTTTGCACTGATGTGGGGCAATATTCAATCTATCAATAAGATTATGGATGAACCTCCCAAACCACGTCATCCAGAAGCACCTGAACCAGGTGATGAGGTAATGTATGTGGATTTCTCTAGAGATAAACTAGAAGAACTTTACAATCAAGACTAAAGATGATATATTGAGAGAGTACATACTCTCTTTTTTTATGTCTAAAAGAAAGAGTGCCTGGAGAATTTGGGCAAAAGCACTAGGAGCAAAGGAAGGAAAGAATGATAGAGAGGCAGATATTATTGCTGGCATACGCACCATTATTATTATTTCTTACATGGTTACCAATGTGGCTATTGTTGCCAACGCTATACGACACTGGAATAATTTAGATAATTCACACCTAAATAATAGTATAGTCAAGGGCACACAACCCACGTAGGTTTCCATGTATAGGGAACCACATCTTCAAAAGAAATCAGATGAATGCTCCCAATTGTGGTACGAATGGGAGCGTTTATGGAGAAAAAAGCAATAGGTGCGCCTGAGGCAAGGGCGATGTGGTGCAAGTGCGCTGACGAACTTGGTGAAATGATAAATCACGAGGCTAAAACAAACCCTAGGTATAACGACGTATCACTGAGTCAACAATGTGATATATAGTGCAAAGACAATAACAATTCATGAAAATTTTTCTCGATACTGCCGATATTGATGAAATCAAGAAGGCACATGAAACTGGAATGATTGAAGGAATCACAACCAATCCCACTCTAATTAAAAAGAGTGGGCGTGATCCTGTAAAGGTAATTAAAGAAATTGCAGAAATCTCTAACCAATTCACATCTGTCTCTGCTGAAGTTGTTGCAGACACTGCGGAAGAGATGATTGATCAAGCGCTAGCGTTTGATGGTATTTGGAATGTCACCATTAAAGTTCCTTGTACAATCGAGGGGTTGAAGGCATGTACTGCCCTTGCGGCAACTAATAAGAAAGTCAATGTGACTCTTGTCTTCTCTGTTGCACAGGCAATTCTTGCACGTCGTGCTGGTGCCGCATATGTTTCTCCTTTTGTGGGAAGACTAAATGATAACTCTGTTTCTGGAGTAGCATTGATTCAGGCAATTGCTGGTGTCTATGAGCGCCACTTCAGCACAACTCAGGTTCTCGCCGCATCAATTCGTGATGTTCATCAAGTTGGACGATGCTTTGATGCTGGTGCAAACATCTGTACCATTCCACCTAAAGTATTCTGGGGAATGTATAATCATGTTTTGACAGACAAAGGTCTTGAGCAGTTTCAAAAAGATTGGGATTCTGTTCAGTCTAATGATTAGTTCCGAGACACCAGACAAACTTCGTGATATAATAATGGATACATATCCACAATTGTTTTATTTGAAAGATGCACGGAAACTTAGAACCGGAAGAGACAACGAAACCACAAAGAAGTGATAGCTCTCCTTTATTGGGACAACTTGCCATTGCTCTCGAACAACTTGGTTGGGAGAAAAATGATGAAATTGTTGTAGAGATTGGTGGTTCCTCTGTCTACGGCATTCCTGGCGCTGGAACTAAATGGGCACCCACTTTGGGTACTCGTAAATATAATAAAGATGCTTTTATTGTTATCAAAAATAAGTCCAGAGATCCAGAGATTCTCCCTACCAATCCTGATCCTAATTTAAAGCAAGCACATCCTTATGAACAAAAGGTGTAAAAACGTTAAATAATAAAAACAGAACGTTTTTATGCAACTGTACAACAATCCCCAAGCCTATGTCTTTAACCTCCAAACTACAAGTTCCGCTGAAGCAAAAAGGATATGGAGGCAAAAGATAAAGGAAGAATGGGATTTGAAGTGTGCTTATTGTGGTAGTAGTAATCGCCTTACAATAGATCACATCGTACCACGTTCTAATGGAGGTACGGATAACACCAAGAATGTTGTCTGTGCCTGCCACGATTGCAATCAAGATAAAGGACATACTCCTTGGGAAGAGTGGTATCTTTCCCAGGAGTTTTTTAGTATGGAGCAACGTGATAAAATAAAAAACTGGATGAAGCCAGATCCTCCTACTAACCTATTTGCCTATCGTCCGAGAAGGAATAATGCAACTTGAATAAATAAATCAAAGGCAGTATATACTGTTATTCTTGGTAAATACCGAATAGTCTAAATGAGCACTCCGATTCGGATAAAAAGGTCGTCCACGGAAGGAAAAAGACCTACTACAACTCAACTGCAACTCGGTGAATTAGGTTTAAATTTTTATGATGGACACCTGTATGCCAAGAGGGACACGGCTGGTGTTGGCATTGGAACAACTGTTGCACTTTTAACACCATGGAAGGAACAGTTTGGTGGAGGAACAGTTGAGTATGTTGGTACTGTAACCGCAACGACATATGAAGGAAGGGGTGGAAATTTAACACTCGGAACGCCAACTGACGGAAGTTTAACTGAAGGTGGAGCACTTAATACATTTACATCCAACTCTTCTTTAGTCAATAGTATTGATGATTTGAATGAGTTGTCTTTTAATATTATTAAGAACACTGCTGTAACTGAAGTTGCATTTAATGCAGATACGACTGCGGGTGCTGCGACTCTAGTAGTAACCCTAACAATCACATCTTCGGGAAATGCTGATCGTTATGACATTACTTGGGGTGACGGTAGCAGTGATCTCAACTCAAGTGACTCAACTCCAACTCATAGTTATACTGATGTAGCTGGTGGAACGTATGATATTACGGTTGTTGCTAAGAATAGTGACGGTGTGGGTGCAGGTTCTTCACAGGCACTAACTAGAGAAAATTATATAACTGTCTATACACCTGCTCCTGTGATGGGATTCTCATTGTTTAGAGCAGCTTCGGGTGGCTCTGCTTTGAGTGGAAACGATTTATATGTTATTGATAATACTGGAGGATCAAGTTCACTGCATACTCTGCACCTTGATAACACTACAGCAAACGCAACTGGTGTAGGCGCAACATTTACTGTTGACTGGGGTGACGGAAGTTCAGTTGATACCATCACTGGAGATAATGATGATGGTGGTCCTGGTGCATCTGCTGGAAGACTCTCTCACCAATGGGCTGATGGAACTTCCAGTGGAAGTGGACAAGACACTCTGACTCTTACCATCACCAACCATACGACAACAGATCCAGATGAAATTCCCAAGAGCACTACAACTTCTCTGAAGGTATATCAAGATGATATTGCCGCTCCAGATGGTTTAAGTTCAAAGACTCTCCCTAATGTTACTAGTACGGGAACCTCACCAAGACTTGCCGCAGGATTTACTGATAATGTAAGTGGTGGTGTAGGTTTAAGCACAGCTGATGATGTTAATCGTGTAACCACTGGAACTGCAACTGCTGGTCCTATTACTACATTCGCTTACAATGGTGATGCAGGAACTCTTACTGCAAATGTAAATGCATCTGCCGATGGAAGTAGAGCACTCACAACTGGAGATGATAGTGGAACCTATACAAGTCTTGTAATTGATTCTGAAAGTGATTATCAGTTATTGAATTCTGGTGGATCTACCATAGCATTTTCTGCTAGTGTTTATTATCCTGGTTTATATAAAGGATTCAAGGCAAGAGTTGCCAAAGCAGTTACTGGACTTGGTACTGGTGCAAATAGTATGCAGTTGTCACATAGCACAACTGGGAATACAAACACCGTTGAATTTGTAAGAGATGATTTAACTGCATCACCAACTGTTAATGTTGGTAGTGCTACATTAACACAAAATACTGCTGGAACTTTTAGAAATATTTCTGGTATTTCTTATTATAATTCTGGTTCACCAGATCTAACTCTTGCTGGTGTAACCATTGATGATTTGGTTGGACAGTGCTATACCAACCAATCGAACATTGTTGAAGTTGATGATGGCACAAACCAGGAGGGAACTTCTGGCAATGCAATTGCCAATACTGATTATACCTATGCAAATATTGATGGTTCTACCACAATGCTTGATGGTGGCATTCCAAAAGTAAATACTGGAACATCAAGTGCTTATGCTATTGGTTCTCTGACAGTTCCAATTACATCTTCTAGTGTTAGAACAATTAGTAGAGTGAAAGTTAGAGCAAGAAATGTTAATGGTGTAAGTTCTTATAGTAGTGACATTGCAACTAACGTTCAAGTTCATACAGCTGCTCAAAGTGGAATTAGTGAAATTGCAATTGCCGTTGATGATGCTTTGGGTGCTGGTTTTGATGATGATGGAGTAAGAATTTACGATTTCAAAGATGAAACTACTGATACTCCATCTTATACTGGTTCAACAAACTTCTATACTAACCAACCATACACGGAAGCATTAACGTCTTCGACTGTTGGAACTAAGGAAGCAATTATTAGGATTGGACAAATCAAGTTCGATCAAACTGATTTCTCTTCTGGTTATCTTCCTGTCGGACCAGATAGAAGTTCAGCACCAGCATCTCAATACTTTACTTTTGCTTTCCGTCGAACACCGCTAGCAAACTTTAATATTAATATTGTTTCCAGTAGTATTGCAGGTCTCTGGATTGCGGCACCTGGAACTCAGATAGATAGTACTAGTGGATTGAATGGATGGTTAAGGGCGGACACGCAATATGCTGGATCTGGTATACCAGGTAGTTCAACGGGTGGTAATGGTAGTGATGGTTGTGCTGTGACTGGTAGTGACAGAATTCAAGCAAGCACCTCATTGAATGGAAGTTTTGAAATGACTCTTGGTAGTGAAAACTTAAGTAATGCCACTGGTAATGTTGCGTTAGTAAGAATTAAACTAACGTCGGGACAGTCAGTAACAAGCCTTAGCATAAACTAGGAGTAATAGGAAGAAGATGCCCATTTCAACCGATCAGAAGCTAGACTATCTCTGGAAGAAGCTTGCTTACGGACTTACCAAGACGGACACGAACGCTAATAAGAGAGCGATTAATGAATCGATAGCGAGTCCGTTACTTCTCAGAGGGGAGAATGTTTGGGCACAATCAAGTGATATTCCTGGAACCATGCCAGCATCTTCTGCTGGTGTTGTTACTGTTTATCCGACAACTTCACCTGATGAAACCACTGCAGATTCATCTGCAACAACAAATAGAACATGGTTAACCGGATTAACTGACTGGATTCCTCCAGAATATGGTTCAACTTATCAGGTAAAGGTTTATATTCACGATGCTGGCGATGCTGGTGATGCCGCAGCAGATGGAACTCAGATATTTGCTGCTGGTTCTGGTAATGATGATGAATGGTTCTTTGATTATCAATCAGGTATTCTTCATTTCATAGGAACAAATCTTCCTTCGGGCATATCTGGGAAAGTCATCTATATTAGTGGTGCAAGATATACTGGCATTAGAGGTGTTTCAACTCCTGGCGCCGCTGCAACCTTCACCAGTTTAAATGTCACTGGTATTTCTACATTTGGTGGTGATGTTGACATTAATGCTGATGTTGATATCTCAGATGATTTAACTGTAAATGGTAATCTCTCTGTTGTAGGACTTTCCACATTCGCTGGAAATATCGACATCAATGCCAATATAGATGTTGACGGACAAACCGATTTAGATGACTTAGTTGTTGCTGGTGTATCTACCTTTAGTGCTGCTGTAGATATTAACAGTACTTTAGATGTTGATGGACAGACAGACTTAGATGACTTGGTTGTTGCTGGTGTCTCTACATTCACCGGCAATATTGATGCTAATGGTACTCTTGATGTTGATGGTGAAACTCAGTTAGATGACTTAGTTGTCTCTGGTGTCTCTACATTTACCGGTAATATTGATGCCAATGGAAATATAGATGTTGATGGACATACTGAACTTGATGAGTTAACTGTATCTGCAGCATCAACATTTGGTGGATTAGTTGATATTAATGCTGGTGCTCAGGCAAATACATTTAAGGTAGAAGACTTAACTGATAATCGTATTGTTATCGCTGGTGTCGGTGGTGAATTAGAGGATGATGCTAAATTAACTTTTGATGGTTCTACTCTTGGTGTTGGCACTAATCTGAGTGTAACTGGAGTATCTACTTTCTCTGGTAATGTTGATATTAGTTCTAGTGGTAACCTGACAGTTGCAGGAAATCTAACTGTCAATGGTACAGAAACCATTCTGAATGTTAATACACTAGAAGTCGAAGATATTAATATTGGTATTGCATCTGCAGATCCAAAACTTTCTAATGCCGCACTTGATGGTGCAGGATTTACAATTCATGGTGCTGCTGGTGATAAGACTTTAACATGGAGCAATGCGAACTCCCGCATGGAGTTCAACACAAACTTGAGTGCTACCAATCTCGATAGTGGCAATCTCACTCTTTCTGGTACTCTTGATGTTGATGGACAAACCGACTTAGATGACTTAGTTGTCTCTGGTGTCTCTACATTCACAGGTGCTATTGATGCTAATGGTACTCTGGATGTTGATGGGCAGACTGAGTTAGACGACTTAGTTGTTTCTGGTGTTTCTACTTTAACGGGCAATGTATCTTTTGGATCAAGTGCCTTCTTTGGTGATGGTGATACCATTAATATGGGTGATGGTGATGACTTACAAATATTTCACAGTGGCGTAACTGGAAATATCAAAAACACCACAGGCACTCTAATCCTACAAAGTAGCACTGTTAGAATACAAGATGGTGGGTCATCTCAGACAGCATTCTCAGCCGCTGATGGTATTGCTAAACTTTATTTTGAAAACTCAGAAAAATTAACAACAAATGCACAGGGTATTGATGTTACAGGTCATACCGAGACTGATACTCTGAATGTATCTGGTTTATCAACCTTCACTGGTGCCATAGATGCCAATGGTACTCTTGATGTTGATGGACAAACTGATTTAGACGACTTAGTTGTTGCAGGTGTATCTACCTTTAGTGCTGCTGTAGATATTAACAGTACTTTAGATGTTGACGGTGACACTCAGTTAGATGATCTTAATGTTGCTGGTGTCTCTACTTTCAGTGCTGCTGTAGATATTAACAGTACTTTAGATGTAGACGGGCAAACTGATTTAGACGACTTAGTTGTATCTGGAGTATCAACCTTTACTGGTGCCATCGATGCTAATGGCACTCTTGATGTAGATGGTGAAACTCAATTAGATGACTTGGTTGTCTCTGGTGTCTCTACTTTCACTGGTGCCATAGATGCTAATGGCACTTTGGATGTTGATGGACATACTGAACTTGATACTCTGAATGTATCGGTAGCAACGACTTCGGCAAGTTTAACACTTGCTAATGCTGGCGTAGCAGTCACTGCTATTCTTGATGAAGATGGTTTAACTTCCGATCGTGCGGATGCCTTAGCAACACAGCAGTCGATTAAGGCTTATGTTGATTCTCAAGTTACCGCTCAAGATTTAGATTTTGAAGGAGACAGTGGAACTGGTGCTGTAGATCTTGATAGTCAAACTTTTACTATAGCTGGAACCGCTAACGAGATAGAAACTGTTGGTTCTGGTATTACTCTTACTATCGGACTTCCTGATAGGGTAACAATAGGACAAGACTTAACAGTATCTCGTCATCTGAGTATAACTGGTGTCTCTACATTCACAGGTGCTATTGATGCTAATGGTACTCTGGATGTAGATGGGCAGACTGATTTAGATGACTTGGTTGTTGCTGGTGTCTCCACCTTTAGTTCTGCTGTAGATATTAATAGCACTCTTGATGTTGATGGACAAACCGACTTAGATGACTTAGTTGTTGCTGGTGTCTCCACCTTTAGTTCTGCTGTAGATATTGATAGCACTCTTGATGTTGATGGAACAGCAACCTTTGATGATATCAATGTTTCTAGTGCTGCTACAATAACAACCGCAACGATTACAAATACTATATTTGGATCTGGCACGGCAATTACTTCAGTTGATACTGATATTTCATCTGTATCTGGTTCTGATGACACACTGGCTTCTGCCAAGGCAATTAAGACATATGTTGATTCTCAAGTCACCGCTCAGGATTTAGACTTCATTGCTGATAGTGGTGGAGCACTTTCTATTGACTTGGATAGTGAAACTTTCCAGGTTGCTGGAACACCAAATGAAATCATAACAGTTGGCGCTGGTAATTCTGTCACGGTTGGACTGAATACTGATGTCACAATCGCTAGAGACTTAGATGTTACTAGAAATCTAGATGTTGACGGACAAACTGATTTAGATGACTTAGTTGTTGCTGGTGTCTCCACCTTTAGTTCTGCTGTAGATATTGATAGCACTCTTGATGTTGATGGTGAAACTCAATTAGATGACTTAGTTGTCTCTGGTGTTTCTACATTCACTGGTGCTATTGATGCCAATGGCACTCTTGACGTTGATGGACAAACTGACTTAGATGACTTAATTGTTGCTGGTGTCTCTACCTTTAGTGCTGCTGTTGATGTCAATAGCACTCTGGACGTTGACGGACAAACCGATTTAGATGACTTAGTTGTTGCAGGTGTTTCCACCTTTAGTGCATTAGTTGATATCAATACTGGTGGACAAGCAAATACATTTAAGGTAGAAGACTTAACTAATAATCGTATTGTTATTGCAGGTGATGGTGGTGAACTGGAAGATGATGCCAACTTAACCTTTAATGGTTCTATACTCACCGTAGGAACTGCCGCAACATTTACCAGTGGAGATGTTCATGTTAGTGATAGTCTCTTTGTTGGTGGTTTAGAGATTACTGGCGGAAGCACAATTGGCACAGATGTTACAACCAGAAATCTAAGTGTTAGTGGTTTCTCCACATTCTCAGGTCCTATTGATGCTAATGGTACTCTTGATGTTGATGGACAAACCGACTTAGATGACTTGGTTGTCTCTGGTGTTTCTACTTTCAATGGTAACGTAGATTTAAGTGGAAATATTACTTCAAATGTAACCATTGTTTCTACTGATGCTGGAAGCTCTGCAGCACCAGAATTAAAACTGTATAGAAACAGCGCATCACCAGCAGACGCAGATTATCTGGGACAGATTAAGTTTGCTGGAGAAAGTGATACTGGTGCAGAAAGAAACTATGCCAAGATTACTGGTAAGATTAAAGATGCTAGCAATGGTACTGAAGATGGTATCATTGAAGTTGCACATATCAAGGATGGTTCACAAAACATCAGTGCAAGATGGAATAGTGAAACTCTTCAACTGATTAATGATACGCAAATTAGTGTTGCTGGTACAGCAACATTCTCAGGTCCTATTGATGCCAATGGCACTCTGGATGTAGACGGAACAGCAACCTTTGATGATGTTCAGGTTGGTTCTGCAATAACTGCTGCTATATTTGTAAAAAATGGCGGTGCTTCTACAGAATTCTTAAAGGCAGATGGTTCTACAGATAGTAACACTTATCTTACTTCTGAAACACAAACTTTAAATGATGTTCTTACCTTAGGTAATAGAAGTGGAATTGGTATTAGTGTTGGTGTTGTTACTGCTACTGCACTTCATACTGGTAATGAGGGTTCTGCAATCAGAATAACTTCTGACACCATTAGTGGTCCTGCTTCCTTGATTATCGATCCATCTGCGGTTGGTGACAACACTGGTGCTGTTAGAATTAAAGGTGATTTGTTTGTTGATGGTACAGAGTTCATTGTTAATTCAACAACAATCGATCTTGCAGATCATAGAGTCGGCATTGCAACTACCGTTGGAACAAATGCTCTCCTTGATGGTGGTGGCATTGGAATTGGTTCCACTGGCATTCTCAAGACAATCCTCTGGAACAATGCATCATCTTCACTCAAGTCTAGTGAGAACTGGGATATTGCCTCTGGTAAGACATTCAAGATTAACGGAACAGATGTTCTCTCCGCAACTACATTAGGTTCTAATGTAGTTAATTCTTCTCTGACAACGGTTGGAACTCTGATACAAGTAAATGTCTCAGGTGCTTCCACACTTAATGGTCCTGTTACCATTGGCAACACAATGTCATTTGGTGATAATGATAGACTGAGATTTGGTGATGGTAATGATTTACAAATATTCCATAATGGAAGTAATAGTATTATTCAAGACAGTGGAACAGGTGATTTACGCATAGCAGGATCTAAAATTGATATTCGCAACGCTGCAGATACTGAACAACTAGCATCATTTACTGAAGATGGAGCTGTAGAATTGTTCTTTGATGACGCCAAGAAGTTTGAAACTCATCCTGGTGGTGCTATTGTAACTGGTATTCTCACTGCAACATCATTCTCTGGTTCTGGTGCTGATTTAACTAATCTTCCAGCGTCAACAATTGGTATTAATACTGTTACAACCAACTCTGCACAACTTGTTCCTTTCGCACTTGGATATGGTTCTACGACTGGATTAGGTGCAACTGATGTATATGTCTTTAACCCATCAACCAATAGAATGGGTATTGGTACAACCAATCCTCAATTCTCATTAGATGTAGTGGGTGATATAAATAGTTCGACAGCGATAAAAGTAAATGGCACGAGTGTACTTGATGAAGCCATCGCATTTGCAATCGCACTAGGTTAATAAACAATGGCAAATACCTTTAAATTAAAAACAAAAGCGAATGTAGGTGTGACTACTACAAATGTTTATGTGGTTCCTGCTTCCACATCGACAACTGTCATTGGTATCACACTAGCTAATACATCTGGTAGTAGCATTAACGTTGGTGTTGCTGTTACTAGAGCATCTGCCGACGATGTAAAACTTTTGGACTCTATTCCTATTCCTCAAGGTTCTTCTTTGGAAGTAATGGCAGGAAATAAATTAGTATTGGAAGAAACTGACAGTGTAACGGCATTGAGTGACGTGGCATCAAGTCTTGATGTTGCAGTTTCAATTTTAGAGATGACATAATATGGCGCTTACAAGGATACTTGGACCTGGTATCTCTACTACTGCTAGTGTAACAGTTGGTATTATAACTGCTACAACCTTTGATGGAGATATAGCAGGTAATGTAACTGGCAATGTGACAGGAACTGCCACTAGTGCTCAAAATATTGTTGATCCTGGTGGTTCTGAGATGATAACATGCGATGCCGCAGGCATCGTAGTTACTGGTATTGCAACTATTAGTGATGAAATTAGAGTGGGCGGAGCAGTTACCGCAAACTCAACTGGTATTAATGTAACAGGTGTTGTAACAGCCACATCATTCTATGGTTCTGGTGCTAATCTAACAGGTCTCAGCGCAGGTATATCTACATCACGAGCGATATTTATAAATTACATTGTGAATTAAATGATTCTTACTTATGATGATTTTTTTGAAGAACCGCATAAAGTCAGAGAAGCAGCACTCAAGGAGAAGTATTATACCCCTTGGGAGTTAGAAGACTTTAAGATACAAATGAAGAGTTACTTTCCAGGGAAGAGAAGTAACTACCTCGATAAGCATTTCTTTTTTAGAGAACTTCAGGAAAAGTTTTATGATATAATCTCAAAGCGCTTTGAGTATGAGTTTATTCCTGATGCTCACTATTACATAAACACACATTTCCAATATACTACAGAGGGAACTATTGGAAGTATTCATAGGGATACGAGCACATCACTAGACTATGAACCTTCAAGACATATTAGTGCTGTCATTTATTTGAATCCAGATATGGAAGAGGAATACGGAACTCCCTTCTATGATAATTCGAAAGGTGATGGAAAGTTAGTGGTGCCAGCAAAGTTTAATAGAATATGTATTTTTGATGGTGATGAACATTGGCACGGAAAATTTAAAAGCTTTGGAAATGATGTAAATAATGCTAGACTTGTAGTATCAATTTTTGGTTATTTAAGATGATTAAAGATATTTGTATTGTTGGTGGTGGAACCGCTGGATTCATGGCAGCAGCTGTGTTGTCTAAGTTGGATGTTAATGTAAAATGTATCTACTCTTCAAAGATAGGTATCATTGGTGTAGGAGAATCAACTCAAACTGCGATTAATGATATCTTTAGTTTTCTTGGATTAGCAGATACAGATTGGA
>Ga0255759_10000224_pt1 | contig 52308 bp, 50 predicted proteins | sample 101ome_20_FD_179959 | JGI IMG/M metagenome (GOLD analysis project Ga0255759, IMG submission 179959) | Coastal salt marsh microbial communities from the Groves Creek Marsh, Skidaway Island, Georgia - 101404AT metaG (version 2) | ecosystem: Environmental > Aquatic > Marine > Intertidal zone >... | reverse complement strand
TTCAAAAGACATAGAAAAGACTGCAGGCGGAACCAGTTTTGATGCTCTAAAAAATCTTGTTTCCTCTTCTCAAATAAGATCTATAGGGCTTTATATGTATTTATGGACTGCAATGATGACCGTTCACTGGGTTACATCAATTGATATTGTAAATGCGTGGTCATCAGATGGAGGTGATAGAATTATATTTTTTAGCAGGATTGAGCAAACTGTCACAATCCTTACTCTGCTCACCCAATTTTTCTTAACTTCTGCAATTATTAGATTTGCAGGCCCTAGAAATATTTTAATGCTTTACGGCTTTATATTTATGGGGGCATTTATTGGTTATTATCTAAATCCTTCAATAAGCTATGTATTCATTATTACTATTATTTTAAGATTATTTGAATATGGAATTAATAAACCAACTAGAGAGGTTGTTTTTAGCTATTTAAAAAGAACAGATAGATATAAATCAACAGTTATGGTTGATACTTTCTTGGTTAGAATGGGAGATTTTACAGGTAGTGGGTTTATTCTCTTATCAAAGTCATTTGGATTAGTGTTTTCACAGGTGCCATTATTAGCAATTCCATTTGCTGGATGCTTGGCCCTTCTTGGATTCAAGATCCCACCCAAGGAAACAATCAGCTCTTAAAAACCTCTTCTTTTAGCTAATCTTTCTTGAGCAAATTTTATCTTTGTCATAATGGTTTCTGAAGTTTGAAAGGAATTGCCTGAAAGACCCAATGCAAATTGAAATTGGTTTAGCGCATTATCGAAATCTCCAATTAATGTGTAATACTCTCCGCGACTGAGGTGGTACCCAACAATATTTTTTCCAGCTCTTTGCACTTCTGATAATTGTATCCATAAACCTGGATCACGATTTCTACTAATTAAAAGATCTCTTAATATTTCCTCAGCTTTAATAAATTCTTTTTTAGAGCTTAAAATTTTTGATTTAACGATTGATGCCGGATAGTTTCCTGGAGCAATGTGAAGCACTTGGTCAATATTTTTTTGAGCTTCATGAAGCCTTTGGCCGGATAATAAAATTTCTGATTTAGTTATATTGAGAATTAAATTCTTTGGAAATTTTTTTAAAACCTCATTAATTTCATCTAACGCTTTGTCAATTTGCCTATTTCCTTGAAGCGCAGTTATGTAAGCATACTTATTTTCATTAGTTGGCATATCTTCATACATTTTCTCAAAGTATCTAGCAGCAGCTTGAGGCGAAGACATGTTATATCTAGCCTTCAATCTTCCTTTAACAAATTCAAAGTTAATAGTATTTTTTTTCCCTCCGGTAAATTCTATTTGATCAGCAGCATTAAACGCATCGCTTACCCTAGAGGACGTAATAGGATGTGTTAATAAAAATTCAGGAGGGTTGTCTCCAGCTAATTTACGCACCTTAGCCATGTTCTCAAACATCTGACCCATGCCTGCTGGATCATAGCCTGCAGCTATAAGATTATTAAAGCCATATCTATCTGCCTCTCTTTCAAAAATTCGACTATATCTTAGTTGCTGCTGTTGCAATGCAGCAGGTCCTGCAATAAAAGCTGTAGGATTATTAGAGATGATAGCTAATGCTATGGCAGATACCATCACCAAAGATGAAGCAAGATTTGTATCTCTACCTCTTAATACATTTCGAGCAAAATGTCTTTGACTCAAATGCGCTAGCTCATGACTCAAGACAGAAGCTAATTGAGCCTCATTTCCTGCATTTAAAAATAAACCACCATTAACCCCTATTACTCCTCCCGGAGCAGCAAATGCATTTAGAGACTTTTCATCAATTAGCACAATAGTATATTCCCTATCTTTTACTTGAGACGTTTCAGATAGTCTGTATAGAAGCAGTTCAGTGTATTCTTCAATTATTGGATCATTTAGTAAAGGGGCCTGTGCATATACTTGTTCTAAAAAACCTTGTCCTATAATTCTTTCTTGTTCTAAAGAAACTATTCCTGAAACTCGATCGCCTAAATTTGGTAAATTCAGATCTTTTTCTTGAGCGAAGATAAATTGAGAGAAAGATAAAATAAGAAATAGAGAGCGTAGAATTAACATATGTTTAATTTTTCAATTGCTTTGAAGCTTACACTATTGGTTGTTTTCAATTAACATATCATTTCTGAGACAAAATTAAATATAAAAAGTGCTTGAAGAGATAAATAATTTATTTAGAAAAATATTTTCAAATGAGGAGACCCTTGTATTTGGAATGCTCCTAACTGTTGCTTTTTTAATTCTATTTTTCCTTGGTAATATTTTAACTCCATTTTTAATAAGCATAATTTTTGCATATTTGTTAGTTGGCATGCAGAAGCGACTTGAAGATTATGGTTTCAATAGCACAATTGCATTAATACTTACCTATAGTTTTTTCTTGCTGCTGGGAATCGCATTAATGGTTTGGTTGGGACCATTGGTTTATCAGCAACTTCAGTCGTTAATTTTAGAAATCCCTAAATGGGTAAATGCATTCATGATATTTGCGCAGAATGTACCTGAGAAATATCCAGACTTAGTTTCATCAGATCAAATCACTGCATTTTTGCAAAGCCTATCTGGTCAGATTACCGCGATTTCTCAGGATTTTTTAAAAGCCTCTATTTCAGGCATTCAAAACACAGTGACTATTGCTATTAATTTAATTCTGTTACCAATTCTTGTCTTCTTTTTTTTATTTGATAGAGAGCCAATTATTTCTGGTTTTTTAAACATCTTGCCAAGGGAGAGGGCGATGCTGAAAAAGGTTTGGATTGAAATGGACGGGCAGCTTAGCAATTATGCAAGAGGAAAAGCAATAGAAATAGTTATTGTGGGATCAACCGCAGCCATTCTCTTTATGTACTTTGGTTTAGATTATATAGCCTTGCTATCAGTCTTTGTAGGATTTTCAGTTTTAATACCTTTTTTAGGTGCCTTTATTGTGACTTTACCAGTTGCTGCGGTGGGCTTGCTTCAGTTTGGTCTTAGCTTCGATTTCTGGTTTTTAATGGGAGCTTATATAGTTTTGCAAATCCTGGATGGATATCTTTTAGTTCCTATACTATTTTCAGATGCAGTTAAGCTTCATCCTGTAATTATTATGCTAGCAGTTTTTGTGTTTGGTGGGATGTTTGGCTTTTGGGGTGTATTTTTTGCTATACCAATAGCTACATTGATTAAAGCTATATGGAATTCATGGCCTGAAAATTTAGCTAAGTAAAATTACCCAGCCAATTCCCTTGTTGCGTCAAGAACTTCTTGCACATGCCCTTTAACTTTTACCGATCTCCACTCTTTGACTACTTTGCCTTTAGAATTGATCAGAAATGTGCTTCGATCGACTCCCATGTATTCTCTGCCATACATTGACTTAAGTTTCATCACATCAAAAGCTTTGCATACTTTTTCATCAGGATCAGATAAAAGCTCAAATGGAAAATTTTGTTTTGACTTAAAGTTTTCATGGGACTTGATTGACTCTCTGGAGATACCCAAAATTTCAGTATTTAATTTTTTAAATTTTTTATAGCTATCTCTAAATTCCTGGCCTTCAGTAGTGCATCCAGGAGTTGAGTCTTTTGGATAAAAATATATTACTACATTTTTATTATTATAAGTTTCATTTGTAATGACCTGATCACTCGTTGCATCAGCTTTAAACTTTGGGCAGTTCTTTCCTTCTAAATTTTTAGGCATTATTTCCTCAAAAAAGTGTATAGTTTCATTTTTTACTGAAAACATTAATGATGCAACCCCTACAAGGTAGTTTCGTAGCTTTAGTTACACCAATGTCACCTGACGGAGGCATAGATTTTCATGCTCTTGAGGCACTGATAGAGTGGCATATAGAGTCTGGAACTAATGGAATTGTTTCTGTTGGAACGACAGGAGAGTCTTCAACGGTTAATGTTGCAGAGCATCTTCAGATTATTGAAAAAACTATTGGTTTTGTTAATGGGAGAGTTCCTGTAATTGCTGGCACTGGAGGTAACTCAACGCAAGAGGCTATTGAGTTAACACAATCAGCTGCAGCTCTTGGAGCAGATTATGCTCTTATTGTTACACCCTACTACAATAAACCAAATCAAGACGGCTTATTACAGCATTTTTTTAAAATTGCAGACTCTGTAGACATTCCTCAGATTCTCTACAATGTTCCATCACGCACAGCATGTGATCTTAAGCCAGAAACGGTAAGCAGGCTTGCCAACCATCCAAATATTGTTGGTATTAAAGAGGCTTTAGATTGCTTCGAAAGATTGACTGAGCTTTTAAGGATATCTGAAACTATTGCTGATCAAAAAAATTTTTCTATTCTTTCTGGTGATGATCCTTCATTTAATTCTTTTATGACATATGGCGGTGATGGAGTCATTTCTGTAGCTGCAAATGTTATTCCGCAGCATATTTCTCAGATTTGTTCTCTTAATCTATCTAAACAATATGATGATGCAAAGGAGTTAGATGCTATATTTAAAAAATTATATGAACTTTTGTTTGTTGAATCGAATCCAATCCCTGTAAAGTGGATGCTTTATAAGATGGGAAGAATTCAATCTGGAATTAGACTTCCATTGATTCCGTTTAATAAAGTTTTTCATGAGAAAACTATCCATGAGATGATAAAATTAAAGTTAATATGAAATATCTAAAACACTCTTCTTTTTTATTTTTGCTTATAGTTATTTCCTCCTGTTCATACATTTCAGGACCTGATGGGATGTTTCCTGACACAAAAGATAAATTTTTTGATGAAAAGCTTTATTCCGATTTAAAACTACCATCAACAGATGTAGCCATTAATAAAGATGATCATTACCCCCCGATCAGTGATGGTATTCCTACAGCTGATGTTCAAGATATCCCTGCTCCACGGCAAATATTTTCTTCAGGAGAGTCTAATGAGGTTCAACTGAGAAGGCTTGGTGAGTTGATGTGGGTTTATGTGGAAACCTTGCCATCAACTTCATGGCCAATTACTAAAAATTATTTTGAGGCTTCTTCAATGTCAATATTGGATGCAGATCCTGATGCTGGCATTATGCATGTCCAATACTCTGATACTCTAAATCTTAAAATTACTATTGAGCATGGAATCAAGGAAGCATCAACAGAAATTTTCATGAGTTCGTATAACATAGATGAAAGTAAATCAGCAAAACAGGATCCTGAGTTTATTCAGCAGGAATTGAGCAAAATAGTTCAATTTTTTGCAAGTTCTGCATCATCATTTTCTGGAACTTCACTTGCAGCTCAGAATTTAAACGATAGAAAGAAAGCAAAAATCTTTAATGTTAATGACCAAGTTATTATTCAATTGAATCTGGGATTTGATAGAGCTTGGTCAGCTGTCAGCAGGGCATTAAAGGCAGGTAATATCACTTCCAATGATATTGATAGAGATAATGGAATTTTCTTAGTCAGTTATTCAGTTGAATCTGAGAGTAAAAGCTGGTTTTCGTTTTTAAATTTTAATGATGAAGAGATTAATGATTCACTCTTGCTTGGAGAATCAGCTGAATTTAGAATAATGCTTGAATCAAAAAATGATAAAACCAATATTATTGTTGAGTCACTTGAAGGAACTCAAGAGGAGGCAGATGTTCTTTTATCTAAAATTAACGAACTTTTAAGCTAAAGACTTATGGAAAAAATATCACAAATTACAACTGGCAAAGCCAAATCCTTATTCACCACTAAAGAACCTGATCAATTAATCATGGAGTTTAGAGATGACACTTCTGCTTTTGATGGAAAAAAAATCGAAGCTTTAGACAATAAAGGCAAGGTTAACAATCAATTCAATGCTTTTGTAATGGAGTTTTTAGCGTCAAAAGGCATCGAGACTCATTTTATTAAGCTACTCTCTAACCACGAATCTCTAGTTTATAAATTGGATATGTTTCCAATTGAGTGTGTTGTTAGAAATAGAGCTACTGGCTCACTTTGCAAACGATTGGGAATAGAAGACGGGTTGATATTAGATCCCCCATTATTTGAGTTTTTTTTAAAAAATGATGATTTGGGAGATCCATTGATTAATGATCACCACATTGAGTCTTTCGGCTGGGCAACGCAGGAAGATGCAGATGCGATGAGAGATTTGACCCTGAAAATCAATGACATTTTAGTTAAATTTTTCATGGAAGCTAACCTGATTTTAGTAGATTACAAATTAGAGTTCGGAAAATTTGAAGGCAAGATGCTCCTCGCTGATGAATTCACCCCAGATGGCTGTCGTTTGTGGGATAAAGACACATTAACCAAAATGGACAAAGACAGATTTCGTCAAGATCTAGGAAATGTTATTGAGACCTACGGAGAGGTAGGTGAGCGTCTTGGAATGCAAATAAAACTTGACTAAAATAGTCAGGTATTGATAATACCTGCATGAATTTCACAACTAAAAGTCGCTATGCTGTTAATGCTTTAGCTGATTTAGAGCACCTTTCTAACTATGAGCATCCAGTTAGCTTAAAGGATATTGCTGATAGGCAAGGCATAGAATTAACTTATTTAGAGCAATTATTTAGAAAACTAAGAATTGCCGGCATTGTTAAAAGTGTTCGTGGTAGAAACGGAGGGTATGTATATGCCTCTAACCCCCAAAATGTCAGCATAAAAAATATCATGGATGCTGTTGAAGAAAACTTAGATGCAACAAAATGCGCTGGCACAGCCTCATGCCATTCAGGTCAACAATGCAACTCACATAAACTTTGGGATGATTTAAATAATGTAGTCGATGAATTTTTAAGTGATATTTCTATTGCCGATCTTGTAGCGAAGCCTAAAGATCCCCATATAACCCTTAAGGAAATTAAATAATGAGCAACGACATTAACTTACCAATATATATGGATTATGCATCCACTACACCAGTAGATCCTAGAGTTGCAAAAAAAATATCTGATCATTTAACAATGGATGGAAATTTTGGCAATCCGGCTTCTCGCTCTCACAAGTTTGGCTGGAAAGCTGAAGAAGCAGTTGAAGAGGCAAGATCTCATGTAGCAAATTTAGTGAACTGTGATCCCAGGGAAATAGTTTGGACTTCAGGAGCAACCGAAGCAGACAATCTAGCCATAAAAGGTATTGCTAATTTTTACCAAAAAAATGGAAAGCACATTATTACTTCTAAAATAGAACATAAAGCAGTCCTTGACCCATGCAGGCAACTAGAAAGAGATGGTTTTGAAGTTACATATCTTGAACCAAATGAAGGTGGCTTAATAACACCTGAAGCAGTTTTAAATGCTATTAGAGAGGATACAGTTCTCATTTCAATCATGCATATTAATAACGAGTTGGGCACTATCAATGATCTTGATGGCATCGGGAAAATTGCACGTGAAAAAGGTATATTTTTTCATGTAGATGCAGCTCAAAGCACTGGAAAGGTTGCAATTGACTTAAGCTCTCTTCCAGTTGATTTAATGTCATTTTCTGCGCATAAAACATATGGGCCTAAAGGAATAGGAGCCTTGTTTGTTAGAAGAAAGCCTCGAGTAAGAATTGAAGCTCAAATCCATGGAGGTGGGCATGAGCGAGGCATGAGATCTGGAACTCTTCCCACTCATCAGATTGTTGGAATGGGTGAAGCTTTTAGAATTGCAAAAGAAGAAATGGATGATGACAAGCAAAGAATTAAATCTTTGCACAATAAGTTTTATGAATCTCTTTCAAAAATCGAAGAGATATATGTCAATGGCGATGTTCATAATAAAGTTTGTAATATTTTGAATATTAGCTTTGCTTATGTTGAGGGAGAATCATTAATCATGGCTTTAAAAGATATAGCTGTTTCCTCAGGGTCAGCTTGTACATCTGCAAGTTTAGAGCCCTCCTATGTGTTAAGAGCGCTAGGAAGAAAAGATGAACTTGCATCTAGTTCTATTCGATTTTCTTTTGGAAGATTCACAACTGAACAAGAGGTGGAATATACATTAAATTTAATCAACCATGCTGTAGATAGACTTAGAGAGCTATCGCCATTGTGGGAAATGTATTTAGATGGAATTGATCTTGATACAGTAGATTGGCAAACTCATTAAATACTGGGAGGTATTCATATGGCATATAGCAAAAAAGTCGTAGACAAATTTGAAAATACTATCAACGAGCCTGCAAAATACAATGTTGGAAGATTTGATCCAAAAGAGATGAATGTAGGCACTGGAATGGTAGGAGCTCCAGCATGTGGTGATGTGATGAAACTTCAGATCAAATGTGAAAGCCAAGGTAATACCCATGTTATTAAGGATGTGAAATTCAAGACTTATGGCTGTGGCTCTGCAATTGCGTCTTCGAGTGAATTGGTTGAGATGTTAATTGGAAAAACTCTAGAGGAAGCCAAAGAAATTAAAAACATTGATATTGTTGAAGCTCTAGAGCTGCCTCCTATAAAAATTCACTGCTCAGTTCTAGCTGAAGACTCTATAAAACAAGCAATAGAAGATTACGAACAGAAGCAATAATTAATCATGGAAAAATTCTCTCCACAAGAGCTCAAATTTTCTGAAAAGGCTATATTGCATTTTACCTCTAGCCTGAAAAGTAATGCCAAAAGTGACGGAGTGAGAATTGGTGTAAGAAAAGCTGGATGCTCTGGCTTTGAATACTTTTTTGAGTTTGTTGAAACGAAATTAGATAACTCAAATGACCTCATATTTAATGAAGGCGAGTGTAAAATCTATGTTGATAGAGAAAGCTTAAATTACCTCAAAGGAAGTTTGGTGGATTATTCTGAGGATGGCCTCAACCAAGGAATTAAATTTCATAATCCAAATGCTAAAGCTGTATGCGGATGCGGCGAAAGTTTTACTATTTAAATGGCGCTCATAAAGTTATTACCTCACTTTGAGTTATGTCCTGATGGGGCTGAATTTGAAACTCTAAAAGATGAGTCTATCTGCGAGGCTGCCTTGAGATCAGGTATTAAAATTGAACATGCATGTGAAATGTCATGTGCATGTACCACATGTCATATCATTGTTCGAGATGGGTTTGCTGATCTTAATGAGGCATCTGAAGATGAAGAAGATCTACTGGATAAGGCATGGGGACTTGAACCAAACTCTCGTTTAAGCTGCCAAACTATTCCAGAAAGCGGAAATTTTACAGTTGAATTACCAAAATATACTATTAACCAAGTTTCAGAGGACCATTAATGCAGATTGGATGGTCAGATATTTTAGAAATTGCAATAGATCTTAGTGAAGCGTATCCCGAGATTGATCCTCAATGGATAAGTTTTCCGGACTTGCATCAAAAGATTTGTAGCTTAAAGAATTTTGATGATAATCCAAATAATTCTAATGAGAAGATTCTTGAGGCCATCCAGATGGCATGGATGGATGAATTAGACTAAGTCACCTATAATGTCGCAAATTTAGGAGTAACCTTATGACAATACAACGAACACTTTCAATTATTAAGCCTGACGCAACATCAAAAAATATTATAGGAAAAATAATAGATAGATTTGAAGAAAATGGCCTGAAGGTGATTGCAGGTAAATTAATACATATGGATAAAGCAAAAGCTGCAGGTTTTTATGCTGAACATGAGGGAAGACCCTTTTTTCCTAATCTAGTTGAATACATGACTTCAGCTCCTGTTTTTGTTCAGGTTCTTGAGGGAGATAACGCTATTTTAAAAAATAGAGAGCTAATGGGTGCAACCAATCCAAGTGAAGCAGATCCTGGTACTATTAGAGCAGACTTTGCAGAAACAATTGATGCTAATGCTGTACATGGATCTGACTCAACTGATAGTGCAGCAAGAGAAATCTCTTATTTTTTTGACGATAACGAAATCTTTTAATTGAGTGCATAAAGAAAAAATAAATCTACTTGGATTCTCACATGAGTCATTAGTAGATTTTTTTCAGTCAATACAGCAACCAAGTTTTAGAGCTCTTCAATTGATGAAATGGATTCATCAACGAGGGGTAACTGATTTTATGGAAATGACTGATTTCAGTCTTCAATTAAGAAATCAACTTTCTGAAATTGCGGAGGTCAAACCCCCTAAGGTAGAAGAGTGCTTATTGTCTCCAGAGGGAACAAAAAAATATCTAATTAAATTAGACTCAGGCTCAATGATTGAGATGGTTAAGATCCCAGAAAAGAAAAGATTAACTCTTTGCATATCATCTCAGGCAGGGTGCGCACTGCAGTGCACTTTTTGTGCAACAGGAGCGCAGGGCTTTGAAAGAAATTTATCTGATGCCGAAATTATAGGTCAGCTATGGCTCGCTAATTTTTATGATAAATCTAGTCCTCCGATATCAAATGTTGTATTTATGGGAATGGGTGAACCCCTTTTAAATGTTAAGCCAGTAATGACTTCCATTGGCTTAATGCAGCATCAAAATGCATATGGACTTTCAAAAAGAAGAATCACCTTAAGCACTTCAGGGATAGTGCCAGAAATAAATAAACTTGCTGATAAAACTGATGTCTCGTTAGCAATTTCTTTACATGCTGCCAATAACATCCTAAGAGATGAAATAGTTCCTATTAATAAAAAATATCCATTAGAAGAGCTATTAGATGCTTGTAAGAATTATTTGAGAACTCAGAGCAAGCGAAAAACAATAACAATTGAATACATCTTAATAGATGGCGTAAATGATTCTTTGGATCATGCCAAAGATTTAGCTAAGATTTTAAATGGACTATCTTGCAAAATAAATCTCATACCCTTTAATCCATTTGATGGTTGTCATTATTCTCGATCTCAAGAAAGTGCTATTTATAAATTTAAAGATCTTCTCATTAAAAAAGGTCTTATTACAACCCTCAGAATTACAAGAGGAGATGCAATAGATGGTGCATGTGGTCAGCTTGTAGGCAAGTTAACAAAAAGCATTAAAGGAAAAAATAAAATAAGCGCAATTAATTTACTTAATACCTCATGAGTCTGAAATCTGCACACACAGGCAAGGTTGGCAAGGCATTTAAAAATGCTCGGATACTTCGCTCAATGACTGTTGAAGAGGTTGCACATCAAACTTTGATTAGTATTGGATATATTAAAGCTATTGAGTCAGGTGATTATGCAGTTTTTCCATCGAGAATATTTGCTGTCCAGTATTTTAAAAAATATGCAAAATTTCTTAACTTAGAGATTAATTTTTTTGATATTTATAATGCTGATGTAGTTGCTGCAGCAGATAAAGAGCTCCAATCTGATTTGCCTGATCCATCATTTTTGAAAAAACACATGATTTACATTTTTTTTATATGTTTCTTTCTTTTACTTTTAATATTTTTTATCTTCAATGATAACAATGATCCTGAGAAGCTCCCTGAAACTCAATCAAAAGAAAATTTGATTCAACCTTTAGTAGCTGAATTAAAAATGAAGGAAGTCGTTTTTCAAGATATCAATATACTGCATGATGAAATCAATAATTTTTTTATACAAGATAAACTTGATTCACTTCAACTTGATGTTAATGTTGACTCATCGGAACCAGAAGCATGAATAATTCCTGGATAGAAAGAAAAAAGACCAAGCCTATATTTGTAGGAAGCGTAGGCGTAGGCGGCGACCATCCTATTTCTATTCAATCTATGACCAATACAAATACTGCAGACATTCAAGCAACAGTGGGTCAAATTGAAGAATTAAATGCGGCTGGAGCTGATATTGTGAGAGTCTCAGTTCCTGATGAAGATTGTGCAAAAGCATTTAAAAAAATTAAAGATTCAGTCTCAGTGCCCCTTGTCGCAGATATTCATTTTGATTATAAAATTGCTTTGCTTGTTGCCGATTCTGCTGATTGTCTAAGAATTAATCCAGGTAACATAGGAAAAGAAAATAAAGTCCAAGAAATTATTCAAGCTGCAAAAGATAACAACATTCCAATAAGAGTTGGCGTGAATGCAGGTTCACTTGAGAAAGATCTGCAAAAAAAATATGGAGAACCTAATTCTGATGCCTTAGTAGAATCAGCTCTTAGGCATGTAGATATATTAGATAGATATAACTTTTCAAACTTTAAACTAAGCCTTAAAGCCTCAAATATTCAAATGACTGTTGAAAGTTATAGGAAGTTTTCTAAAGTGTTAGATCAGCCATTGCATCTTGGTATTACAGAATCTGGTAGTTACAGAGCGGGCTCAGTCAAGTCATCTATCGGTCTAGGCATGCTTTTATCTGAGGGCATTGGCGACACGATTAGGGTTTCGCTTGCATCTGATCCCGTAGATGAAGTTAAGATTGGATGGGATATTTTAAAAAGCCTGAATCTAAGAAGCCGAGGCATTAGAATAGTTGCATGCCCAAGTTGCTCTAGACAGAATTTCAATGTGATAGAGGTAGTTAATGAGCTTGAAGCAAGATTTGAAGGAATTGCTGAGGATCTGGAAGTGGCTATCATTGGTTGCTATGTTAATGGTCCAGGTGAATCCAAGGCAGCTGATGTCGGCCTAACTGGAGGCCCTAGTAATTTGCTTTATGTGAACGGTGCTCCTTCAAAAAAAGTCTCTAATGAGAAACTTGTTGATACAATAGAAGAGCAAGTAAAAGAAGAGCTGCAAAAGAAAAGCTCTATAGACATAATTGCAAAAGGTTAAAAAAGTGAAGATTCAATCATTAAGAGGCATGCCTGATTTATTTCCTGAAGATTTAGAGAAATGGCATACATTTGAATCAAAGCTTTCAGAAATTTTTCATTGTTTTGGTACGCATGAAATTCGTACTCCATTACTAGAGTCTTCAGAACTTTTTTCAAGATCAGTAGGCAATTCATCTGATATTGTTAACAAAGAGCTTTATTCATTTTTAGATCGAAATGAGGATAGCATTAGTCTCAGACCAGAGGGCTCAGCCAGTGTGATCAGAGCAATCATTCAGAAAAAACAAGAACAGGAAAAACATAAATTATGGTACCAAGGGCCAATGTTTAGATATGAGAGGCCACAAAAAGGTAGATTTAGACAGTTTCATCAAGTGGGGGTTGAGTATCTTGGATTCGAGGAAGGAATTTCTGAATATGAGTTAATCAGCATGGTTTTACAGATTAATAAATTAATTGGAATTTCAGACTATACAATTAAAATCAATCACCTTGGTGATGCAGATGCTAAGGAAAGTTTTTGTGAGTCTCTAGTGAGTTTTTTGAAGCCACACATAAGTGAACTGCATGAAAAAGATCAAGCAAGATTAGAATCTAATCCTTTGCGAGTTTTAGATTCTAAGGAAAAATCTACTCAGGCATTGTTGGAGGCAGGTCCCAAATTCCAAGATTTTATTTCAAGTGAGTCTAAGGGTTTCTTGCAAAATCTTGTAGATGCATACAGCAACCAGTGCGATATCCAGATTGATCAATCATTAGTGAGGGGTTTGGATTATTATACAGGCATTGTATTTGAGACGGTTTCACAAGAGCTTGGAGCACAAGATGCCTTTCTTGGGGGAGGAAGATATGACAATCTTTCCGGTCAATTGGGTGGCAAAGATATGCGTGCCATAGGTTTTGCCATTGGCGTTGAAAGAATAGTTGAGCTTCTAAGCGCTGAAAGCAATAAACAAGCATTAAAAGTTGGATTTATAATCACTGGAGAGCAGATTGATAAAAAAACATATAAAATAGCCCATGATTTAAGAAGTGCAAACAGTAGCATTATTCTTGATACATTTTTAAGCGAGGGAAGTTTAAAATCTCAGCTCAGACGAGCCAATAAAAACAATTGCAGTTACGCAATCATTATTGGAGAAGATGAGTTAATAAACAATCAAGTAATATGGAAAGACCTTAGCGAAGGTGGCGAGCAAGAACTTCTTAGCTCAGAAGAAGTCATAGACAAATATACTAATCTTTAGGAGAGATCATGGCAGAGTACAGTTCAGATGAAGAGAGATTTTCAGCATTTATAAATTTCTTTAAGGATCATAAAAATTCACTTTTGATAGGTTTCTTGCTTCTCACATTTATTCTAATTTCCTCTGTTAGTTATAAGTCGTATAGCAGTTCGCAGAACTTAAAAGCAGGTAAGATTTATGATGCCTGGTTTGTTGGTCTTGCCAATGATTCAGCAAGCACGTCAGACAACAAAGAGAATTTTGATAAGCTCCAAGAAAAATACTCTAATACTGGTTATGCCCAGCTTGCAAGGATGATAAGAGGCTCATCCTTTGCCAGAGATGGTGATCTCGATGCAGCTTTGGTAGACTTTCAGCAACTTTTAGATGCAACATCAGGGTTTTTTGGAAATGATATGTTGAATTCAATTGCAAAAATAAATATTGCTAGAATTGAACTTAGCAAGCAAAACTATTCTAGTGCTCTTGCTGTTTTAGAATCATTTAATTCTGAATCGGAGCACCCACTTGTTTACGAGGTTAAAGGAGATGCCTTAGCTGGGCTTGAAAAAAAAGAGTTAGCCTTAGATCAATATTCATTGGCTCTTGAGAATTCACAGAATGAATCTCAAAAATCTCTTTTACAGATGAAGATTAATAAAATTACAAACTAGTAGCAATGAAAAATAATATATTTCTCAGTATTGTTTTGATACTTATCTCTTCATGCTCAACCTTAGCTTTTTGGTCAGATGATTCAGATGTTGAAGAGGTTGAACCAGCCGCTCTTCAATCTTTCAAGAATGATTATCCAATATCTGTAGAATGGAAAAAATCTCTCAAAGGAGAAAATAGCTTAGGTTCTTTCAAGCCTTCGTTTTATTCAGGCAATATGTTAATTGCTGAACCAGAAGGAAATATTTTTTCAATCAATCCTATCTCTGGAGAAGAGAATTGGAAAATTAATCTTGATCGTGAATTAGCTGCAGGTGTAGCTGCAGGTTTTGGTAAATTAATTGTTTCTGATGTTAACGGTTTTGTAATTGCCATTGACTCAGAGACTCAAGATATTATTTGGGAAAAAAATATAGGCGGAGAGGTTTTATCTAATGCAGTTGTTAGCGCTTCATTAATTCTTGTAAAAAATTCTGTAGGTGAATTGGTTGCACTGGATGCTTTGTCAGGTGATAAAAAATGGTCTTTTAGATCTCAATTGCCTGCTTTGACTGTTCGAGGAACAGGCGAATCAATCATTGAAAATGGTATTGTTTTCTCTACTTTTGATAATGGGCGCATGGGGGCATTCCAACTAGAAACAGGCTTTTTTCTTTGGGATGCACCTATTTCTTTTGTTGAGGGCTCGTCTGAGCTTGAGAATCTAATAGATGCTGATTCAGCTCCAGTTTTAGCCAAGCAATTAATTTTTGCTACCAATTATCAAGGTAATTTAACAGCATTTGATATAGCCCAAAAGAGACCAGTATGGAATGCAGAGTCTTCGTCATTTTATTCTCCTGTTGTGGCCAATAATATGATTATGGTAATACAAGATAATGGGTCAATTCTGTCATTTTCTCTAGCTAATTTAGCCCCCTCTTGGACCTCAGAAGAGTATTTAAGAAGACAATTATCAAGCGGAGTAGCATATAAAAATTTGTTATTAGTTGGAGATTTGGATGGATATGTTCATGCAATTAATCCAATGACTGGAACCACCGTTGGAAGAAAAAAAATATCCAGTAATCCGATAATGAGTATTTTTACTTTTAGAGAGTTTGCATATGTTATTGACCAGGAATCTAATGTAGCTGCAATCAAGCTCTAATATGCTTTTTCAAAATGTTAAATTCAATTGCAATTCTTGGCCGACCCAATGTAGGGAAATCTTCTCTATTTAATAAGCTTACAAAATCTAGAAATGCAATTGTTTCTGATTTTTCTGGACTTACAAAAGATAGGAATTTTGGTTACGCCTCGATTAAGGATCAACAATATTTAGTCATTGATACTGGAGGAGTTGGATCTGAAATTACAGAATTTAGCGCAGCAATTACTGAGCAGGCACTTATAGCTGCGGAAGATTCAGATCTTATATTACTTTTAATTGATGGCTCTGAAGAGTTGACCGCAGATGATATAGACCTATATCAATCTATAAGAAAAATGAACAAGAAATTTTTTGTTGTCTTGAATAAGATTGATATAAAAAAAAGATCAAATGCAAAAGGAGATCTTTTAAAGCTTGGCTCTGGAGACATACTTGAAATTAGCGCAGAGCATTCTCGCGGCATTAAAGAATTACAAACTTTCATTTCCCAACAATTTAGTGAATTATCAAACGCTAATGTCAAAGAAGATCTAAAAGGAACAAGAATAGCTGTCATTGGTAGGCCAAATGCAGGCAAATCAACATTTATTAATCAATTTACAAAACAAGATCGCCTTATTGTTTCGGATGTTCCTGGAACAACTATAGACTCTATACACGTCCCATTTACTTTTGATGATGAGAATTTTACTTTCATTGATACAGCAGGAATTAGAAAGAGATATAAACAAAGTCATGCAGTAGAGTATTTCTCTTATGTAAGAGCAATGCATGCCGTGGACGAATCGGATATTGTTTTAATGATCATTGATGCATCTGATGGAATAGTTGATCAAGATCTAAGAATCTTGAATTTGATAAGGGGATATGGAAAGCCAGTTGTGGTTGCATTAAATAAAATCGATGAACTTTCAGCAGTCCACCTGCTCGACCTTAAAGAAACTAAAAAATTCCAAAACTCAGCTTTAAATGATTTAATTTTAGTTGAAATTTCAGCACTTCAAAAACGCGGGTTTAAAAAACTATTTGATACCCTCGCCAAGGTTAATGAATTAGCAAAAACTAAATTCTCTACAGGTAAGTTGAACAAGCTACTTTTAAAGTTTATAAACTCAACTAATACACCGAGTATTGCAGGTCGGCAAATTAAAATGAGATATATCCATTTTGGAGGAATTCATCCAACAAAATTCATAATACATTCAAACTTTTCTAGCAAAATCCCGTCTAATTATAAGCGATATCTAATTAACTCATTCAGAGATGAGCTTAACCTAAATAGTGTTGAGCTAAACATTATTTTTAAAAAAGGAGACAATCCTTTTGAGGGCAAAAAAAATGAGCTATCTTCACGACAAATTAAGAAGAAAAAAAGGCTTATAAAGCATGTAAAAAAAACAAAAAAGTAAGATTTTCTTCTTTTAATTACGTATAATTTAGGCCTGTAAAGCACTTTAAAAGTAACAAATGTCTATAAAACCTGTTTATATTAACTTATTTAAAATCCAGCTCCCCTTATCTGCGTTATTATCTATATCTCATAGAGTTTCAGGGATAATGATTTTTTTTATGGTTCTTCCTTTTTTTGCATATATTCTTAATATACTCCTGGATAGTCCGGCGTCTTTCATCTCATATATGGACGCATACAATAGTTCTATTTTTTTAAGAACATTTGTCCTTTTTAATATATTAATTTTTGAATACCATGTTATTGCAGGAATCAGACATATGCTAATGGATTTCCACTTAATTAGTGAGACTCTCTCTGCATCAAATACATCGGCAAAAATTGCATTAATAATATTTATTATAAATGCTCTATTAACAATATTGTTTCTGACATGAAATTGGGTAAATTAATTTGGTACCTGCAAAGATATTCTGCAATTTATTTCCTTTTATTTCTTGGATATATGGATTTCATTGTTTTGACTGATAGGTTCAGTTTCCAATTCATAGCAGAAAGTCTTACATTTAAACTCTCATTAAGTGCTTTTATTATCTTGGCTTGTTTACATGCATTTGCAGGCCTATGGACTGTAGGCACTGACTATTTAACCAAAAGGACGCTCGGTTTTCTTTCCCCAGTTCTTTCATCTTATGCGAATTTACTAAGAAAGAGCTTTGAGTTCTTTTTTATAGTTCTCGGTTTTTTTCTTGTTATTTTTTATCTTTTAATTATCTGGTCTTAATATGGAAAACTATAATTCATCAAATATCAAAACATTAGAATTTGATGCTCTAATTATTGGGGGTGGAGGTTCAGGTATGAGAACTTCTTTAGAGCTTGCGAAATCTGGACTGAAGACCGCAGTGGTTTCTAAAGTTTTCCCAACTAGATCTCACACTGTCTCAGCTCAAGGGGGAATTACTTGCGCAATTGCAAGTGAGGATCCTCATGATGATTGGCGTTGGCACATGTATGACACAGTAAAGGGATCAGATTACATCGGTGATCAAGATGCAATTGAATATATGTGTTCAGAGGGACCAAAGGCAGTGTTTGAGCTTGAGCATATGGGCTTGCCTTTTTCTAGATTTGAGAATGGACGAATATATCAGAGACCTTTCGGTGGGCAATCAAAAGATTTTGGTAAAGGCGGTCAAGCTGCAAGAACCTGTGCAGCAGCAGATAGGACGGGACATGCACTGCTGCATACACTGTATCAAAATAATATCAAGGAAGGCTCAAACTTTCTTAATGAATGGTTTGCAGTAGATTTGGTTCTTAACCAATCAAAAGAAGTCACTGGTGTTATTGCATTTTCCATTGAATCTGGAGAAGTGGCTTATTTAAAATCTCAGGCAACAGTAATGGCTACTGGTGGTGCTGGAAGAATATATTCTTCCACTACAAATGCTCTTATAAATACTGGAGATGGTTTAGGCATGGCTTTAAGAGCTGGATTCCCAGCTCAGGATATGGAAATGTGGCAGTTTCATCCAACTGGAATTTATGGAGCAGGCTCTCTGGTTACAGAAGGTTGCCGAGGAGAGGGCGGCTACCTAATAAATGCTGAGGGCGAGAGATTCATGGAGAGGTATGCACCAAATGCCAAAGATTTAGCTGGAAGAGATGTGGTCGCAAGATCAATGGTATTGGAAATTTTAGAAGGGCGAGGATGCGGTGAGAACAAAGATCATGTTTTCCTTAAACTAGATCATTTAGGCGCTGATGTACTCAATGCAAAGCTCCCTGGAATATGCGAGCTTTCAAGAACATTTGCTGGAGTTGATCCAATTTATAATCCAATCCCAGTTGTTCCGACATGCCACTATATGATGGGGGGAACGCCAACCAATATCCATGGTCAAGCTTTTACTCAATCCAATGGCGTTGATGAGATCATCTCTGGTTTATTCTCAGTTGGTGAAGCTGCATGTGTTTCTGTTCATGGGGCTAACAGATTAGGAGGCAATTCTCTTCTTGATCTAGTGGTATTTGGAAGGGCAGCAGGAATTCATATCCAAGAAGCATTAAAGACAGGCGGTGGAGTTGCAGATGCCAATAGCGATGATATTAATCAAGCGCTTGATAGTCTTAATAAGATTAATTCATCCAGCGATGGCTTTGAAGTAGCTGAGGTCAAGAGAGAGCTTCAATCTGTTATGCAGAACTATTTTGGTGTCTTCCGAAGAGGCGATTATATGGAGAAAGGTGTTGCAGCTTTGAATGAGATACGTGAAAAGGTATCCAGCCTTCATCTAAAAGATAAGAGCATGGCTTTTAATACAAGCAGAGTTGAGGCTCTAGAACTTCAGAATTTATTTGAGGTTGCTGAGGCGACTGCAATTGCTTCATTCCTAAGAACAGAAAGTAGAGGAGCCCATGCTCGAGATGACTTTAAGGAGCGCGATGATGAAAATTGGTTGTGTCATTCTTTGTATGACCCCATCCAAAAAACTTTGAGCAAAAGAGCTGTTAATTTCGAACCTGCTCAAGTTGATACTTTTGAGCCAAAGGTAAGAACATATTAATTTTATTTGAGATTAAAAGATGATTGATGTAAATATTTATAGATATAATCCAGAAACAGATAAGTTTCCTTATACCCAAACTTATACTCTTCAAAAACCTGAGAAGGATATTATGCTTCTTGAGTTATTAAATATCCTTAAAGAGCAAGATTCCTCGATATCTTACAGAAGATCATGCAGGGAAGGGGTATGTGGATCTGATGGGATGAATATCAACGGAAAAAATGGGCTTGCTTGCATAACTCCAATCTCCCAAGCAATTAAAAATAATAAAATTGAACTCAGACCATTACCCGGGTTGCCAGTAATTCGTGATTTGGTTGTTGATATGACAGAGTTCTATGCGCAATACGATAAAATCAAACCTTTTCTTCAAAATGAAACTCAGCCCCCAGCTCAAGAAAGATTACAGTCTCCAGCGGAAAGGGATAAGCTTGATGGTCTATATGAATGCATTTTATGCGCCTGTTGCTCAACGAGCTGCCCATCTTTTTGGTGGAATCCAGACAAATTTGTTGGACCAGCTGCTTTGCTGCAGGCCTATAGATTTATTGCTGATTCAAGAGATACCAAAACTGCAGAAAGACTAGAGGGATTATCTGATCCATTTAGCGTTTACAGATGTCATGGAATTATGAATTGTGTGAATGTTTGTCCAAAAGATTTAAATCCCAATCATGCAATTGGTGAAATCAAGTCAATGCTGCTGTCTGATAAGAAAAAAGAAAACATTATTGTATCTGATGGGGTTAGTTGATCTACAAAAATGAATAACATGGAGACATTCTGGTCGACCTCTCATGCAGCAGGTGCCCAGAGTTCATACTTAGAATCTTTATATGAATCATATTTAGATAATCCGTCATCAATTCCAGATGATTGGAAAATATATTTTGACTCGTTGCCTAAGATTAATGGAGTTGAAAAAGAGATATCCCATCAAGAAATTATTAATAAGTTTAAAGAGGAAGAGGTCAATCCCTCAATCCAAAAAACCTCTGATTATAGCAAGACTCATTCAAAGCAAGTTAAAGTCGTTCAGCTAATACAGGCTTATCGTAATAGAGGTCATCAAAAGGCTCAATTAGATCCATTGGGGTTAAAACCAGTTCGTCACTGTGATGATCTTGATCTTGATTTCCATGATTTGGATGAGTCAAATCTTTCAGATACCTTTAAAACAGACACTCTGATGATAGGCAAAGAATCAGCAACTTTATCTGAAATTATTGAGGCGCTAGAAGCAATATATTGCGGCACTTTAGGAATTGAGTATAACTATGTCTCATCTCTGGCTGAAAGGACTTGGTTTCAAAAAAGATTAGAACCAAATTTAGGAAAATTAAACTTCAATCAAGATGAACAAAAATATATTTTAAAACGCTTGAGTTCAGCTGAAGGTCTTGCAAAATTCTTGTCGTCTAGATACCCAGGCATGAAAAGGTTTGGCATTGATGGAGCTGAATCTCTTATTCCTATGGTTGATAGTTTGATACAAAACTGTGGAATATTTGGAGCAGAACAAATTTGTTTTGGTATGGCGCATAGGGGTAGGTTGAACTTACTAGTAAATGTATTGGGGAAATCTCCAAAAGAACTATTCACAGAATTTGAAGAAAATTTTGAGTTAGAGGGAGCAAGTTCGGGTGATGTAAAATATCACCTTGGTTTTTCATCGAATATATTAACTCCCAATGGAGAGGTGCATGTCTCTCTAGCAAACAACCCTTCTCATCTTGAGATTGTTGATCCTGTAGTTTTAGGATCAGTCCGAGGCAGACAGGATAGACTGAAGGATGCAAATAAAGAGCGAGTTGTTCCAATCTTAATTCATGGTGATGCTTCGTTTTCTGGTCAAGGAGTTGTGATGGAGACTCTTCAGATGTCTCAGACTAGAGGTTACGGAGTCGGAGGAACAATACATGTAATAGTAAATAACCAGATAGGATTTACTACATCCAATGAAGAGGACTCTAGATCTACTCAGTACGCTACTGATGTCGCAAAAATGATTGAAGCTCCTGTTCTGCATGTGAATGGAGATGATCCAGAAATGGTTGTATTTGCAGCTAAATTGGCTTGTGAATATAGACATAACTTCAAAAAAGATATTATTTTAGATCTCTTTTGTTACAGAAGAAGAGGCCATAACGAGGCAGATGAGCCATCCTCAACTCAACCAATGATGTATCAAAAGATTGCTAATCATCCATCAGTCAAAACCTCATACCAAGAACAACTTATTTTGTTGGGAGTAACCAGCCAAACTGAATGTGATGAAATAGAAAAAAAATACAGGTCAACAATAGAAAATGGAGACTCTGTCGCTCACAATTTAGCAACACAACCTAACGTATCTATGTGGTTTGATTGGACACCTTATCTTAATCAAACGGGAGATGCTAAAATTGAATCTAGATTTAATCAAGATAGGTTTAAAGAGCTTGCTCAAATAGCTTTTACCCCTCCAAAAGATTTTGTTCTGCAAAGACAGGTAGAAAAAATTTTTATCGATAGACTTCAAATGGCAGATGAAAAAATCCCAGTAAATTGGGGGTTTGCAGAAAACATGGCATATGCAACTTTATTGGATCAAGGCTACCCTATTAGATTTTCAGGCCAAGACATAAGAAGAGGAACATTCTCTCATCGTCATGCAGTGGTATTAAATCAAAAAGATGGTGAGGGCGCTATGCCATTGGTCAAAATTGCTGACAATGCTAATACAACGATTGATATTTATGATTCTCTTCTATCTGAAGAGGCGGTTCTTGGTTTTGAATATGGTTATTCAGCTACCAGACCTTCTGGGCTTGTTATCTGGGAGGCCCAGTTTGGAGATTTTGTAAATGGAGCTCAGGTAGTGATAGATCAATTTATTGTTTCTGCTGAGCATAAATGGGAAAGGTTATCAGGTTTAGTTATGCTCCTTCCCCATGGTTATGAAGGTCAGGGGCCGGAACACAGCAGCGCAAGACTAGAAAGATTTTTACAATTGTGTGCAAATGAAAATATTCAGGTATGCGTGCCAAGTACACCTGCACAGATTTATCATTTGCTGAGATTGCAAACAATTCGAAAAATGAGAAGACCGTTAATTATTATTTCTCCAAAAAGTTTATTAAGAAATCCTCAGGCCGTTTCATCAATAAATAATTTAACCGAAGGATCTTTTGAATATGTAATTGATGATTTTCACCCAAATCCTGCACTGGTAGAGAAAATTATTATGTGTTCTGGGAAGGTTTATTACGACTTGGAATCTAAAAGAAAGGAGCTTGGAATTACAAACATAGCATTGTTAAGAATTGAGCAATTGTATCCATTTCCCTATGACGCTCTGGAGAAAGTTATTAGGCCTTATGAGAATGCAAGACAATTTGTTTGGTGTCAGGAGGAACCAAGCAATCAGGGAGCTTGGTTCAGCCATCGCCATAGATTACAAATAGTTTTAGATAGAATTAATGCTGCTGAAATACAATTGGTTAGTAGGAAGGCATCAGCAGCACCTGCAGTCGGTCTAAATAAATTACACAATCAACAACAAGAAGCTTTAGTAATTGAAGCTTTAACATCCTAGAGAAATCATTATGTCAATTGAAATCAAATCCCCAACATTCCCAGAATCTGTTGCAGACGGAACTATTGCAAACTGGGTTAAGAAAGAAGGCGAGCCTGTTAAACAAGATGAAGTTATTGCTGAAATTGAAACTGATAAAGTTGTCCTAGAGGTAGTTGCGCCTTTTGATGGAGTTATTTCTAAAGTTTTAAAGCCGGCTGGTGAGATTGTTTTAAGTGCAGAGTTAATAGCAGAGTTTGACGAAAGGGATCAATCTAAAACGATAACTGAAAAAGATACTCATGCAGACAGCGATGCAAATAAAGAGGAGAGCATTCAACCTTATGAGGCTAAGACCAAGGCAAATGGACCAGCAGTAAAAAAATTATTAAAAGAACATGATTTAGATGAGGCAAGCATTGATGGATCTGGAAAAGATGGAAGGCTAACCAAAGCAGATGTTGTCAATCATCTTGATAAATCGTTGGAGGGCAAGATAGAAACAAAGATAACAAAGGATGCCCATTCCGCTGTTCCTGTTTCAGCCGCTTCATCCTCAACCGATAGATTTGAAGAGAGGGTTCCCATGTCCAGGTTGCGCTCAACGATAGCCAATAGATTATTGAGTGTGAAACAAGAAACAGCAATGCTGACAACTTTTAATGAAGTTGATCTAAAGCCTATTAAAGATCTGAGAGCAAAATATGGCGAAGAGTTCTTTGCTGAGCATGGTGTCAAGCTTGGTTTTATGGGTTTCTTTGTTCTGGCAGCAGTTCAAGCTCTGAAGAAGTTTCCTGTCGTTAATGCATCTATTGATGGAAGCGATATTGTTTATCATGGCTATCAGGATGTCGGGGTAGCTGTCTCCACCGAAAGAGGTCTTGTGGTTCCAGTAATAAGAGATGCTGATAGTCTTCGCATACCAGATGTCGAAAAATCAATCTTAGATTATTCTGATAAAGCTAAGAATGGAAGGCTATCTATAGCAGAAATGCAGGGAGGTACTTTTACCATCTCAAATGGAGGTGTTTTTGGATCCTTGCTATCTACTCCAATTTTAAATGCTCCTCAGACTGCTATTTTAGGAATGCACACTATTCAGGATAGGCCGGTAGCCATAGATGATGAAGTAGTTATTCGACCCATGATGTATTTGGCTCTTAGTTATGATCACAGACTGCTAGATGGAAAGGAGGCTGTGGCATTTCTAATTACTATAAAAGATCAATTAGAATCACCGGAAAAACTTCTTTTAAATTTATGAGGCATAAAAATGTATGACGTTATTGTAATTGGAAGTGGCCCAGCAGGATATGTTGCTGCAATTAGGGCTTCTCAGTTAGGACTAAAAACTGCCTGTATTGAAAAATCATTTGATGCTGATGGAAACTCTCAATTAGGCGGGACATGTCTAAATGTTGGATGTATTCCCTCAAAAGCATTGCTTGATTCATCCCATAGATATTCAGATGCAATAAATCATTTTTCAACTCATGGTATAGAGGTATCCAAACCAAAACTAGATATCGCTAAAATGATGCAAAGAAAAAATAAAATTGTTACCCAATTAACAGCAGGTGTTACAGGTCTTTTTAAAGCTAACAAAGTCACTCAAATTCTTGGCCATGCAAAAATTATCGACTCAACTCACATTGAGGTTACCTCCAAGGATGGCACGGAAACCCTTGAAACAAAGAATATTGTCATAGCCACTGGATCATCTCCAATTAATATTCCAGTAGCAGAAATCAATAACAAGGATATTGTTGATAGTACTGGAGCGTTAGAATTTGATTCAGTTCCCAAGAAACTAGGCATTATTGGCGCTGGAGTGATTGGATTAGAGCTAGGTAGTGTTTGGTCAAGGCTGGGCTCAGAAGTCACAGTACTTGAAGCCATGGACGAATTTTTGCCAATGGCTGACAAAAGAATTTCCAAAGATGTTTTAAAAGAGTTTAACAAACAGGGATTAAATATTAATTTGGGATGCAAAGTTACATCCGCATTATCAAATAAAAAAGACATTACGGTGACTTATGAAAATAACGGCAATACCAATGAATTGAAAGTCGATAAGTTAATTGTTGCCGTTGGCAGAAGACCAAATACAGATGATCTTCTTGATAAAAATTGTGGTTTATCGATTGATGAAAAAGGCTTTATTCCTGTAAATGATTTTTGTGAAACCAATGTTCAAAATATTTGGGCAGTTGGAGATGTTGTCAGAGGTCCTATGTTGGCCCATAAAGCTTCTGAGGAAGGCATTATGGTTGTTGAAAGAATTGCAGGCAAGCACGCAGAAATGGAATATGATCTAGTCCCATCTGTCATATATACTCACCCAGAAGTTGCTTGGGTGGGGCAAACTGAAGAAGCTCTCTCTTCAGCAGGCATAGAGTTTAAAACAGGATCTTTTCCATTTGCAGCAAGTGGAAGAGCATTAGCTTCAGGAGAAAGCACAGGATTCATAAAAGTTATAGCTGACAAAAAAACAGATACAATACTGGGCGTTCATGCATTTGGACCCTCTGCTGCAGATATTGTTCAGCAAGGAGTTGTTGCTATGGAATTTGGGGCCAGCGCGGAAGATCTTGGATTGACTATTTTTAGCCATCCAACAGTTTCAGAAGCACTGCATGAAGCAGCACTGGCAGTAAACGGACAGGCAATACATGTAGGAAATAGAAAAAAATGAATCTTCATGAGTATCAAGGAAAGGAGCTTTTTAAAAAGTATGACTTACCTGTTTCAAAAAATAAGGTTATTACCTCGCCAGATGATGCCGTAAATGCATGCAGAGATATTGGAGGCAACAAATGGGTTGTTAAGGCGCAAGTGCATGCTGGCGGAAGAGGCAAGGCTGGAGGTGTTAAGCTTGTGAATTCCCCTGAAGAAGCATTAGATTTTGCTAATCATTGGCTTGGTAAAAGGCTCGTCACATATCAAACAGATTCAAATGGCCAGCTTGTAAACGCGATTTTAATTGAAGAGTGTACTGATATTGCGAAAGAGCTATATCTTAGCGCTGTTGTAGATAGGGGAACACAAAGAATAGTTTTTATAGGTTCGAGCGAAGGCGGGGTCAATATTGAAGAAGTGGCTGAAAAAACACCTGAAAAAATCATCTACGAGCCTATTGATCCCTTAACAGGGCCTATGGGTTTTCAATCAAGAAAAATTTCAAAGGTTTTAGGTCTGAATAATGAGCAGTCAAAACAATTTTCAAAAATGCTTCCACAATTAACAGATTTATTTATTAGCCATGATCTTAGTTTGCTAGAGATTAACCCATTAGTAATCACTCAAGGTGGAAAACTGCATTGCTTAGATGCAAAGATTAATATTGATTCAAATGCGGTCTACCGACAACCAGAAATTCAAGCTATGCATGATCCCTCCCAGGAGGATCCTCGTGAATCAGAGGCCGCAATGAATGATTTGAGTTATGTCTCTCTGGATGGAAATATTGGTTGCATGGTAAATGGCGCAGGGTTAGCAATGGGCACGATGGATACCATTAAATATTTCGGTGGCTCTCCAGCTAATTTCCTTGATGTTGGTGGAACAGCCACTCAAGAAAGAGTTTCTAAAGCTTTTAAGTTAATACTAGCTGATCCAGAGGTAAGAGTAGTCTTGGTAAATATATTTGGTGGCATAGTTAGGTGCGATCTTATTGCTGAGGGTATCCTTGCCGCAATTGAAGAGGTGGGTGTTTCAATTCCAGTAGTCGTAAGATTAGAAGGAAATAATGCAAATATTGGAAGCAATATTCTTGCTGAATCTAATGCAGAAATCGTTAGCCTAAATAATCTTGAAGATGCAGCTAAAAAAGCTGTGGAGTTAAGCAAATGAGTATATTGGTAGATAAAAATACACGTCTTCTGGTCCAAGGTTTCACAGGCTCGCAAGCGACTTTGCATTCAGAGCAGTCAATTGAATATGGAACAAATATTGTTGGAGGAGTTACCCCAGGCAAAGGAAGGCAAGTGCATCTAGGTGCTCCTGTGTTTAATTCAGTCCATGAAGCTATGGAAGTAGTCAAACCCAATGCTTCAATTATTTTTGTTCCAGCACAATTTTGCAAAGACTCAATTTTAGAGGCTGCTGATGCTGGGATTAAATTAATTATTTGTATTACTGAAGGCGTGCCAACTTTAGATATGCTTATTGTAAAAAAGAGAATTGATGAATTGGGGATTACCTTAATTGGTCCTAACTGCCCAGGGATAATTACTCCAGGCGAGGCAAAATTGGGAATAATGCCAGGCAGCATTCATAAGAAAGGTTCAGTGGGAATTATCTCTAGATCTGGTACCTTGACCTATGAGGCTGTGAAGCAAACCACTGATTTAGGCCTTGGTCAAAGCACATGCGTTGGTATTGGAGGGGATCCAATACCAGGAACCTCTTTCATTGATGTTTTAAAAATGATGCAAGAGGACGAGCAAACTAAAGCAATTGTCATGGTAGGTGAAATCGGAGGAACCGCTGAGGAAGAAGCAGCAGATTATATTCAAGAAAATGTTTCTAAACCTGTCATCTCTTATATAGCCGGACAAACAGCGCCAGCAGGAAAAAGGATGGGGCATGCTGGTGCAATTATTGCAGGCGGAAAAGGTACCGCTGCTGATAAAATTAAAAAACTAGAAGAATGTGGAGTCCACATAGCTGAAAATTTACTCCAAATTGGAGCAAAAGCTAAGGAAGTATTGAGCTAGATTTACCTATAAATTTATTAGCAATATAATTTAATCTTGGAATAATCAAACTTGCAAATGCTGTTAGCCCAGTAATCATTCCTATCCAAATGCCAGCAGGGCCTAAAGGATTACTAAATAAACCATAGTAAGTTAAGTAATATCCTGCAGGCAAGGCAATAAGCCAATAGGTTAAAATCAACATTAGCATTGGGGCAAAAGTATCTTTATAACCTCTCAAGCTTCCCAAGGCACCCATTTGCATCCCATCAGGAATCTGAAAGATTGCTGCAAAAAGCAAGAGATTTATTGCTATCGCTATAACAGCCAAATCTTCTGAATAAAGTGAAACAAGAGCGTCTCTAAAAAACAGAATTATTGCTGTATTTAAAATTGCGCCAACCAAGCAAATTAATATAGCGATGTGAGAGGCGTATTTAGCTTTTCGTAACTCTTTTTCACCAACTAAGTTACCTATTCTTGTTGCTGCAGCTAACCCAAAAGATAGTGGCAATATAAATAAAACGCTTGCTATATTTATTGCTACTGTATGGGCGCTAATTACTATTGCTCCAAGCGATCCTAATATCAATGCTGCGCCTGAAAACATACTTAATTCTACAAATACACCAAATCCAATAGGTACACCTAATTTAAGTGCTTCTTTTGTAGTATCAGCATTAGGTCCAGAAAATTTTGAGAATAATTTTGTAGGTTCATATTCTTTCTTCTTAAGAATTACTAGTATCAATACAAACAAACCAATAATTGTATTTATCGAAGTTGCAATTCCACAGCCAACTCCACCCATGGGAGGTATTCCAAAATATCCATAGACAAAAATGATATCAAGAGGAATATTTAATAGCATGCCAATAAATGCAACCCAAAAAACTGGAAGAGTTAGGCCCATACCTTCGCTATAGCAACGAAGACATGTAAATAGCATGTTGGCGACAAAACCAAATGACATAGCTTTTAAATATCCATCCGAAATCTGAGCAATATTTTCCTCAATATCAAAGTAAGGAATAAAAAAGCTTAGATTTCTATATAGAATAAAACCAATTAAACCTAGCGCTATACTAACCCACAGTATTTCTCGAACCTTTTGTCCGATTTCTTCATATTTCCTTGCTCCGAATAGCTGGGCAACTATGGGAGTTACAGCAAATAAACAGCCGCCAAGAAGAAAATAAAAAGGCATGGATAGAGCATTGCCTATGGCTAGCCCAGATAAATCAAGTGCACTTGCTCGACCAGCAACAATGGTATCTGTAACTCCCATCCCCATATATGAAATTTGAGATCCATAGATTGGTATACCTATTTTTAGTAGTTGCTTTAGCTCTTTTAGTAATTTTTTCAAAAAAATAAACCCAGAAATTTCTCGGTACTTTATCATATAAGAATCATCCCAAAATGGAGAAATAAAATTAGAAAAGACAGTCGACCATATTGGCTAAAAAAAATTATCTCTAAGCTTACTGCACGTTATGTAAATCACTTTCTTAGACCGCAATTTAAGCATCTCGGAAAGGGAACGGTATTTTTTAAACCTCAATTTATTAAGTTATTTGGTTCAAATATTTCTGTTGGCGATTTTCCTACATTTATTTCTGCTCCCGATGATTACATTCAAATAACAAGCTGGGATGCTGGGCAATGGAATGGTGAGGTTAATATTGGACGCTATGTCTTAATTTCTCCTGGAGTTAGAATTATGGCTGCTGACAAAATCTCAATTGGAGATTCATGCATGTTTGGACATGGTGCATGCATTACTGATGCAGATTGGCATGGAATTTATGATAGAACAAAAGTTGTTGGCGATCCGAAACCTGTTGTTCTTGAAGAAAATGTTTGGGTTGGTGAAGATGCAATGATCTGTAAAGGGGTTAGGATAGGAGAAAATAGCATTATTGGAGCTAGATCAGTTGTCACAAAAGATGTTCCAAATAATACAATTTATGCAGGCAATCCTGCGACATTTATTCGAAATCTAGATGAAGGTGAATTTATTACTAGAAAAGATTTTTTTAAAGATCCCAAAAAATTAGCTCATGATTTTGATTTACTTGATCAGTACTCACTTGGAAATAATAGTCTGTGGGGATGGATTAAAAGTATTGTCTGGAGAGATAAGAGCCATTGATTAAGATTGTTTCAGATTCACAAATTCCAAATATCGAGCAAAAACTATCTGAGTTTTTTGCTGATGAGTATTCACTTAAATATTTTGCATATGATGACCTCACCTCAAACAACCTAAAAGACGTGGACGCACTCTTGGTTCGATCAACTACGCAGGTAGACAAAGAGTTATGTGATCATTCGCCAATCAAGTTTGTTGGCTCAGCAACCGCAGGAATCAATCACCTAGATATTGAATATTTAGAAACCCAAAATATCTCATGGTCGCATGCTCCAGGCTGTAATGCATTTAGTGTTATTCATTATGTAATGGCTGCTTTGGGAGAGCTAGTTAAAGAGGGTCTTTTTAATGTTCGACAAAGCATTGGAATCATTGGATATGGCAATATAGGTAAAAGGCTGTATCAATTGCTTTCTGCTCTTAACATTGAGGTATACGCTTGCGATCCATTGTTAAAAGATACCCACTTGGTTACTATGGAAAAAGTATTGTCATGTGACCTCATAACAATTCATGTTCCATATTCAAAAGAAGGCGCTTATCCTACAAGCGATCTGCTCAATCAATCGCACAGTACCTTTCTAAAAGATAAAATCTTGATCAATACATCAAGAGGAGGGGTTGTCTGCGAGAAGTTAGTCACAGAATCTGATGACTTAATTTATGTTGCTGATGTATGGGTGGATGAGCCAATACCATCCATAACTACTATCCAAAATGCATTTATCTCAACGCCTCACATAGCTGGCTACAGCATTGAAGGTAAAATTAACGGAACGAGTGTAATTGCTTCAGAATGCGCAAAAGCATTTGATTGTTTTAAAGAGAGTGATTCAGCCAATAATCAATTAATGAATTGGCCTCATGGGCTACAAAATATTGTACGTGACATGCATGCTCATGGATTCCCCTTGGCTATGTTCAAAAGTGAGTTAGATTTATGCGCTATCTCTAACTCGTTTAAGGATATTTCAAACCATAATCTTGCTGATGGGTTCAAAGACCTTAGAGCCAACCATGCTCCAAGGCATGATTTCAATGCTTATTCATATCAGAATGTAGTTGACCTAGATGAATCTATTAATTTAGATTTTTTTAATTCTCTAAGATCTTTAAAGTAGATATAACAAATTACTTTAGATAAAAGGTACCAAAGGAATATTGCAACTGGAGATTAGCGCAAGGATAGAAAGCATGCTAAGAAATTTTAAGATACTTAATTTTTTCATCTCACAATTATTGCACACTTAAGAAGAGCAAGAAATCTCTAAATCTTTTGCCCACATTGGAGATTTATTCGCAAATTTCTGATGCTCTATCAATTCTTCAAAAGGCTGGGTCATGACAATCATTAAAGTTTCTAGCTTTGAAAAATCATTGACTTCTGCCGCTTCAATTGCCTCTTGCGCCATATAGTTTCTTAAGATGAACTTTGGGTTAACCCGGTTCATTAGCTGCAATCTTTTATCTTTTGACAAGGTTTCTTTGGCATGTCTTTCTAGAAAAGAGACAATCCAGCTTTTTGAAATTTCTGAGTTTAGCTCTGGAGAATTTTTTTTAGCTAGGGCTTGTGTAAGATTTCTAAAAGTATTGGTGTAATCCAGTTTTTCAGATTCCATAATATCTAATAGACCCTGAATTAAATTAGCATCTTCAGGTTGTGCTTGGTCTAGACCTAGTTTTTTTCGATAAAGTTCCGCTAAAGTATCTTGAAAGATTGCTTCATAGGTCTGCAGAACCTCACCTTGACTCTCTTCAGAGATAAGTGAGGATAGGGCATGCCCCAATGCAGAACAATTCCATAACCCAATGTAAGGTTGATTTTTGAATGCATACCTACCTTGATGATCAGAATGATTGCATACATGGCTTGGATTGTAATCTTCCATAAAACCATAAGGGCCGTAATCAAATGTCTCTCCTAAAATACTCATATTATCAGTATTCATTACTCCGTGATTGAAACCACAGGCTTGCCAGCGAGCAATCATCTTTGCTGTTTCCTTAACGATTACTCTAAAAAAATCTACGTATGCATTTTTAGTTTTAGAGAAATATTGAGGATAAGAATTAATACAAAAATCTGCCAGAGCTTTAACGTGCTCATATTTATTGTTGTAGTGAAAGTATTCAAAGCTTCCAAATCTGATGTGAGTTTTTGCAGTTCTTACAAGCATTGCAGCAGACTCACTTTTTTCTCTTATTACCATCTCATCACTGCCAATAATCATCAAGGCTCTTGATGTAGGGATAGATAGGGCATGCATTGCCTCACCACATAAGTACTCTCTTATTACAGATCTTAGAACAGCTCGGCCATCTCCAAAGCGAGAATAAGGAGTTTTACCAGCACCTTTTAGATGAATATCTAATAACCCTTCATTAGAGTTTATCTGAGCAAAAAGCAAGCCTCTTCCATCACCAAGTTGTTCCACATATTGACCAAATTGATGTCCCGAGTAAACCATAGACAATGGTTTTAAAGAACCTATTTTTTTACTGCCATTAAAAATTTTTAAAAGCTCTTGATGATCTGTATCCTCCATGCCAAGCGCCTTTTTCATAGCATGGTTTTCAATAACTATTTTGGGATTATCAAATCCTTGCCAATCTTGGAGTGTAAAAAATTCTTCTGGAAGTTCAGAAAAATTATGAGTTAGAAATGGGGGCATTTAAGCCTTGGCAATTTGAATTAAATTAGCAACATGCTCATCTTTAGAGTGGTCAGCACCTAAATGCTCAATCTCATTCCACATAGCTGCACTGCATATCGGACCAAGTTCATTTTTGAGTGCATTTGCAACCTCAATGCCTGTTCCACAGAAACCGAGCGTTTCAACCATATCATCAGTTACAAGAGCAAACATTTCTTCCCATTTTCCTTCAATAGATAATTTATGAAGAGCTTCATTTATGTCTCCCCATCCGTGAAACTCAAGCGCCGGTCTATAGGTCCTAGTTGAAGCATAAAAACTAATCCTTGCAGCAACATTTCTTTTAGCTATTTTGAGGTCTTCCTCTGTTTCACCAGTGGCAATAAAGCCACCCCAAAGAAGCTCACATTCTCTTGGATCTCTATTTGATCTTTTTGCTCCCTCAGCTACTGCTGGCAAAATAATATCATTGATATATTTTGGAGAGCACATAGGATGTAGCAATAATCCATCAGCTACCTCGCCAGCGATTCTTGCCATTCCAGGCCCAAGACCAGAAACATAAATTGGAGGCACATCACAATCCATAGGTGGCGGTGTAAACATTGGAGTCATCAGGGTATGGGTATAATGTTCGCCTTGAAAGTCCAATTTTTCTCCTGTTTTCCAAGTGTTCCAAATGGCTTTGACGGCAAGAATATATTCTCGCATTCTTGGTGCAGGTGGAGACCAAGGTACGCTGAACCTTCTTTCATTGTGCCCTTTAACTTGCGTTCCTAAACCAAGTTGAAAACGACCATCACTAAATGACTGTAAGTCCCAACCCATGTTTGCAACGGTCATAGGACTCCTTGGAAAGGCTATAGCTAATCCAGTCCTTACAATCATTTTTTTGGAATGTTCCAATCCAAGTAGAACAGGAAGGAAAGGCTCATTGTTTAGCTCTCCAGAAACGAGTGCATCATACCCAAGAGATTCTGCATGTTTGACTATCTCGATAGTATTTTTTGACAAACCAGGTATGTAGGTTTCCATTCTCATATTTATTCTATCTCTAGTTTTGAGTTTGCAAAGTTTTGAGCCCATTGATAATTAGGTTTACCTGATGGAGCTCTTTCGATTAATTCAGAAAACACTATTTCTTTTGGCATCTTGTAACTGGCTATATATTTTGAGGCGCTTTCTTTTATTTCTTCAAGAGGCAGATCGACCATTTCTCTTCTTTGAATAACAGCTACTACTTTTTGTCCCCATGTTTCATCCTTCACACCAACAACAAGGCAATCAAAGATATTCGGGTGAGCCTTAAGAGCCATTTCAACTTCTTCTGGGAATATTTTCTCTCCACCAGAGTTAATGGAAACACTCCCTCTCCCTAGCAAAGTCATTTGACCATCTTTCTCATACTTAGCCATATCTCCTGGTATTGAATACCTTTCTCCATTAACTTCAATAAATGTTTTTTCAGATTTTTCTTTATCTTTGTAATAAGCAACGGGTACATGGCCTTTCCTTGCTAAATATCCAATTGTTTCTGTATCACTAGACTGAATAACTTCTAAAGTATCAAGATTTAAAATTTCACTAAAATTAGGCTTAGTAAATTTTGGACCCCCGCCAGAGTCTTTTAATTTTCCATCTTTTGTATGTATATTCACGCCGGTTGCTCCAGTTTCAGAAGACCCAACAGCATCTATGAGGAAAAGGTTAGGTAGATATTCTAGGATAGTATCTTTGATAGAGGCGCTGAAAACAGACGCAGTGCTCGCTAGAACAAATAATGAGGATAGGTCTAAACCTTTTTCGAGTGCAGAGGGGAGTGCATCACAAAGAGGCCTTCCCATAGCATCACCTGTGATAGTTAGGTTCATTACTTTTTCTTTAGCAATAATTTCCCAAATATAATCCGCATCAAATGAAATTTGATCATTGATTATAAATTTCCATCCTGAAAAGAAAGCATTAAATGATTGCCATTGAGCGGCGCCATGCATTAATGGAGCCAATGCAAGAGCAGTTGTTTGGTCTTGTAAGCATTTATCTGCAAAAGCTTCAGGTGTAGGATATTTTTCTCCCGTTACTGCATCTATGCCTCCACCAAGTGTCATTAAGACATCTTCCATACGCCAGACCACTCCCTTTGGCATTCCAGTGGTACCTCCTGTATAGAGTATATATTTATCATCCCCTGATCTTTCTACACTAAGTCTCGAATCATCTTCATCTAAAATAAGAGCTTCAAAATCATAACTTCCGTCAATGGCATCTGTATTAGAGTTATCATTTATACAAATGAAATCTTTTAAAATAGGTAGATCATTTCTTATATTATTGAGCTTTGTGCCAAACTGCTTGTGATAAAAAACAGCTTCCATATCAGCGTTATCAATAAGATACTTAAGCTCTTCTTCAACATATCTGTAGTTTATATTAATGGGAATTGCACATAATTTATATGCTCCAAGCATCACCTCTAGCCACTCTATGCAGTTAAAAGCATAAATTCCTATATGACTGCCTTTTTTTATTCCAAGTTTTTTCAAGGCATTTGCTGCTTTATTTGTTCTTGCATCTAATTCTTGATAAGTTAAACGAGTGGACCCAAGCACCACTGCTTCTCTGTCAGGAATTCGATCTACAACTCCTTCAAATATGTCAGCAGCATTAAATTCCATCAGACGTTTGAAGAGTGATTTTCCCAATAGGGGTCTCTTAGTCTTCTTTTATATAACTTGCCATTCTCGTCCCTTGGAAGCTTTTCAATAAAATCTATACTTCTTGGTAGCTTCATTTTCGCAAGATTTTCCTGAGCAAAATTCATCAATTCAGCAAGCAATTCATTAGAAGAATCAAAATTTTGGTTAAGCTCTACAACTGCCTTAACTTCTTCTCCCCATTCTTCGTTGGGAATTCCAAATACAGCTACATCAGCAACAGCAGGATGCATGAGAAAAGCGCTCTCAATCTCAGCTGGATATATGTTGGCACCGCCAGAAATAATCATATCTATTTTCCTATCACATAAAAATAAATATCCTTCATCATTCAAATATCCAATATCACCAACAGTAAAATAAACCTGATCATCAAAAATGAGTCTCTCTTTTTTTGTTTTTGCTTGATCGCCCTTGTACTCAAATTTTGTTGCTTCACCAAGTTTCATAAAGACTGTACCTTGATGATCCGGTTTAGCTTCATTCCCATTATCGTCAATAATTTTAATTTCAGCACCTGGCCATGCTTTCCCAACTGTTCCAGGAAACTTAGACCATGAATCTGCATCGACAACTGTTCCGCCTCCTTCAGTAGCAGCATAATATTCCCATATAGAATTTCCCCACCATTCAATCATTGCTTGCTTGGTATGAATGGGGCAGGGTGCTGCAGCATGAATCATGGCTCGAGTTGATGAGCAATCATATTTTGCTCTGATTTCATCGGGAAGCTGCAACAATCTATGAAATTGAGTAGGAACCATATGACTCGTTGTAACTTTGTATTTATCAATTAGGTAAAGCATTTGCTCCGCATCAAATTTTTCCATCAACACAACAGAATGCCCATAATGCAATGCTGCTGAAGAGTGAACTAAGACTGCAGTGTGATACAAAGGTGATCCAACGATGTGGACATTATTTTCTTGCGGCTGAATTTCAAAGAAGCTAAGTATCATTGCAAACATACTTAAAACATCATCGGGATCTCCAGGGATTAATGCACGTTTTACACCTTTAGGCTTTCCGGTTGTACCAGATGTATAGTTCATCACTTGACCCGCAGTCCTATCTTCTGGGTTGGTAATTGGTTGAGAGCTTATAAAGTCATCTAGATGTATAAAACCACTCATTTGAGTTGTGCTTATACACCCATTCTGTGGAAAATTAATAGCTGAAACTGCTTTTTGACATGCTTCTTCCATAGCAGGCACTTCACCAGACGCAATGAATGCTTTGGCTCCTGAGTCTTCAAGAATATATGCTATCTCTGGTCCAGCTAGATGCCAATTAATAGGTACCATGTAAAAACCGGATTGCGCACAAGCTAAATAAGCTATGTAGTATTCAACTGAATTAGGTAATACAGTTGCCACTACATCACCACTCTTAACACCAAACTCTTTTAATGCATGCGTTAATTGATTGGTTTTTGCTAGTAGCTCACCTCTTGTCCAAATCTTTTCTGACGGTTCAACTATAGCAATTTCATCTGGGTGTGAATTCGCAAATCTATAAAAACCTAATTCACTCATATGCCTCTCTCTATATATTTATTGAACTAATAATTCTAACTTTGGTAATCCATTAATGTAACCTAATAATATAAATTTATATGTAATAATGATTTCCAAATGGACGTCCTGTTTAGCAATTTAAATCAAGAAACTTTATGGTTGTTAGTTGTACTGTACGATTTATCACTCGCTATTTTTCTATATAGGTTCTTTGGTAAGTATGGTTTGTATTGCGCAGTAATCCTTGGAATAGTCCTTGGAAATCTTCAGGGCGGAAAAGTAAGCGAATTAACTCTATTTGGCATGCAATTCAATGTAAGCATGGGTGCAATTTTATACTCAGGTATTTACTTTGCCACAGATCTTTTAAATGAGAAATTTGGTAAAGATGAGGCTAATCGAGCTGTTATGCTTGGATTTGTTGCGAATATAGCAGTCATGCTGACTTTAGTGCTTAGTACCAAGTTTCTGCCATCTGATTTAACTGGATCGGCGGCAGAGGTCCATGATGCTATTTCAGTTCTAGCTTTTTATTCACCCATTTTTATCATGGGCTCCTTAACCGCATACCTTGTAAGTCAAAGATTTGACGTATGGTTTTTCCATTACTTAAAAAGCTTAACAAATGGAAAAAAACTATGGCTTAGGAATAACCTCTCTACCATGGCATCCCAACTAATAGACACCCTGATCTATCAATTTACATGGGTACTTGCTACAGATTTAACATTCACCCAGGCCTTTGCCATCTCTATTGCAAAATACGTTATTAAAGTATTGATAGCTCTACTAGATACTATTTTTATATATTGGGTGAGAAATTGGGAAATTAAATCTTAGTTTAGAAAACTCTTGTTTGGATTATACTTATACCAAAACAAATTCTATTTAAATTAATATATGTCTAAAAAATCGAAAGAGGAGCTTCAAAAAGAACTTTCACCTGAATCCTATTATGTGACTCAGGAAAGCGGGACAGAACGACCTTTTACAGGTCAGTATTGGGATCATGTTGAGGATGGGGTATACGCTTGTATTTGTTGCGGGGAGAAGCTTTTTAAATCAGAAACAAAATTTGATGCAGGCTGTGGTTGGCCTAGTTTTTATGAAGCTGCCAGCAACGATAAAATTAATGAATTAGAGGATTATTCTCTTTCCAGGGTAAGAACTGAGATTAGGTGCTCAAATTGTGATGCTCATCTTGGCCATGTTTTTACAGATGGCCCTCAACCAACGGGTTTGAGATATTGCGTTAATTCAGCTGCTTTGGATTTTTCAAAAGACACATCTTCAGATTAAGTGACCGAAAAAATAGCCCCCCAATCTAATTTTTTATCTACCATCAAAGTGGGTGGTTGGACTTTTATTTCTAGAGTGGCAGGCTTAATAAGAGATATTTTTACAACTAACCTACTTGGCGCAAGTATTTTTCATGATATTTTTGTTGTTGTATTAAAAATTCCAAATGTGTTTAGAAAGCTCTTTGCAGAAGGTGCATTTAGCCAAGCTTTTATTCCAATATACTCTGAGTATATAGGTAGCAAAGATGATAAGGGCAGTCAAGATTTTCTAAATGCTCTATTTGGCATTTTGCTCTCAGCACTCTTTATATTTACAGCCTTGGCTTTATTATTTGCACCAATATTTATTTTGATATTTGCTCCGGGCTTTTATTTTGATATACAAAAACAGGATTTAGCTGTCAGTCTTTTAAGAATTATGTTTCCTTATCTTGCATTAATTTCTCTTGTTGCTTTTGCAGCTGGCATTCAAAATTCTCATAATAAATTTTCTATTCCAGCAATAACTCCCTTAATTTTTAATTTGAGCTTAATTGGTTCAGCATGGCTCGTTGCTCCAAAAATAGACATACCAGTTATGGCACTTGCTTGGGGAGTACTTCTAGCTGGATTGCTTCAATTACTTTTCCAGATTGCGCCTTTATCAACGATAAAAAAAATTCCCATACCAAAAATTGATTTTCAGAACCCCGGCGTTAAAAAATTTTTTATTCTTATTCTTCCAGCTATTGTTGCAGGAGGCATAGCTCAAATAAATTTACTAATTGATACCATTTTTGCATCTTTGTTAATTACAGGTAGTCCAACCTGGCTATATGTTTCAGATAGATTGATACAATTCCCAATGGGAATATTTGCTATTGCTATTGGAACTGTTCTTTTACCCAGCCTCTCAAAGGCTTATGCTCAAAAAGAAACACAAGCTTATACTGAACAGCTTGAGCATGCGTTTAAGTTAGTTTTTTTTCTAGCTATCCCTTCGTTAATTGGATTAGTTTTATTTGCATCCCCATTGCTGGCTACTATTTTTCAAAGAGGAGCTTTTTTGTGGAGTGACGTGCAGCAGGCCAGTTTGAGCTTGATAGGTTTTTCATTTGGATTACCCTTTTTTATGGCCATGAAAGTATTGGTTCCAGCATTTTTTTCTAGGCAAAATACTAAAACCCCTATGTTGATAGCATTTTTAAGTTTGTTGATAAATGTGTGTCTAAACTACCTATTAGCATTTTATTTTGGCTTAGGTCATCTTGGCTTAGCAATAGCAAGTTCTATTTCTGCAATAGTAAGCGTAATAATTCTAAGCCTTATTCTAAAAAGAGATGGGTTTATTTCTTTTGCTGGAATTTTAAGTGCCTTCTCTTTAAAAGTGTTACTAGCAAGTGTTGCTTTGATATCTTTTTTATCAATTTTTAATCAATATTTTGATTTTGAATTATTCACTCAATCTCAAAGGCTTTTGCATCTAGTTGCTGCTGTCATTGGTTCATTAATAATTTATTTTGGAGCGAGTTTTATATTGGGTGTGAGGCCAGCTGATTTTAAATAATGTACTTAATTAGAGGAATAGGAAACATAGAAACTTTTAACAGGAAGTTTCCAAATCAGTCATTGAGTGGAACTATTGGGAATTTTGATGGTTTGCATCTCGGGCATCAAGCAATCCTTAATCAGGTAAAAGATAAGGCTCGAGAGAGCTCAAGCGCGTCTTTGGTGTTTTTTACAGAGCCGCATGCATCTGAGTATTTTGCAGCTAAAGATGATAATTCTTCAGCGCCTCCAAGAATTTGCCCTTGGAGAGAAAAAGTAAAGTTGCTAAAAAGTTTTGGTATAGACTATGCATTTTTTCTTCAATTTAATAAATCCTTAAAAACAATGACTCCACAGAGTTTTCTTGATGATGTGCTGGCTCAACTTAACTTAAAACATTTAATCATTGGTGATGATTTTAGATTTGGAGCCGAGCGAGCAGGTGACTTTCAATTATTAAGAAATTGGGGCAAGAGCAACGGAACAGAAGTAATTGCTAATAAAACAGTCTCAAAAGATGGTTTAAGAATAAGCTCTACAAGAATTAGAGAGGCCCTGTTGCAGAGTAAGTTTGAGCTAGCAGCACAATTACTTGGGCGTGCCTATACGTTTTCAGGGAAAGTGGTTTATGGAAAGCAATTAGGTAGAACTATCGGCGTGCCTACTGCAAATCTTTGGATACCAAAACAAAGACTTCCTATAGCTGGTGTTTATGCAGTGAAGTGTTCTTTGGCTGGAGAGTCATTCAATGGAATTGCAAATATGGGCATCAGACCTACAGTAGACGGATCTAAGCCTGTCCTTGAAATCCATATATTTGATTTCAGTGAGTCTATATATGGTCAAAGATTGACTGTAGAATTCAAAAATAAACTTCGTGATGAGAAGAAATTTGATAACATTGACCTATTAAAAGAACAAATTCTTCAAGACATATCTCACGCTAAAGAAATACTGGAATAATTCCCTATGAGTAAAGAATATCGGGATACTTTAAATCTCCCTGAAACTGATTTATCGATGAAAGCTGGTTTGCCCAGAAAAGAGCCAGAAATATTAGAATTTTGGAACTCTATTAAGCTCTATCAAAAAATTAGAGAGCAAAATGCTGACAAGGAAAAGTTTATTCTTCATGACGGACCCCCCTATGCTAATGGAGATATCCATTTAGGCCATGCAGTTAATAAAACTCTTAAGGACATTACAATAAAATTCCAAAGCATGCTTGGGAAAGATGCGCCATATGTTCCTGGTTGGGATTGTCATGGTTTGCCGATTGAATTAAATGTTGAAAAAAAACATGGGAAGGGAAGCGATCTTGTTAAAGATAAAAAATCATTTATTAAAGCTTGTAGAGAATATGCACAATCTCAGGTTGATAAGCAAAAAAAAGATTTTATTCGATTAGGAGTATTAGGCGATTGGGAGAATCCATATCTATCATTAAATAAAAGTTTTGAAGCAGACACTGTTCGCGCATTAGGAAGAATTATTGCTAATGGTCATCTTGAGCAAGGAGAAAAACCTGTCCATTTTTGCATGGATTGCAGATCAGCTTTAGCCGAGGCTGAAGTAGAGTATCTGGATAAGCAATCTCATTCTATTGATGTGAAGTTTAAAGTGTTACCCAAATCGATTGAGTCGCTTTGCTCAACATTTCAAGTTGATAAAGTTGAAGAAGCATATTTCGTTATTTGGACGACAACTCCATGGACAATTCCATCAAATGTTGCTGTATGTATCCATGAAGAAATTGAGTATATTTTTGTCAGAGGCGATAACGACCATTTTATTATTGCAAAAGACTTATTGGATGAATGCTCTGATAGATGGGGTATAGAGTTAGAGATTCTTGGATCTGTTTTAGGAAAAGAGATTAATGAGATCGCCATGGCTCATCCTTTGTATAAAAGGGAATCAAAGCTATTGCACGGAGACCATGTCACCACTGAAACTGGAACTGGTTGTGTGCATACTGCTCCAGCGCACGGGTTGGATGATTACTTTATTTGCATAAAGAATGGTCTTGAATCTGTAAAAGCCTTGGATAATCGTGGCATTTTTAAAGATGAATACGGACCATTAAGCGGCTTAAGTACTAAGAAGGGAGACCCGATAGTTATTGAATTATTGCAGGACAACAATGCATTACTTGCTCATCAACAATATGATCATTCATACCCTCATTGTTGGAGGCATAAGTCACCAGTCATTTTTATGTCAACCCCACAATGGTTTATCTCAATGAAGAAATCTGGTCTTAGTGAAGGAGCAGTGAATGCAATTAAAGATGTTAATTGGGAGCCCAGTTGGGGAGAGGAACGTATTCTTTCAATGCTTGAAGATCGACCCGATTGGTGTATTTCAAGACAACGAAATTGGGGCGTTCCAATTACCTTAATTATTCACAATGAAACAGGCGAGATTCATCCTAAACAGAATCTTCTTTTTAATCAAATTGCAGATGTTATTGAGAAAGAGGGTATCGAGGGTTGGGATAATTTAAGCCTTGATTCTTTGATTGATGATGCCGATTCCTATTCCAAGGTTTTTGATACCTTGGATGTTTGGTTTGACTCAGGCGTAACTCACATGTGTGTTTTAGATAAGTTATATGGTGCAGATGTGGTTGCAGATCTTTATCTAGAGGGATCAGATCAGCATAGAGGATGGTTCCAATCTTCCTTGCTGACTGGAATTGCGATAAATGGCATGGCTCCCTACCACTCTGTTCTCACTCATGGATTTGTAGTTGATGATGAAGGCAGAAAACAATCCAAGTCTTTAGGCAATACCATTGCACCACAAAAAATTTGGGATACATTGGGCGCTGATATTTTAAGACTATGGATTGCTTCAACTGATTTTAGAAGTGAAATGGTCGCTTCTGATGAGATATTTAAGAGGGTTTCAGATCAATACAGAAGAATAAGAAATACCTTTAGATTTTTATTGGGAAATATCAATGACTTTGATGCAAATAAGGATTCTATTGAGCTAAATAATCTACTTGAACTTGATAAATGGGTTTTGTATGAACTTGCTCTTTTGCAAGAGGATGTAAAGGAATCATATAAAGCCTATTCATACCACCAAGTTATTCAGAGAATACATAATTTTTGCGTCAATCAATTAGGCGGTATTTATCTTGATATTATTAAAGATAGGCAATACACCACTCAGCAAGATTCTGAGATCAGAAGATCTGCTCAAACTGCAATGCAGTTAATTGTTAATCAGCTCGTCGTATTAATCTCGCCTGTCCTGTCTTTTACAGCTGAGGAGATTTGGCAAGGCAATGATTTTCTCTTAGCAGAGGCAGACTCAGTATTTTTAACAACCTTAAAAGATTTAGAAAGTTTTAACAGCGATCTTTCAAATGCAGATTGGAAGAGATTGCTGGAGATCAAAGAAGAAGTTAATCAAAATATTGAAGAGTCTAGAGCTGCTGGAGTTATAAAGGGCTCATTGGATGCATCAATTGAGTTAATTCTTCATTCCGATGATTTTAACTTAACGAATAGGTTTGCATCAGAAATGCATTTCTTTCTAATTGTTTCAGAGTGCAACATCCTCCAAGGAGATTCTTTAAAAATATCTGTATCTAAATCATCCGCAGAAAAATGTGTGAGATGTTGGCATAGAAATAAATCAGTTGGTTCTAGTAACAAGCATCAAGAATTATGTAATAGGTGTGTAGAAAACCTAGATGGTCCAGGAGAGGATAGAAGATTTGCTTAGCATAAAAAAAGGCTATCTTGTTATATTGTTCTTAATTGCAATTGACTTAGTATCAAAATTTGTTGCCGAAGAAAACTTAGTTTTTGGGGAGGCAATCCCACTGATACCAATATTGGATTTATTGCTGGTATTCAATTCAGGCATAGCTTTTAGTATTTTTGACTTTAATAATAATGTGTTTAGTTTTGGTTTATCTTTACTTGGATTATTGATCGTTTTCTATCTTCATTCACTATATAAAAGTGAAGAATCTTCTATTAATAGCTTTTCTTTGATCTTAATCATTGCTGGAGCGCTTGGAAATATTATTGATAGATTACCAGATGGAGTGGTAACTGATTTCTTATTTTTTCATGTTGGCAATACTTCATTTTTTATCTTTAATTTCGCTGATGCTTTTATTTCAATTGGCGCTGCTTTATTTTTCTTGACGGAGTTTAAAAAATTTCTTCAAAATAGATCAGGATGAAAACTAAAGTTTTATTGGCGAACCCAAGAGGATTTTGCGCTGGAGTAGACCGAGCTATTGATATCGTTAAACAGGCATTAAAAAAATTTGGACCACCAATTTATGTTCGTCATGAAGTTGTCCACAATAAAACTGTCGTAGATGAATTGAAGTCTAAAGGCGTCATATTTGTTGATGAGCTCAGTGAAGTCCCTCAATCATCTCATGTTATTTTTAGTGCTCATGGAGTATCTCAGAAGGTTGAAAATGAGGCTAAAGAATTTAACCTGATATCTTTCGATGCTACATGTCCTCTAGTAACGAAGGTTCACAGTGAGGTTCAACGCCATGTCAGAGCTGGCAGAGATATTATTTTAATTGGTCATGAGGGACATCCTGAAGTAGAAGGAACGCTAGGAAGACATAATCCCATCAATTCAAATAGTAAAATTTATCTCGTGCAAGACGAGGCAGAAGCTAGATCGTTAAGTGTCTCGCAGCCTGAAAATCTTGCATATGTAACACAAACCACTCTAAGTCTTGATGACACTATTGCTATAGTTAAAATCCTATATAAACAATTTCCTAAAATTATAAAACCGAAAAGCGATGATATCTGTTATGCAACTCAAAATAGACAGGATGCAGTTAAGCAACTTGCTTTAGAGAGTGAGTTTATTGTTGTTATAGGCTCAAGAAATAGCTCTAACTCAAACCGTTTAAAAGAGCTGGCTGAGAAGTGCGGTGCTAGTTCTGTCTTGATAGATGGTGCTGAGGAGCTTGATTTTAAATCTTTGTCTAAACATAAAAGCATTGGTATAACAGCCGGAGCATCCGCACCCGAATCAATTGTTCAGAGTGTGGTTCAAGCAATCAGCCTTGAGTTAAATACTGTTGCCGAGGAGTTAGGTGAAAATAAAGAGAATATATATTTTAGACTGCCTCCTGAGTTACGCTGACCCAAAAGATAAAAAAATTTTATGTCTTAAATATCATCCATTACACTGTTTCTATGTCTAGAGGAAAAATATGATCTCTCAAGATGGCATCATTGATGTTGCAGAATTTTGTCCATCTCCGAATTTTGATGAAAGACCAAAAAATGCTGTAATTGATTTAATTGTAATACATGCCATTAGCCTACCAGCAGGTTGTTATAACACTAAGCTAATAAAAGATTTATTTTTAAACTGCTTAGATCCCGGCAAAGATGAGTTTTTAGCATCTATCAAGAATCTCAAAGTCTCTTCTCATTTTTTAATTACGCGTAAAGGAGCATTAATTCAGTTTGTGCCTACTTATAAGAGAGCCTGGCATGCTGGTATTTCTGAATACAAAGGTAGGAAGAACTGCAATGACTTTTCAATTGGTATTGAGTTAGAGGGTTGCGATGAAGAGGAATTTGAAAAGCCGCAATATTATTCTTTATCAAGATTAATTAATTTTTTGTCTATAGACTTACAAATTAACAAACAAAATATTGTGTCTCATGCGGACATAGCTCCAGGTAGAAAAACAGATCCAGGCCCATATTTTGACTGGAGTTTATTACAATCGATGTTATGAGAAGAAAGTTATTGGGTATTTTATTGCTAGGTTTTGCCTCTGGCCTTCCTTACATGCTTGTCTTTTCAACCCTCACAGCTTGGCTAAGAGATGCTGGCATCTCTTTAACTGAAATTGGTTTTTTTGCTTGGTTGGTTTTGACTTACTCTCTAAAATTTTTATGGGCACCATTCGTAGACAGATATTCAATTCCAGGATTTGTGGTTTTTGGAAAAAGAAGGGGCTGGATTCTTTTTTCTCAATTAATAATTTTTTTATCGTTGATTGGCATGAGCTTTATTGATCCGCTGAAAAATATTCAATTGTTGGCATTGTTTGCATTTTTTGCTGCTTTTTTTGGTTCAATACAAGATGTGGCTGTGGATGCTTTGAGAATTGAGATAGGTGATTCAAAGGAACAGGGTGATTTAGCAGCCAGTTATCAATTAGGCTATAGGATTGCAATTCTTGTTGCTACGTCTATGGCATTAATTTTTGCTGATTTATACAACTGGTCATATGTATATCAGTTCATGGGTTTTCTTATGCTGCTTGGATCAGCAGGAGCTTTAATATGTTACGAACCTACCAATCATGAAATTGCTATTTTGAGATTTGATGAGGCCTTGGTCGGAGCCTTTAAAGATTTTTTTAATCGCTTTGGTTTATGGTCTGCGGCATTTTTACTTCTAATAATTTCAACTTATAGGTTAACTGACATTGTTATGGGCCCTATGGCTATGCCTTTTTATTTAGATTTAGGTTTCTCAAAGACAGAAATTGGAGCTCTTGTAAAAACTATTGCTCTTTTTGGCGCTGTTATTGGATTTTTTGTAGGCGGACTATTAATTAAAAGAATCGCCTTATTTAATGCATTATTATTTGGTGGTCTTAGCGTACTAATTACAAATTTATTTTTTGCATTTGTTGCAAGCACTGAATCGAATATATCGCTGTTATCTTTGATCGTTGGGTTAGACAGCTTTGCAGCAGGGCTTGTAGGAACAATTAATATTGCTTTTCTTACTAGCTTAGTATCAAAAAAATTTACTGCTGTGCAATATGCTATGTTGACATCATTCATGATGTTGCCTGGAAAATTTTTTAGTGGTTTTTCTGGGATTTTAGCTGATTTTTATATTTCAGCCTCTTCGCTCCAGACGGGCTGGACTTATTTTTTTTACACTACTTCAGCTTTGTCTATTCCTGCGCTGTTATTAATTCTTATTTATAAAAAAAATTATGAAGTTAATTCAACATAGTTTTAGAATTATTTTAGGCATTTCAGTAGTATTAATATCAGCTCTTTCCATTCAAGAGATTGAAGTTCAATCATCTTTCAACTTCAGCGATAAATTGCTTCATTTTCTTTGTTTTTTGTATTTAACCATTGTTGCTTGGTTGGGTAGAATTATTTCCAAGGAATTCTTGCTTTATGTTATAGTCCTCGCCTACGGAATTTTGATTGAGATAGTGCAGATATATATACCTTATCGATCTTTTGAATTTTTAGATATTTTTGCTGATTTCCTAGGGGTTTTAGCAGGAAAATTCTTGATAAATTTCTTTAAAGATTTATATCCAAAGTATTGAATTAATATTTTTAAGCCTTACATAATTCTTAACCTTTAATTATAAGGATTATTGTTATTTTTTAAGCAGGAGATTTGCAATGAAATTGAAACCTTTACACGATAAAGTTTTAGTTAAAAGAACAGATGAAGAACAAACTACACCTGGCGGTATTGTTTTGCCTGGCTCAGCTACGGAAAAGCCTTCTCAGGGTGAAGTTGTTGCTGTGGGACCTGGAAAAAGACAGGAAAATGGAGAGGTCGCTCCAATGGGCGTAAAAGTTGGCGATTTAGTCATCTTTGGTCAGTATGGCGGCAATGAAGTAAAAATAGATGGCGATGAATATCTTATGCTCAGCGAGAGTGATATTTACGGCATTTTCAGTTAAACAATTTAATCAATAATTAGGAGAATAAAATATGTCAGCTAAAGATGTAAAATTTGGAGATTCCGCAAGAGTAAAAATGCTGCAAGGCGTTAATATACTTGCAGATGCAGTTAAGGTTACCTTAGGTCCTAAGGGAAGAAATGTTGTTTTAGACAAGTCCTTTGGTGCACCAACTGTCACTAAAGATGGTGTTTCAGTCGCTAAAGAGATTGAACTGGAAGATAAGTTCGAGAACATGGGTGCTCAAATGGTGAAGCAGGTCTCTTCACAAACTTCAGATGAAGCTGGAGATGGCACAACAACAGCCACTGTCCTTGCGCAATCCATAGTTAATGAAGGCCACAAATCTGTTGCAGCTGGAATGAATCCTATGGATCTCAAGAGAGGCATCGATAAGGCTATCTCAACAGCAGTTCAATTTGTTGAAAAACTAAGCGTCCCTTGTTCTGATGATACAACCATTGCTCAAGTTGGAACAATTTCAGCTAATGGTGATCAAGATGTTGGTGGAATTATTGCAGAAGCAATGGAAAAAGTTGGAAAAGAAGGCGTCATTACTGTTGAAGAAGGTAATGGAATTGATAACGAGTTAGATGTGGTTGAGGGAATGCAATTTGACAGAGGTTACCTGTCTCCATATTTTGTCACTAACCAAGACAATATGACATCCGAGCTTGAAAATCCGTTCATCCTTTTGCATGACAAGAAGATTTCAAATATTAGAGATATGTTGCCTTTATTAGAATCAGTAGCTAAAGCAGGAAGACCGCTATTAATTATTGCAGAAGATATTGAAGGCGAAGCTCTTGCAACGCTAGTAGTAAACAATCTTAGAGGAACAGTCAAAGCAGCAGCATGTAAGGCTCCTGGTTTTGGAGACAGAAGAAAGGCCATGCTAGAAGATATAGCTATCTTGACTGGAGGAACTGTAATTTCTGAAGAAGTTGGGCTTTCTCTTGAAGGCGCAACCATTGAAGATTTGGGAACAGCAAAAAGAGTGACGTTAGATAAAGATAACACAACTATCGTTGATGGTGCTGGAGATCAAAAAGCAATAGTGGCCAGAGTCAATCAGATCAGAACCCAGATAGAGGATACTTCTTCTGATTATGATAGAGAAAAACTTCAAGAGCGAGTTGCCAAATTAGCTGGAGGAGTAGCTGTGATTAAAGTTGGAGCTGGTTCTGAAATAGAAATGAAAGAAAAGAAAGCAAGAGTTGAAGATGCCTTGCATTCAACTAGAGCAGCTGTAAAAGAGGGTATTGTCCCCGGTGGAGGCGTTGCCTTGGTAAGGGCGTTGGAGTCACTTACAAAACTTAAAGGCGATAATGATGATCAAAATGTTGGCATAAACATTGTTAGAAAAGCATTTGAAGCTCCATTAAGACAAATTGCTGCAAATGCTGGTGAAGAATCATCTGTTATTGTTGCTAAGGTCATTGAGGGCGAGGGCTCATATGGATTCAATGCAGCAAATGGAGAATATGGTGACATGATAGAAATGGGTATTCTTGATCCAGCAAAAGTTACCAGAACTGCTCTTCAAGCAGCTGGTTCTGTTGCTGGCATGATGATTACTACAGAAGCTATGGTTACTGATAAGCCTCAAGACGAAGCAGCCGCACCTGCAATGCCTGATATGGGCGGAATGGGTGGTATGGGTGGAATGCCAGGCATGATGTAAGCCATCAATCTGTGAATTAAAAAAAACGGGGTTTATTCCCCGTTTTTTTTTGCAAGATATATAATTATTTAATTACGATTTTTATTTTTTAGGAGTTTAAATATGGAAGCGTATCTTGGAACTGTTTTAATCAGATTTGCCCACATTCTTTTTGGTGTGCTTTGGATAGGCCTGCTTTATTACTTTAATTTTGTTCAAACAGAATACTTTAAAGAATCAGAAGCCTCTGCTAAGTCTGATGTAGTCCAAAAATTAGTCCCAAATGCCTTGTGGTATTTCCGATGGGCTGCAGCATTTACTTTCTTAACAGGTTTATATCTTTTGTATTGGCTAAGCATCACTGTCAATATTGGCATTGTGCTTGGCGCAATAATGGGAACTATAATGGCTGCTAATGTTTGGTTTGTTATTTGGCCTAACCAAAAGAAGGTGATTGCAGGAGCTCCAGATGCAGCGGACGCTGGTGCAAAGGCTGGCTTAGCTTCTAGAACAAACACTTTATTTTCATTACCAATGCTCTATTTAATGGTTTATTCTGCTCATGGTGGCAGTTTGCCAATGATTGCTGAATCTAGCATGAATAGTCTTTGGATTGGTTTAGTAATTATTTTGCTAATTGAGGCAAATGCATTGTTTGGCAAAATGAATGCAATGATTACTTCTGTAAAAGCAGTCATCCACTCAGGGGTTGCTCTTACAGTAATATTTGGACTATTGGTTCATTATTTGTAATTTTTTAAAAAATTTTATAGAAGGAGGGCTTAGCTCTCCTTTTTTTTAATTTTTACTTTTTCAATAGCGTTTTCATCTATATTTAAGATCTCTATTCTGTAATTATCAATTTCTATACAGACATTCTCTTGTGGAATTTGGTCAAGGTAATCAGTTATAACTCCATTGATAGTTTTTGAACCATCTTCATCAATATCCCAATTCATAAAATTATTTAATTCTCTTATCTTTGAGTTGCCATCAGCAATAACTGAGCCATCTTTTTTTACATGGAATTCTTTCTCTAAATCTGCCTTGGCAGCACCAAATTTTCCAACTATTTCTGTAAAAATATCCTCCATAGTTAAAAGTCCCTGTATTTCACCATACTCATCAACCACTAATGAAAGATTATTGTCTTGTTTTTGAAATTGACTCAGCTGCATCGCGATGGTTGTCGACTGGGATATAAATGTTGTATCAAATAGGATGCTTTTAACATCATCACCAGCTTCAAAAGTTTCTATAAATTGATATGAGTCTTTAAGATGAAGCATGCCTATTACCTGATCAATAGACTTTTTGAAAACCGGCAATCTACTGTAATAAGATGAGCCAATAATTTTTTGTGCAGCCTCAATACTTTGTGTGATATCTATTCCGATAATTTCAGCATGAGGTGTCATGATATCCTCAACTGTTAATTCTTCCATACCTAGAATTGATGACAGCATTTCTCTGGATTGACTTGGTATTAAATCACCATGTTCCTCTAGCAATGTTCTTAATTCATCTGAGTTCAAATTATCATTACTAGCTGATTGCATTGGATCAACATTAAGCACTTTAAGTATTCTTGAGCTCAGGATATTTGTTAACCAAACCAGAGGCTTAAAGATTATTACCAAAATTTTTAGAAGCCATGAAGATTTGGTTGCAAAATTTTCTGGATACACACTTGCAATAGTTTTTGGAGTGATTTCAGAAAAAATTAAGATTACCATTGTCAAAATGATTGATCCGAGCAATACATTGCCACCAAAATAATCAATCATTATTATTGTGACTATTGCAGAAGCTAAAATATTAGCAAAGTTATTACCTATCAGAATTGATGCAAGTAATACATCAGGCCTCTGTAGTAATTTAAGTGCTCTCATGGCTCCCTTAGAGCCTTTGGAAAGATTTCTTAATTTAACTTTATTTGATGCCATCATGCCTGTTTCAGACCCCGATGAGAAGGCCGAAAAAATAAGCAGCACAAATAATGCTAAGAATAAGAAAGAAATAGAATCAGTGCTCAAGAAGACGTTATAAGTAGTTTGTTAAAATAATTGAATTACCAAAATATGCCAAAAGCACCATAGCAAAAGAAAGAATAGTTCCTCTAACTGCATACCGCACCTTCAGGTTGGCGTATTTTACCCCTAAAAACGTAAGCGTATAAATAATTAGAGCAAATGAAGTAAATACAATTTTGAATATTAATTCTAAATCTAGTTTCCCAAGAACCAAAAGCCCAGAAACAAGTGATAAGACTATACCCACAAGACCAAATCCAATTAAAGCAAATATTTCGTTATATTCTCTTTCTACTGATTTGGCGTTTGAACCAATTTCACCTTTTTTAATTTTTGTAATATGTCTTTCTAGAAGAGTTGTTTCAAAAAAAGTAACAATTAATATCACTATGCTAAAACTTGTAGCTGAGACATGTAAGGCCAAAATAGATATGCCCTTGGATGAAATCATGAGGCTTATAATAAGAATTAGAGCCAAAAATAGACCTATATAAATCTGTTTTGAAGAACGCAATAGACCTCTAGATATAAAATAGGCTAGAAGAGCAATAAATGTTGTTATGGGAAATGACACAATCTTATTTTTTTTTGTAATCTTTATATATTAACACTATCAAATTCTTCAAGGTTAACCTAAAATACACACCTTTTTATAAATACAAAAATAATTTTTTAATATGGTAGTAGTTAGACTTGCAAAAAGCGGAGCCAAAAAGAACCCTTATTACTTTATAACGGTTGCAGACTCCAGAAAACCAAGAGATGGCGCGTTCATTGAGCGCTTAGGCTTTTTTAATCCATCTGCAAAAGGATCAGAAGAAAGAATGAGATTTAATGTTGAGAGATTAGATCATTGGATTTCTCAGGGTGCTCAACTTTCAGATAAAGTTAAAGAATTAGCAAAAGATGCGAGGTTATCTCCAGACGATCTTCAATCCAAGCTCGATACTAAGAAACAAAAAAGAAACCAAAAGAAAGAGGCTGTAAAAGCTAAAAAAATTGCTGAGCTAGAGGCTCAAGCAAAAGAAGTGGAAGAAGCTGAGGCTGCAGAAGAGGAAGCACCAGTAGCTGAAGAAGCTCCAGTAGCTGAAGAAACACCAGCAGATGAAGCTCCAGCAGAAGAAGAAGCTCCAGCAGCCGAAGAAACATCAGCAGATGAAGCACCAGTAGCTGAAGAAG
>Ga0255759_10000211_pt1 | contig 53398 bp, 53 predicted proteins | sample 101ome_20_FD_179959 | JGI IMG/M metagenome (GOLD analysis project Ga0255759, IMG submission 179959) | Coastal salt marsh microbial communities from the Groves Creek Marsh, Skidaway Island, Georgia - 101404AT metaG (version 2) | ecosystem: Environmental > Aquatic > Marine > Intertidal zone >... | reverse complement strand
ATTGGTATGCGTGCGTTGACCCCGAACCGGCAATTTTCGTCGATGCCGCGCCCCCCGATACGACCCAATCTCTCGCAACCGCTTCAATGATTGCGCAACGGATCGTCGCAAATCACCCTCTAGCGTATAATTCTCTAATAGTTTTCGAAGCTTCACCACGTCCGCTTCAGCGATGTCACGCACACGCATGTTACCATCTAATTTTAATGTTTGAATAATTTCTTGTGATGTTTTTAATCCGATGCCTTGAATATAGGTCAACGCAATTACCAATCGCTTATTTTGTGGAAGATCAACTCCTACTAATCGAATCATAGTCTAACCCTGCCTTTGTTTATGTTTAGGAATATCGCAAATAACGTATAATATTCCTCTTCTACGTACAACTTTACATTTTTTACATTTTTTTCGAACCGAAGCACATGTCTTCATGCGTATCTCCTCACCTTAAAATTACTGCTATATATGTCTATCTTAAAATTAAAGACTGGTCTATTATTATGACGAAAATTGTTGATTGCGTCAACCCACAAATTAAAATTGGTGATTACACAGCACATAATGTTAGAATTTGAGGGCCATCTGCAGTCACTAAAACCGTGTTTTCATAATGGGCTGACCAGGCCTGATCTTTGGTTCGAATGGTCCACTGATCCGCATCCGTCACCGTATCTGGGTTCCCAAGATTTAGCATGGGTTCAATGGCAATGGTCATTCCTTCTGCCAATAACGTATTGGATCGAGTGGTGCGTTGGTGGGGGATTAAAGGGTCTTCGTGCAAAGACTGCCCCACCCCATGGCTGCATAAGTTCTTGGCGGTTGTCAGTTGTCGATCGCGGGCAAATTTGAAAATTGCACACCCAATTCGATCGACTTTCTGACCAATTTGAATCACAGACATCGCATCAAAAAATGCAGCCTCAGTATCGTGAACCAATTGGGCGACTGCGGTATCCACATCGCCAATACACCAAGTCCGTGCCGCATCAACATGATAGCCGTTGTAGCAAATACCAATATCAATACTACAAATGTCACCGGGATACATAATTTTATCCGGATACGGAATACCGTGGACAATTTCATCATTTTTAGACACGCAAATTGTATTCGGAAACCCCTGATACCCCAAAAACGACGGTATTCCCCCGTGATCTAAAATAAAGGTATGCGCCAATGAATCTAAATGAGCAGCGCTAACCCCTTCCACGCAGGCCTGCTGTAACTCTGTGTGCAATTGAGCCAGCAGAGCCCCGCCGGCTTGCATGGCCGCAATGGCTTCGGGGGATTTAAGAACGATGCCCACAACCAAATGTCTCTTGAACCGTCTGAGTAATTGAATCCAAGGGTCGACTGGTATCAATCACCACACATCGATCCGCATAGTAAGAGCGAAGAATGGCTGTTTGTTCGCAATAGGCTTGATACCGTTTGCGAACCACATCCGCTTGATCATCATCTCGAACAATTAATGGATGCCCACAATCATCACACACATCCGCTTGTTTGGGTGGCACATACGCAACATGATAGGTCCGTGAACAATCGGAACAAATGCGTCGGCCATTAATTCGTTCCAAAACAAGATCCAACGATGCATCAAAATACAAGACGTGCTCAATGGAACGCCCCAATGATGTTAATAATTGATCAAACTGCTCAGCTTGACCCACGGTTCGGGGAAACCCATCAAAAATGACGGCCCCGGATTCTTGACTCAATCCGGATAGCAAGGGCTCCACAATAGCGATGAGGAGTTCATCAGGTACCAACCCCCCAGATTCTACAACCGTTTGTATTTTTTTTCCTAACACGGTTGCTCGTTTGATTTCTTCTCGCAATAAATCACCGGTTGAAACAACCACACAATCCAAAGAATCCCGCAAGAGCTGGGCTTGGGTTCCTTTACCAGACCCCGGAGGTCCTAAAAACACATAGAGTTTCTTCAATTTAAAAATCCTTTGTACTGGTGATTCATAATATAAGTATCCACGTGCTTCACCAAATCCAACGCAACACCAACAATAATTAATAATGCAGTGCCGCCCAAACCGGCGAAGCTATTCACTCGCGTGATGTGGATACCCACAACGGGTACAATTGCAATTAAAGACAAAAACACCGCTCCAAAAAAGGTCAACCGAGTAATAATGCCCTCCAGATAATCGACTGTGGGCTTACCCGGACGAACCCCAATCACAAACCCGCCATGTTTTTTTAAGCTATCGGACAATTCAACGGGATTAAACGTAATGGCCGTATAAAAATAAGTAAAAAAGAAAATTAAAATACAAAATAATGCATTGTACACAAAACCATCGTAGCGGTACCACGTCGATACCATGGACTGAAACGCCTCATTGGGAATATAGCCCATAATCATAATTGGAAACTGAAGAACCGCCGAGGCGAAGATAATCGGCAAGACGCCACCTTGAATTAGCTTCAGCGGAATATACGTGCTTTGAGCCCCCATCATACGACGCCCAACCACTCGCTTGGCATATTGAACTGGTATATTGCGTTGGGCCTCTTGAACAAATACAATACCGGCGATCACGGCAATTAATATTAAAATTAATGCCACGATTCCCACAACACTCCCCCCACCCTGAACAAACACAACCGTGTTTTTTATATAAACCGGCATCTGTGCCACAATCCCAATAAAGATAATAAGCGAGGCCCCGTTACCAATTCCACGCTCGGTAATAAGCTCACCAAACCACATAACTAGCGTAGCCCCAGCGACTAAGCCAATCAACGCATAAACAAAAAATGTCACTGTTGATACATGCGCAAACAAAAATCCCTTAAACGTAACCGATACAACAATCGCCTGAACCAAGGCCAGCACTACGGCTAAATAACGCGTATATTGGGACACTTTCTTTCGCCCCACATCGCCTTCTTGAGCCAATTCTTTTAACGATGGCGAAACCACCGTCATCAACTGCATAATAATCGACGCATTAATAAACGGAATAATACCCAAGGCAAACAATGAAAATCGACTCAGGCCGCCACCTGAAAATAAATTCACAAAGCCCAACAGCCCCCCTTGATCAAACAGCGCACGAACTTGATTCAGATCAACCCCTGGAATTGGAACGTAACCACCCAAGCGGTACAAAAACAAAATTAAACAAACAAATAAAAATCGTTTTCTAAGATCCGGTAGCGTAAACGCCAGAAGCAGTTTATTCATGAATCACTACAGCACGTGTGCAGTAGATCCAGACTCCGCTAATTTCTCAAGCGCTGATTTTGAAAATGCATGCGCATGCACGGTTATCACTTTTGACAAGGACCCATCACCCAATACTTTAACTCGCTCATACTGCGCAATACCAAATTGAGTCATCAAAAATTCTTGATCCACACAATCATTGGCTTTGCACCTGTTGTCTAAGTCTGACAAATTTAGAATTCGGTACTCCACACGAAACCGATTTCGAAACCCTGCTTTTTTAGGCAATCGACGATACAAGGGGTTTTGACCACCCTCAAACCCACGCTTCCGGCTGTAACCGGATCGTGACTTCTGACCTTTGTGCCCACGGCCACATTCTCCACCGAAACCAGACGCATTGCCTCGACCAACACGCTTGCGTTTTTTAACAGACCCCGGAGCGGGGGCCAACTCTGTATGATTTTGACACTTATTGCTCATTTGTTTCTACCTCTAATTCAGTCTGTTTAACTGCCGTTCTTGTTTTCTTTTGGACATCAGAAACGAAAAATTTAACACCTCTAAACGCACACTCTTCATCATAGTCGCGCAAACATTCCAGAGCCATGACCGTTGCCTTAGCTGCATTCATCGGATTGTTGGACCCATGACACTTTGCCACCACATCGTTAACCCCCAACGCTTGTAAAACAACCCGAACAGACCCACCCGCAATAATACCCGTTCCGGGCTTCGCTGGGCGAATAACAACCGTAGCACCACCAAACCGAGCTTGTACTTCATGGTTGACTGTTCGGTCAACACCTTTAATGGCAAACATATTTTTTTTGGCTTGGGCCAACGCGGTTTGAATCCCCAACGGAACCTCTTTGGATTTCCCTAAACCCAAACCGATTTTTCCATTTTTATCCCCCACCACGACAAACACACGAAACGACATTCGGCGTCCACCTTTTACAACTTTATTGACTCGGCTAATTTGAACAACTTCTTCAAAAAACTCTTTTGTTCCGTCTGATCCTCCGTCTCGAATTGCTGTACTGTTCATCTCGTTTATCTCCTAAAAATCCAGACCAGCGGATCGAGCAGCATCGGCTAGCGCTTTAATTCGCCCAGCGTATACCTGATTTCCACGGTCAAACACAACACGCTTAATACCGCCCGCCAATGCACGCTCAGCCAAGGTCGTTCCAACCGCCTGAGCCGCTGCTACGTTCTGGCCACCATCTTTCAGGGATGATGCTTGAATGATTGTATTTCCTACTGAATCATCAATAATTTGAGCAACAATATTTCGATTGCTTCGAAACACCGATAGCCGCAATCGATCCGGGGTGGACTTTATTTTTGTTCGCTTTTGTCGATAATATTTTCTAGACATAATTTCAACCTACCTTACTTTACTTTACACTCTTACCGGGTTTTAATCGGGGTGGGCGTCGATCTGAATATCGCACACCTTTACCTTTATACGCATCGGGCTTTCTAAGCTTGAAAATATTAGCGGCAACCTGGCCCACTTCCTGGTTATTAATGCCACATACCGCAAATCGAGTTGGGGATTCCACTTCAATTGAAACACCTTCGGGTGTTGCAAACTCGATGGGGTGCGAGTACCCTAAATACAATCGGATGCCGGTGTTGATTTTTTCGGTTTTATAGCCAACGCCAACCAGTTCCATATTAATTTTAAACCCATCAACAACCCCAGCGATCATATTTTTAATCAAAGACCAATACAGCCCCAGCTTAGGATTTGTTGATCCGTTCGAACTATTGACCCCAACCGTTTTAGCCTCAGCATCAACAGCCACTACCACGCTGGAATCAATCGCCTGGGTTAACTCACCTTTTGGCCCCTTCACTGCAACAGCACCATCGACAACAGTGATTGTTACGGAATCGGGATAGTTCAATAATCGTTTTGCTAATCGTGACATACCATAACCCTCCTAATGAACCGAACCAATGAGCTCGCCGCCAACTTTCGCCAGACGTGCCGCCTTACCACTCAACACCCCTTTACTGGTTGACAAGAACACAAGCCCAAACCCACTGTTTAACTTGGGAATCTGGGTACATGCGACATACACCCGCTTACTGGATTTGCTAATTCGCTTTAAAGCACGAATGGCTGGGCTTTTGTCATCCCGGTATTTTAATACAACAGCCAGGGAGCGCTTATTGGATGCATCACCCACCACTGAATAGGACTCAACAAAGCCCTCTTGGACTAAAATTTTACATAACGACTCTTTCAAGTTGGAATGCGGAATCAGCACCTCTGCATGCTTTACCATGAGGGCATTTCGAATCCGTGTAAACATATCTGCAATTGGATCACAAACCATAACTAATCTCTCCTACCAAGACGATTTCGTTACACCGGGCAGCATGCCTGAAGCTGCCAATGAACGAAAACATAACCGACAAATTCCAAAAAAACGCATATACCCTCGAGGCCGACCACAGACTGAACATCGGTTCCGATGTTGAACAGTACCTTCTTTGCGCTTATTGTTTATTTTTTTTGATGTTTTAGCCATTCTATACTCTCCAGACCTTACGCAAGCTTGCGCTTACCACCAACTCGAAACGGCATGCCGTAACATTTCAATAAATCCATTGCCTCATCATCCGTCTTGGCTGATGTCACAATTGTGATGTCCAAACCACGTTCACGATCTGTTTCACGATTCGCTTCTGGGAATACTGACGTATCCGTCAAACCCAAATTATAGTTTCCAGAACCATCAAACGCACGGGGAGAAACACCTCGGAAATCACGAATTTTTGGCAAAGCTAAGTGAATTAACTTTATCAAAAACAACTTCGCTTTTTTTCCTCTCAATGTCACTTTCACGCCATTAATTTGACCTTCTCTTAGTTTGAAGTTTGATATTGATTTTTTCGCTGTTGTTAAAACCGGCTTTTGAGCAGCTATTTCGGCCAACTGATCCATTGAAATATCAATACACTTGGTATTTACAATTGCTTCGCCAAGTCCCCGGTGCAATATGATTTTCACAATGTCTGGAACCTGCATAACATTATCGTATTGATATTTCTCAGACAATTCTTTAAATGCACGCTCTGAGAAATCTTGAACGATATGCTTCTTTTTTTCTTTTGATGTTGCTTTACTATTTGCCAATTTCCTCTCCCGTACGAACACTTACACGAACTTTTGAACCATCCGCTAACGATTGAACCCGAACCCGAGTTCCTTTTCCGTCTTTTGGATCAACAATCATAACATTGGACCAGCTGATTGGCGTTTCAATATCAAAAATACCCCCCTCCGGATTTTCTTGACTGCGCTTTACACATTTCTTGCGAATTGAGACACCCTTAACCGTTACCTTTTTTTTGGCAAGATCCACAGACAGAATCTCACCAACTGTGCCTTTGTCTTTGCCTGAAACAACTATAACCTGATCACCTTTTTTAAACTTATTCATATCAAACCTCTTATAAGACCTCTGGTGCCAAGGACGAAATTTTAGAGTATCCGCCATCCCGAACTTCCCGAGCAATTGGGCCAAACACACGTGTCGCCAAAGGCTCTTGGTCTTTACCGCTCAACAATACAACGGCATTGTCATCAAAGGTGATATTGCTGCCGTCTCGACGACGCTTTTTTGATACCGTTCGAACAACAACGGCCTTATGAATTTCACTTTTTTTCACCTGACCAGATGAACTTGCCTTTTTAACAACCACAATAATCATATCGCCAACATACGCATATCGACGGCGGGTACCACCCAATATTTTAATGCAAAGCACTTCCTTTGCCCCGGAGTTATCCGCAACTTGCAACCGAGTTTCTTGTTGTATCATGATACAACCTCAGCCGCTTTTTTAGACACGACTCGCCATCGCTTTCGTTTACTTAGCGGACGACACTCTGTGATCACAACATCGTCTCCGACAGAAATTGTATCATCAACACAATGAACCAAATACTTTTTTGAATACCGAACAACTTTTTGGTATACCGGGTGTGGACGACGTGTTTCTACAACAACGGAGAGCGTTTTTTCACCCGAAACACTCACAACTTTTCCAACTTTTGTTTTCTTTAATCCCATAATTACATCCTATCGTTTATACGGGACTGAGTCAACAACTGAGCAATAGCAACCCGTTTCTTTTTCAACACCGAAGAGTCTTTCAAGTCACCCCGATAAAACTGAGTAAACAATGCATCCAACTCTTGCTTCAAAACACCAATTTTTTCATTTACATCAGGCGACATAGACAGACTCCTTTTGTTTAAACTTCAGTTTCTTGAGCGGCAACTTAAAACCAGCCAACTGAAACGCACGACGTGCCACTTCTTCAGAGACACCCGCCAACTCAAACAAAATTTTTCCGCGTTTCACAGGAGCTGCCCAGTACTTCAAGTCACCTTTTCCTTTACCCATTCGCGTCTCTGCTGGCAATTCACTAATTGGCTTGTCTGGGAAAATACGGATCCAAACTTTACCACCCCGTTTGATGTATCGGGTAATCACACGCCGTGCCGCTTCAATTTGACGATCGGTCACAAACCCACCTTCAAGCGCTTGCAAACCATAATCACCAAATGACACGGCAGTGCCATTCCCCGCTAAACCGCGAAGCCTTCCGCGCTGCTTTTTTCTGTATTTTGTTTTTTTAGGTAATAACATCCACGATCTCCTTACTCTTGCTCACTCATTATTACCGGCAATGTTTCGGATTTCGTATTGGACACTTCACCAGTAAAGACCCACACTTTAACACCAATAATGCCGTAGGTTGTATGCGCTTCACAGGTTGCATACTTGATTTTAGCTCGAAACGTATGCAATGGCACACGCCCTTCTCGATACCATTCTCGTCGAGCAATTTCAGCCCCAGCCAATCGACCGGAACATTCCACACGGATACCTTCAGCTCCGGATTTCATCGCACGCTGCACCACCGATTTCATGGCACGTCGAAAGTGAAACCGCTTTTCCAACTGAGCGGCTAATGTTTCAGCGATTAATTGAGCGCTAGTTTCAATGCTTTTTTCTTCTTTAATATTAATGTTAACATCGCATTGCAATTTATCTCGAAGACCTTGACGCAAAATTGCAATGTCCCCGCCACCTTTACCAATAATTAAACCGGGACGAGAGGCATAAACCTCAATATTAACATGACCCGACTTGCGTAAAATTCGAACAGAGGAAATCCCGGCTCCTTTCAACTTTTCTTTAATATGCCGTCGAATTTCTAAATCCTGAATTAAATAGTTTGCATACTGATCTTTTGCAAACCATACACTACTGGATTCCTCAACAATACCCAATCGAAGGGCTGTTGGATTTGATTTTTGGCCCATTACACTTCACCTCCTGGAACGACAACACGCACATCAATGTGAGACGATCGCTTTAAAATTTGACACATCCGCCCCTTTGCCCGCGGCCGATACCGCTTCATCACTGGCGCTTCATTCACCATAATAACAGCCACTTGCGCAGCCGAAGAATCAACACTGTCTGACACCTGTGTAACATTGGCATACGCTGAACGAATCACTTTTGCCAATAAAAATGCGCCTTTGTGGGGCAAGTTGTCTAAAATACCCAATGCAACATGCACCGACTTGCCTCGCACCAAATTGGCAATGCGACGCACTTTAAATGGAGACACGCGAACATACTTAGCGATGGCGCGTTTTTGAATACCGCTTTCAACTGTCATTATTTCTGCCCCGCATGTGCTTTAAATGTTCGCGTAAACGCAAACTCGCCCAACTTACAACCCACTTTGTCTTCGGATATATGGACCGGGATATGCTTTTTGCCATTATGAACACCAATGGTCAATCCAACCATTTCTGGAATTACCATAGAACCCCGAGACCACGTAACAATAATGCTTGAATTCCCAGATTCTTTTGCCGCTAAAACTTTCTTTAACAATGACGCCTCAACAAAGGGGCCTTTTTTTAATGACCTAGCCATACCTTCCTACTCCTACCTATTTTCTCACTCTAACAATTAGCGCATTGGACTGCTTATTCTTTTTTCGCGTCTTCTTAAACACAGACTTGCCCCACTTTGTTCGGGGTCCAGCAGCACCCACTGGGGCCTTGCCTTCTCCACCACCATGGGGGTGATCACACGCATTCATTGCAGCACCCCGGACAACCGGACGACGACCACGCCAACGATTCGCGCCTGCTTTTCCAATTTTTTTGTTTCGATTATCTGAATTGCCAACCTGACCAATAACCGCATAACAATTCACATGAACTTTACGCACTTCACCCGATGGCAATTTAATCATGGCGTAATTTCCATACTTCGACAACAAGGTCGCAGAAGCCCCCGCAGAACGCACCAACTTAGCACCACCACCAATGTTGATTTCAACATTGTGAATATCCGCACCGGTTGGAATCATGTGCAGTGGCAATGCATTACCCGGACGAACCTCTGCTTTTTCACCGGATACGATCACATCACCAACTTTGGATTTGCTTGGCGCTAAAATGTAGCCTTTGGCTCCGTTTTCATAAACAACAAGGGCTATGGCAGCCGTCCGGTTTGGATCATACTCAAACCGAACAATGCGCCCTGGAACTGTTGGGAATTTTGAAAATGTAATCTGACGATACTGACGCCGAGAACCGCCGCCACGATGCCGAACGGTAATTCTACCGGTATTGTTTCGACCGGACTTCTTTTTTAACGGCTTAAGCAAAGAGGCCTCTGCTGGACCCCGATACCCGTCATGAACTAGAACTTCTCGCTGACGAAGACCGTTGGATGTTGATTTATATTTTTTTGTTGCCATGATTTATACCCTACCTACACCAATGCCTTTAACTTCTCAAAACTGGCTGAATCACGAACAGTCACCACTATTTTTTGACGCTCTTTGGTAAACCCAACTACACGTCCGCGCCGTCGCTGCTTGGACTCTTTAACCAATGTATGCACAGCATCAACACGAACATCATGCACTTCAGAAAAATATTGCTTCCATTGAATTTTATTCAACTTAGACCCCAAATTTAAAAATACAATTTTATTTTGAGATACCAAATCATTGGTTTTTTCGGATAAATAAGGTTTTAATCGAACATCAAACACAGTACAACTCCTGAAATTTTGCTAACTGATCACGAAACACAACAATTGAGTCCGCACGCAATACGGATTCAATTGCAATATCCGCAAGCAAACAAACATCAACATTGGCATAGTTAAAAAACGATAACGGACGATCCAAACTATCGACAAGAAATAAAAACCGATTATCACCACCAAACAGCCCACGCCACTCTTTGGCTTTCATCGATTCTGGCGATGGCGCATCCAACACAACCAACTTGTCTGAATTTAGAGCTAAAGCTGAAACAATCCCCAACTTCGCAATTTTTTTAGGTAAATCCGTACTCAGATCCCGGGTGACGCGACCAAACGCCTTTCCGCCGCCGACCATCAACGGGGATCGAGATCCCCCTTTTCGAGCACGCCCGGTTCCTTTTTGGCGATACATTTTTTTACCGCCACCACGAACATCTTTACGACTTTTAAATGTGCCAGTTCCACTGCGCTCTCGCTTGCGCTGATGCTGATACATTAAATAGACCAAATGCTCATTGGCATGGTGGTCGCTCAATGGAAAGGAAACAGATTCCTGACCAACCGAATCCCCAGAAAAATTCAAAACATTAATTGAAACACTCATGATCCAACTCCAACTACCACGACGCCGCCTTCAGCACCGGGAACCCCGCCCGCTACAAACAACAAGCCCTTTTCTTCATCCACACGAACAACTCGGAGCCCTTGGACGGTCACCATCGTATTGCCATACTGACCCGCCATTTTTTTTCCTTTCAAAACTCGACCTGGGGTTGTTCCACCACCAATCGATCCCGTAATTCGATGGCTTTTTGAACCATGGGATTCTGGACCACGTCGAAAATTCCAGCGTCGAATCGTTCCTGAAAAACCACGACCTTTTGATTTGCTTCGAACAAATACCCGATCATCGGACTCAAATTGCGTGAGAGACAGCGACTCGCCAACCGTCAAGGCTGTATCCGAGGACTGATCCAACAAGAATTCCGCCAACCACTTATAGACATCAAGAGACTTCTTTTTAAATTGACCCATATGCGCTTTGGTGCATCGCGACAAGCGCGGGGTCCCATATCCCAACAAAATCCGCTTCGGCTCGTTCTCTTTCGCCTCCGAAGCATCCACCACAACCGATGGAAGGGCTTTCAATGCTGTCACAGAAATGACATCACCACTGTCTTCCATAATAAGCTGGGTCATCCCTACCTTTTCAAATATTCCTAATTTTTTTAGTATTTTTTTCATTAATTATCTCAACTTAAACTCTCTACTTATAAAAACTTTAAAATCATCAAGTCATTGCCATTGCACTGGGCAACTTAATTTTGACTTGAAATGCTAAAAATCAAGTTTGTTAATAGTAGCGCACATTTAAAGAGATTGCAAGCCCCAAAAAATTTTGGCGAACAAAATTCTGTATGGTATAACTATGAAATAATTATTAATAAAATAACCAAAGAAATCTAAAAAATGACAAAATTAAAATCAAACTCAACGCTTATTGAAAAAGATCTCGCTTACAACTGGCACCCATTTACTCAAATGAAACATCACGAAACCCATCCACCTATACCCATTAAAGGGACGGACGGCTGTTACTTGATTGATATGGACAATAATCGTTACTTGGATACCATTTCAAGCTGGTGGTGCACCATCCATGGACACAATCATCCGGCTATTGTTCATGCGCTATCCACACAAGCAAAAACAATGTGCCATACCCTGTATGCCGGCACGACCCATCAACCCGTTGCAGACCTCTCTGAAAAACTCGTTGCCATCACACCCAAGGGGTTGGATCGCGTATTTTATACAGACAATGGATCAACAGCCATCGAAATGGCCTTGAAATGCTCAGTGGCTTATTTTAAACGAAAAGGATACAGTCAAAAAACCCGATTTGTATCTTTGGAGCATGGGTACCATGGCGATACCTTGGGCTGCATGAGTGTTAGCCATGTCTCTGAGTTCAATCAAGAATTTAGTGCCTTGGCCACGCCTGCCATTAAAATTCCAGTCCCCATTGAATTCAACAAGCCAGACCAACTGAATATGAATGGCTTTATTACCTATTGCGCCAATGTATTTTCTGGATTCTTAAAATCCAATAACAATGAAGTGGCCGCATTGGTTGTTGAACCCCTGCTGCAAGCTGCCGGCGGATTTCGCATGTATCCGCCACAGTTTTTAGATATGTTGGGCAACCTCTGCGCCAATTACAACGTGCATTTAATTGTAGATGAAGTGGCAACCGGATTTGGACGCACTGGGCGGTACTTTGCCGTTGACCATGTCCCCAACTTAAACCCGGATTTCTTGTGTTTATCCAAAGGCCTAACCTCCGGCACCCTCCCTCTGGCCGCCACATTAACAACCCAAAAAATATACGACGCCTTTTATGATGACTCAAAATCAAACATGTTTGCTCACGGACATACCTACTGCGCCAATCCCTTAGGCTGTGCTGTGGCATTGGCTACATTGTCTTTGTTTGAAACCGATCGCACGCTGGACCATGTTGCGAAACTCAGCGCAATGCTGGATAGCAAACACGCCCAATTTAATGCCATTCAGGGGGTCCTGAATACTCGGCAATTGGGCAGCATTTTTGCAATGACCATTCCGAGCCTACCCAACATTCATACTGAATTGTGTACCCGCGGTCGCTCAGCCGGATTTTGGCTACGCCCACTGGGAGACACATTGTACTTTATGCCCCCCCTGAGCATCCCGGTTAAAACCTATGAACATTTGGTCGATACCGTGGCTGAAATTTTGACGGACATTCTTCCTGCGTGATACAGTTCTGAAAGATCAATGATTATTGTATTACTTATTATTCAAGTGTTATCCGGCCTACTCCTGATTACAGGTGTTTTACTCCATCAGCCCAGTGGAGAAGGCCTTGGGGGCATGACTGGCCAATCGCGTGTATTTAATCATAGAAGCGGTCTTGAAAAGGGACTGAACCAATTCACAGCCACGGTGGCGGGTGTTTTTATGATTAGCTCGATTTTATTGGCCGTCATTCAATAGTTGATGCGAATCACTCGCATTGGCTGGATTCGTACCATCCTGATTTGGGCCTTTGCCTTTACCTGCGCCTCGGGATCTGTCACCATTAATCAAGTCCTACTTGTCGGCAATTCGGCGATTCCCTCTGCAGATATTTACACAGTCATCCAAACAAAACCCAATCAGGCACTCAATTTAAAAACCATGCGCAATGACGTATCCAGCATTCGGGAATTATACGCGCGCAGCGGGCTGTCTTATGCCCGCATTTATGATATTCGTTATCCAAAAACCGGAACCGGTCCTTTAGAATTTTATATTTCAGAGGGCATTATTGACGCAATCACAATTACTGGAAACACCCGAACCAAAGACCATGTCATTTTAAGGGAAATGTACTTAAAGCCCGGCATGACCCTAAATGAAAACCAATTAAAAACTGATTTGCGACGGATTTATAATTTAAATTTGTTTTCAGAACTCAACCCCGATATCAAGCCTGCTGACCAGATCGGTCATTATACCGTTAATTTGAACTTAACCGAATCCCCACCAAGCTCCTTTAACTTGGGGGGTGGATACTCTGAACAATCCGGCTTTTTTATGTTTTCAGATCTCAAAACCGAAAACTTTATGGGCAATGGCCAACAGGTGTCCATGAAAGGCCAGTTCGGTAATGAAATTACCAACTACGAACTTCGTTTTCGAGAGCCTTGGATGTGGGACCCACGCCGATCCTTTAGCTATGGGGTGTGGCATCGAACCGGTCGCCTAGACGTCTTTTCCACCAGCACAACCCGATCGTTTAATAGCAATCAAGTGAGTACCGGTATGGACATGGGATTTGGCATCCCGATTAATTACGAAACCATGCTCCACCATACGGTTAAGTACGAAGTTGTCCAACGTAAAAATGATCCAACCAATGACTATATCATTCAAAGCTATGCCCTTCAGTTATCCCACGACACCCGCGATGTTTGGTTTGCCCCACGATCCGGACACTATGCGTCTATTCGGACTGAAAAAGCCTTTGAAACACGGGATAAAACATTGAATTTTGAAAAATACGATCTATCGCTAAAACAGTTTTTTCCAACATTTACAAAGCAAGCCATCGGTATTCGGTTAGACCTGGGCTACCTAGAAGGAAAAGATCAAGCGCGCAGCAGCTCCTTATTTGGTTATATTGTGGGTAGTCAAAGCACCGTTCGTGGCTACCAAAATTACTTTTCATTTGGATCAAGACGCCTATTAACCAGCCTGGAGTATCGGTGGATGCTCAACTACTTTGTACAACTCAACGTATTTGTTGATGCCGGTGCCGCCGATACCGTTGTGGATGAACAGGGGCGCATTATCGGCACACAATCTATTTATGACATTGAGCAATGGCGATACGGAAAAGGGTTTGGCATTAATATCCGATCCCCTATTGGGCCATTAAAATTTGACTTTGCAAACAATGATCAAAATATTTGGATCATCCAATTCAATTTTGGGCAGTCCTTTTAAATTTGGCGTACCCAGGCATACTTAAAACTGGTATACTAAGAACTACTTATGGGACAGTTAGACCGCATCCACTCTGTTAGCGATTTACGCACATTATCGCAATCTGATTTGCAAACTCTAGTCAGCGAACTTCAAGAATTTTTAGTCGCCTTGGGTGAGCAGTGTGGGGGGCACCTGGCCTCAAACTTGGGGGTTATTGAGCTGACCCTTGCCTTGCATTTGGTCTTTGATACCCCGCAAGACAAATTGGTGTGGGATGTATCGCATCAATGCTACATTCATAAATTGCTCACCGGCCGTCGTCACGATTTGTTTAGCATTCGACAATACAACGGCTTATCGGGCTTTGCCAAAATGGCTGAAAGTCCCCACGATAGCTTCGGCGCTGGCCATGCCGGTACCGCACTGTCTGCCGCTTTGGGGATGGCCCATGCTCGGGACCTCGCTGAAGACGACCACGCCGTGATTAGTATCATGGGCGATGGCACACTGTCCAACGGCATGGTCTTTGAAGCCCTCAATAACATCGGAAATTTAAATACTAATTTTATTTGCATACTCAATGACAATGATATGTCGATTTCAAAACCAACGGGTAGTTTAGCCACCTACATGACCCAACTCAGAACCTCAAAAGCCTATGATTTGATTTGGAAAAAAACGGATCAGCTGTTATCCAAAATGCCCGCCATTAGCCAGCCCTTGACGCAACGCATTGAAAAAGCACTCAGCCACTTTCGGGACTTGGTCTTAAATGTCAAAGTGGATGTGCTATTCGAAGAATTTGGATTCAAATACCTTGGGCCCTTGGACGGGCATGACCTGCCCACATTGGTGACAACCTTGCAATATGCCAAAACATACCCGGGGCCCATTATGATTCACATGGTTACGAAAAAAGGCAACGGTTATGCCAAGGCTGAAGCGGATCCCTTGCGCTACCATGGCGTATCCCCCAAAAAGAAGGCCAGCGCACCCCCACAAAAAACGTACAGTCAATTATTGGGAGACACCCTCATTGACATTGCCAAGCAAACCCCTGAGCTTGTGGTGGTCACACCCGCCATGGCTGTTGGCAGTGGCTTGGTGAGCTATAGCGAACAATTTCCCAAACAATTCATTGATGTGGGCATTGCGGAAGAACATGCCGTCACGTATTGCGCCGGAATTGCAAGCAATGGCGGCATCCCGGTCTTAGCCATTTATTCCACGTTCCTACAACGGGGCTATGATCAATTAATTCACGATGTTTGCTTGCAACAGTTGCCGGTTATTTTTGCCATTGATCGCGCTGGGTTGGTCGGCGAAGACGGGCCGACCCATCATGGGGTGTTTGATTACGCGTTCATGCTATCTATTCCCAATTTGGTCATCTTAGCCCCTAAAGACGGCACCGAATTGGCTGCCATGCTTTGGTGGGCCACCCAACAACGCGACACCGCTGTGGCCATTCGGTATCCCAAAGGCGTTGCCCCGAGCCTACCCGTATCCCCACGCCCATTTGCTCACCCATCGGCTGAAGTGTTGCTCGACACGGAATCGCCATCGATTGTTTTGATTGCGATTGGCAGCTTAGTCCCCACAGCCTATGCCATTGGCACGGCATTATCGGATCAAGGGCATCGAATCGCCGTGATTAATTTGCGATCGGCCAAGCCGTTGGACACCGATTGCTTAACCCCCTACATGGATGCCGCCGACCATGTGTTTGTGCTCGAAGAAGGCACTGAAATTGGCGGGGTTGGCAGCTACATTCGCCAGCAGTATTACACACGCACGGCCATGATTCATACAATTGGCATTCCCGATCGATTTATTGATCATGGGAAAAATAGCGAATTGCATGCAGACGTTGGTTTATCTGAATCGGCGATTCACGACCGAATTGTATCGGTACTAGCATGAGAAAAACACAACTGAGCGTTAATATTAATAAAATTGCACTCCTGAGAAATTCCCGTGGCGATAATCGCCCCAATTTGCTGTATACCAGCACCTTTATTTTATCGATTCCAGGGGTCGCTGGCCTCACCGTACACCCACGCCCAGATGAACGCCATATTCAGTACCAAGACGTGCGTGAGTTGAGCCATCTAATTCGGGATCACTATCCCGATCATGAACTCAATGTTGAGGGGTATCCATCGGATACGTTTTTAGAACTGATTGCAGACACCCGCCCCCACCAAGTCACGCTTGTCCCGGACCCACCCGACGCCTTGACGTCCTCGTTTGGCTGGGATTTGGTCAAGGATTATGACTACTTAGCCCCCATCATTAAGACGATTCAAGCCTACGCACGGTGCTCGCTGTTTTTAGACCCCAACGCCGATATAACCCCCTTACCGGATCTAAACCCGGATCGTGTTGAATTGTATACCTATGACTATGCGCATGGGTATCCCGCTAACCGAGAAACCGCCATTGCTCCCTATGCAGACATCGCCCGCCGCATTAATGCGCTGGGCATTGGGCTAAACGCCGGGCATGATTTAAATCAAACCAACTTGCCATTTTTTTTAAACACGATTCCAACCGTATTGGAAGTCTCTATTGGGCATGCCTTACTATGCGATGCCTTGGATGCCGGTTTGGAACAAACCATTCGGGCGTATGTTCCGGGGGCTTAGTTGGCTTAAATACCCCTTTCGATTTTGCCTGCGCATCATCCGCGATGTTGACGGGGTCTTTAGTTGGCTAACCGACACCGCATGCCGGATATGCTTTAAGCCTCAGTATACCCTTGCGGGGCAATGCAAAAAACGGGGAGTCTGTTGCCATAACATTGGCATTTGGATGCGACCCGAATTGGCACAGTCCCGCTGGTTTCTTCGATGGATCACGTGGTGGTATACCTTTGTATACAACTTCACAAGCAAGGGCATGGACGACTCGGGCACACTGATGCTGTTTCGCTGCAATTATTTAAAAAATAACCAATGCAGCATTCATTGGCGACGGCCGTTCATCTGCCGGCAATACCCCATTCGCTACTACTTTAAAAAACCCGTGATGCTACCCGGCTGCGGCTATCGCATTGTTGAATCCGAATCGAAGCAATCGAAGCTCTGATGCAGTGATTAAACCTGCGCCACCACCGGTTGTCCTATTACAACCGGTTGTACCGCCGGCTGTGGGTCTTCTGGATTGATCCAGGCTTCAATCTCAAACAATGCATTGAAAAACAAATAAATTTCTGTCAAGCCCCTCACCGAAATGACAATAATTAGGCTAACTATAAAAATGCCACGTGTTAGTTCAGTGACAGGAGGAGCGGCCGTCCCAGAAGGGGAGGCCTCAGGCCTTTGATCTGAATTAGAACGAACCGGTCCACTAACATTACTTGGCCAAAAAACCACCCGTTGTACCTCACCATTATCTGAACGCATTTTATCAAACGCAACTGGAACACTCACCAAAATTCTATCTCCAAGATGTTTAAAGTTAGGCAAAAATGTGTCTCCTTGCCCGACAATCTTCAATTCACCATTCATTGGAACTGAATACCAAATGGCAGAGCCTATGCCATCGGGTTCTGATCTTTTTGTTGAAAACGAAATCTGTATTGACATTGGGCTGTACGCAATCGGATCCCCGTTTATTTCTATAGTCACGTTTGGCCAGAAAAAATCTTCGAAACCCGAAACAGCCCCTCCCTGCTCTATAGCAATAACACCCATCTCCTTTGCTGAAGCAGCTGAAATTTTTGTAGCAACCTTCAAGTTATTGTCTTGCATTACAATGATGCCCGCTAAACTAGGCGTGCCTGATTCATCCAAAAAAACACCCTCGCCATAATGACTGTCTCTTGAGTCTGCTATGATTCCGAATAACGCATTGTTTGGATCATATGTGAACAAAACATGATCCTTAGACACTGTTGCTTGTAAACGACTATCTAAACGATGGCCTTCAATACTAACGGTTGCTCCATGTGGCAGGTTAGCTCCAGAAGCAACGGGAACTCCCGGTGGACAAAACTGATCCATAGATTGAGCCAATAGACGTAGCTTCGACCACGTTTCTGGATCGATATCGTCTGGCTTCGGTTGTTCTAAAATACTATACGGCTGCCCTTTGGATTCATTCAATACCTTTTTTAATGATAGAGACTTTTCATCTAACCCCCATTGACCTAGCCTATCTTCCGTGCCTATAAGGGATCCCGATGGTATCGGCCTAAATTTAAGCCAATCTAAGGCACCCAAGCCTAAGTCTTGATACACACTGTCAACTTTCCAGAAACCAGCGACCCTACCTGTTGAGACGGGTTGGTCCGTCGCCGCTCCCCTAGCAACTACAGCAACACAGACTTCAGGATCTTGCGAAAGAACTGGAACCGCTGGACGCAAAGCACTACTAGCCGCCCCATAACCAACGACATGCGTGGCGTGGCTTTTCCAAGAAGCTGCAATAAGCATTAGACTCACGGTTTTCATACTGGTTTTATACATAAAAAAATTAAATTATCCGTTTTTTAACGATTATACCAAACTCAATGGCGCATACTTGAGCATCACTGTGCGTTGTGTGGCCCCAAACTGGATCACCGCCATGGCCTCTACACCCTCTCCAGAGAGCGACACCACCCGGCCACGGCCCCAACTGCTGTGCATCACCTCATCATTCACACACACCGACAGCGGCGCCGATGCACTATAGCCCGACGCAGCGGTACTGGCCATGCGATCGGCATCCCCGCCGTCAATTGTATAGACATCCGGATCAAACCGATCCGCCAAATGCCGCCGATACTGAGCCAGCGATGGGGATAACCGAATGCGCAACACACTGGGATCCATTTCACTTAAAAACCGAGACGGTTCGTTGTACTGCGAATTGCCAAACAACAGGCGATGCTTCGCCCCCACCAACACCAACTGCTGCCGCGCCCGGGTCATGGCAACATAACACAACCGCCGCTCTTCTTCCAAATCCGAATCCCCCTGCAAGGCCCGATAATGCGGCAACAACCCTTCTTCCATCCCCACAATAATAACCCCATCAAATTCCAACCCCTTCGCATGGTGCATCGTCATTACCGTAACCGCCGCAGACTCGGATGCCCACGAATCAATGTCCGACATCAAGGCCACCTGATTGAGAAAATCGCCCAAGGGTTCATCGCTGTGCTGGGCCATCCCCACAAACTCCTGACAGTTTTGGTACCGATCCTGAGCATCCGAACTCGGGTCGGCCAATAGCGCCGCCGCATATCCCGACTGCTCAAACACATGCTGCACAATGGCGCCCACACCCGCCGTCTGGCTTTGCGCCACCGCAGCATCCAACATCTGACAAAAATTGTGGGCCTGCGCCTGCTGCTTGCTGGACAACCGGACCATCCCATCCCGAAGCACCTGCACAATGGGAATCCCACTGTGCGTGGCAACATCGTTAAGCTTTTGCACCGTCGTGGCACCTATGCCCCGAGACGGCGCCCCAATCGCACGTTTAAACGCATAGCGATCCGACGGATTGTGCACCAAACGCAAATAGGCAATCAAATCTTTAATTTCTTTGCGATCATAAAACCGAACGCCGCCCACAATCGCATAGGGCACTTGGTGACTCATCAAGGCTTCTTCAATCACCCGACTTTGGGTATTTGTCCGCATTAAAATAACCATCTGATCCATCGCCATCCCACTCGCCGACCACGTTTGCAAGGTCCGAATGGCATGCACCGCTTCCTCCCGCTCATCCCCAGCCAAATAATACTGAATCGGCTCCCCAGGATCGTTGTCGGTCCATAGGCGTTTTTCATGCCGCTGGGTGTTGTGTTGAATCACGCTGTTGGCCGCCGTTAAAATACGCTGCGTCGACCGATAGTTTTGTTCTAAATAAACTTTTTCAACCGACTTGAAATCCGTTTCAAAAGCCAGCATGTGCTGCACATCCGCCCCTCGCCAGGTATAAATGGTTTGGTCAAAATCCCCCACCACACACACATCCGGACGATCCCCCACCAACAACCGCGTCAGCGCATATTGGCATTGGTTCACATCCTGGTACTCGTCCACAATAATATACTGAAACCGATCCCGATACAGCGTTAATACCGTTGGGTGCTCGCGCAACAATTGCACGGCATACAAAAGCATGTCATCAAAATCTATCGCATTTTGCTGAATCAGCGCAGCTTGATACGCCTCATAGAGGGCCACCATGTGCCGGTCATACAACGGATGCTGGGTGGCTTGGCGAAACTGATCTGGCCAATAGCCATCGGTTTTAATGCGGCTAATCAGCCCCACCCACTGGCCCGGAGTTAACGTTCGATTCACCGAAATGGTTTTCAAACACTCTTTGATAATGGCTTGTTGGTCTTGGCTATCAAAAATAACAAATTGATTGTCTCGCCCCAAATGATGGAACGACTCGCGGAGCATCATCCCACACAGACCATGAAAGGTACTCATGGTGGGCAAGGCCGACGCAAATCCCAGCCGGTTTTTCACGCGCTGCTTTAATTCATTGGCTGCCTTATTGGTAAACGCTATCGCCAAAATATGCTGCGGCAGCCTATACCCCGTTTCAATGAGCCGATGAATCTTTTCAACAATCACAGTCGTTTTGCCCGCACCCGCCCCAGCGACAACCAATAACGGCCGCCCGGAACTGGCCAATACGGACGCTTGTCGCTCATTTAACATGGTGTTTTCCTCGCTACAACATACAGGGATGGCGCAATTAAATACCGCCCCAACAGCCCCTGAACCCCCCGATCCAAACCGGCTAAAACCCGCGCACTTACCCGACGCTTCAGCCATGGATTTCGAAAAAACGAATGACTCACGCGATGCTCCATCGAAAAACCATGCTGCTGCATCACTGCAAACACATGCTCGGGCAAATAATTGTAAAACAATCGGCCCAAGGCCATGGGCGTCGTGTCATGCGGATTGTGCGCCATCCGCCCCAACCGAAACCGAAGCCGATTTAACCAATGTTTTTGATTGGGAATTTCAAGAATTAACACCCCCCCCGGTCGCAACACCCGATTTAACTCTGAAAATACCGCATCTAAATTGGGCGTATGATGCAATACCCGCATCATAATCACCGCATCCATCTGGGGCCAATGCGTCGGCAACTCATACACACTGGCTTGCTGAAAAACCACCGAATCTGACTGGATCGCTTGCTGGGCTTGATCCAACATGGATTGCGAATAATCCACCAAATAAAATTGGTTGGCACTGGCAGAATAGGCCGGAAATAACCGCCCAAACCCACACCCGACATCCAATAAGGTCTCGCCGGCTACATACCGCTGACAAAGCTGCTGAACCAAGTGATGCTCCACCTGGTGCTCATAGTCTCGACCGGTCCAAAACTCGGCTTGGTAATCGTACTGATCGTATTGGCAAACAGCGTCTGTATCCGAAACCGCCATCAGACTAAGTCAGTGCCGAGGCCAGCATACCGATGGTACGTCTGGTACTCCGTTTTTAATTGAGCGGATGTCACGTCGGCTAGGCCTTGCGTCCCCAACCCTTGAACCGTGTTGGATGCCAACAACGTGCCATGAACCATCGCGCGACGAATGCCATCCAAATCCACCGTATCCAATTGATCCAAAATGCCAACCAAACCACCCGCAAAGGTATCCCCCGCACCCGTTGGGTCTACCGCCGTCATAATGGGCACGGCGGGAACCACGCAAAACTGCGTACCATCATAAAACAATGCGCCATGCTCCCCTTTCTTCACAATAATATGCCGCGGCCCATACGATAAGGCAATGGGCAAGGCGGCCATAATGCTGCTGGCTCCTGTTAATTGCATGAGTTCCTGATCGTTAAGCACCACCAGGTCCACCAACGGCAACACGTCCAGCAACGCCTCTCGCTTGTGTTCAATCCAGAAATTCATCGTATCCAACACAACACAACTCGGCGACTGGACCTGCTGAATGGCTTTTTTTTGCAATTCCGGATCCACATTGGCACAAAATACCGTTTTTGCCGACCGCCATGCGTCCGGAACCTGTGGGTTAAAGTCCACCAAAACATTTAAATCCGTTTGCCGCGTCATCGCTTGCGCCATATCCCCGGTATAGTAGCCACTCCAATGAAAGGTATCGCCATCGCCAACAGCAATACCAGTCGTATCAATATTGCGCGTGTGAAACGCCGCATACTGATTAAAATCATGCCCCACAATACTGACCACGCCGACCGAACTAAACAACGAAGCCGCCATAGACGCATAGGTCGCCGAGCCCCCCAACAATCGATGCCCCTGACTGGTCGGGGTTTCTATCGTATCAAACGCTACTGTTCCAATAATTAATACACTCATTGCACAACCTCCACAACATCCGCACACCGCGCACACACTTGATCCGACACCGTCGCATCATACCGCCAACATCGATCGCATTTTTCATACTCAACCGGGGTCACCGAAACCTGGGGGTCTGGTATGGATTCATCCACAGTACAGGTAACCTCGGCGACCAAAAGCACCGTCCGCCACTCGGTAAACGTCTGCAAATGGGCCAAGGACTCCGGCAAAACTACGGCCACGCGTGTTTGTAAAAATTGCTTAATGGTTTTGTTTTGACGCAACACTTCGGCTGCTTGATACACCCGTTCTTTAATGGCAAACACCGCCGCCCACGTTGTATCCGCTTCCTGCTTGGCCAATGCTGTTGAATAGGTCCCGGATGCCAAAAATGACAGATCATGGACGCTCGCGGCTGTTTTGAACGCATAATGATGATAGGCATCCTCAGCGGTAAACACCAAAATCGGGGCGATCATGCGAATTAACAACTCAAACAAATACATCAAGGCAGATTGCGCGCATTGACGGGATTCAGATTGAGGCGCATCGCAATACAAACGATCTTTTACACTGTCTAAATAATGCGCACTGAGATCCCCCGAACAAAACTGAACAATTCGCTGAACGGCTCGGTGAATGGCCAACGAATCGTAATCCCGCACCACGGCATCGTGTACCGTTTGCGCCTCATGGACAATCCACCGATCCAACGGTGTCAGATCATCTACCGGCACACCCTCGCCAGAATACCCATTTAAATTGCCCAGTAAAAACCGCACCGTATTGCGAATTTTTAAAAACGCCTGCTTGGCTTGATCCAACAACTGCGGCGACAATTGCACATCGTCTTTTACATCCACTGACGCCACCCACCAACGCAAAATATCTGCCCCATAGGTTCGAATAATTTGATCGGGTTTGGTGGCATTGCCTTTGGACTTGCTCATTTTCTTGCCCTGCTCATCCACAATAAACCCATGCGTCATAACCGCTTTAAAGGGCGGGGCTTGCCGAACCGCCAACGCCAACAACAATGCCGACTGAAACCAGCCCCGATGTTGGTCTGTCCCTTCAATCACCAAATCGGCGGGCTCAGCATCCAACATAAAGCTACTCCCCGATTCAAACCAGACATCTAAAATGTCCATCACTTTATCAAACGCCTGCCCCCCACACGATGCACAGGTTGTATCATCGGGTAAGATCTGGGCCGCGGATTGCTCAAACCAAACGGTCGACCCATGGGTGCGAACAGCCGCCTGAATAGCGGCATTCACCTCGGGCGTTAGCACGGGTGCCTCACACGATTGGCACCGAACCACCGGAATGGGAATCCCCCACCGGCGCTGCCGGGAAATGCACCAATCGGGCCGTTGCTCAATCATCGCTTGAATGCGTGTTTGCCCCCACCCGGGCACCCATTGAATACGGGCCAAGGACTCCAGCGCCATGGCCCGCAAGGTTTTCCCATTGGGCATGGGCGTGTCCATTGCAATGAACCATTGGGGAGTTGCCCGAAAAATAACGGGGTTGTGACACCGCCAGCAGTGCGGGTATGCGTGCTGAATCGTCGCCGAATGCACCAAGCGATGGGTGGCATTGAGGTGATCCCGAATTTGCGGTGACGCCTTGAACACAAACTGACCCGCCCAATCCCCCTGGGTTAAGCAGCCCGAATCATCCACAGGCATTACCACATCCCAGCCATAGCGCTGACCCACCTGATAGTCATCCACACCATGACCGGGTGCAATATGCACAATGCCAGTCCCATCACTGTCCGTAACAAAATCAGCCGACCCAATGGGCGCCGCCTGATCTAAAAATGGGTGTTGGGCCTCAACACCCACTAAGTCTCGGCCATACACCGTTGCCAGGCATTGACCCGATACCCCCAGTGTTTCGGATAAAGCGGCCCACCGCGTGTTTGCTACAACGGCCACTTCAGCGCCCAAGTCAAACACCCCGTATTCCAAATCCGGATGCACGGCCAACCCCACATTGGCGGGCAAGGTCCACGGGGTTGTGGTCCAAACCCATAGGGATGCGGGCAAGGCTGTGTCAATACCGGGCAATTGGCTCACGGGAAATCGAACCGTTACGGACAGCGATTGATGGGTATCGTATTCAATTTCAGCTTCAGCCAAGGCCGTTTTGCATGTTGTGCACCAATGAATGGGTTTGCGCCCATGATACACTAAGCCGGCCGCCACCAAATGCCCAAACACAGCCACGACATGGGCTTCATAATCGGGATTGGCCGTCAAATACGGACGGGCCCACGCCGCATCGATGCCCAACCGCTGAAACCCCGTCCGCTGACGCTCCACATAATCCTGAGCAAAGGCCTGGCACTGATCGCGAAAGGCAACGGAATTGGTCGCATCCACCGATTGCTGTTTAATCACTTGCGTTTCAATGGGTAAGCCGTGGCAGTCCCATCCCGGTTGAAAATCAATGCGATGGCCCATCATACGCCGAGACCGACACACCATGTCTTTCACCACTTTATTTAACGCATGCCCGGCATGAATGTCCCCATTGGGATACGGGGGGCCATCGTGCAAGCGATACCGCGGGGCATCGGATTTTTCTTGGGGCTGATCCGCCCACTGCGCCAACCACCGCGGTTCCATATCCGCTAAACCCGCACGTGCGGGAAAGTCCGTTTGGGGTAACTGAACGGTATCTTTTAACCGATCACTCATGAAGCCGCCAACTCATCGATCACCGATCGTTGAAAATCCGCCGCCGTATTATTGTCTAAATAAGCCATGACATCCGCTTGCGTAATGGTCACCGATTCCACCGAGCCATCGGGTGCATGAAACATCGTATCCAACAACAGCGTTTCCACAATGGTCCGCAAGGCGCGTGCGCCCACTTTACGCTTCTTGGCAATTTTAGCAATTAACGCCAACGCCGCATCCTCAATCGTTAACTGAATCCCGTCCATCCCCAACAACGCCGTGTATTGCTTAATAATGGCGTTTTTCGGCTGGGTTAAAATTTGAATAAACGCGGCTTCATCCAAATGCTGCAAGGGTGCAATCACCGGCAACCGACCAATCAGCTCAGGAATAATCCCAAACTTTAATAAGTCTTCTTGTTGCACATGATCAAATAATGCGTATTCCGGAACTGTGTCCCCAGCCAAGTCCCCCGTTTTAAACCCGATCGATTGCTGATTGAGTCGGGCTTGAATAATGGATTCTAGGCCATGAAACGCCCCGCCCACAATAAATAAAATATTGGCCGTGTTCATCGTAAAAAACGCCTGCCCCGGATGCTTGCGCCCCCCGCGGGCCGGAATATTCACCAGGGTCCCTTCAAGCATTTTTAACAACGCCTGCTGAACCCCCTCTCCCGATACATCTCGGGTAATGGATGTGTTTTCAGACTTGCGGGTAATTTTATCAATCTCATCAATGTAAATAATGCCTTTTTCGGCCAATTCAATAGACTCATCCGCTGTTTGATACAACCGAAACAAGACCGTTTCCACGTCTTCCCCAACATACCCTGATTCGGTTAGAGTCGTGGCATCCGCAATGGCAAACGGCACACCCAATAGCTTGGCCAATGATTGGGCAAACAGTGTTTTACCCGTCCCGGTAGGGCCCACCAGTAAAATATTGCTTTTTTGAATTTCCACATCGGACATGTGATCCAGGGCCAATAAGCGCTTGTAATGGTTGTACACTGCAACGGCGATGACTTTTTTAGCATACGCCTGACCAATAATATACTGCTCAAAAAACGCATAAATTTCCGAGGGCTTGGGTATCGGGATTGATACAGACTCGGGTGCGTGGTCGTCGTGATCCAAACTCATACCCCCTCTATTTTTTTGTAATAATTTCGTCGATAATTCCGTATTTTAAGGCTTCATCGGCAGTCATAAAATAATCCCGTTCGGTATCCGCTTGAATTTTTTCCAACGGTTGCCCGGTATGATGCACCAAAATATCATTTAATCGCTTTTTAATGCGTAAAATTTCATTGGCCTGAATTTCAATATCCGTGGCCTGGCCTTGCGCCCCGCCTAACGGCTGATGAATCATAATTCGCGCATTGGGCAACGCATAGCGTTTACCCGCCTCTCCGGCACACAACAACAACGCCCCCATCGACGCTGCTTGGCCAATACAGATTGTCGAAACTGGCGATTTAATGTACTGCATGGTGTCGTAAATGGCCATCCCTGACGTCACCACACCGCCCGGACTGTTAACATACATAAAAATTTCTTTTTCACTATTTTCAGCTTCCAAAAACAACAACTGCGCAATAACCGTACTCGCCATGCTGTCCGATACCCCATCCGCTAAAAATACAATCCGCTCTTTTAACAAGCGTGAGTAAATATCGTACGATCGCTCACCGCGTCCAGTTTGCTCAATAACCATTGGGATTAATGTTGACATGGGGGTCTCCTTGTTTATTTCCATTTCGTCTCAGATACTAAAAAGTCCAGTGTTTTGCGGCTAATCACATCCGCTCGAAACAATCCCTCGTCAATATTATGCTGTCGGCATGTTGCCAAGTCTGGGAACTGCGGAACATTTAAGCTTTGGATGTACGCATCCAAATCCGCATCATCGGCCACAATAGTCTCGGCATCGGCAACGGCCTTAATGACCAAGCGCTCTTTAACTGATTTTTCAGCATCGGGCCGAAAATTCTCTTTGATATGCGCCTCTGTTGTTTGCTGAAATTGGCAATACTGATCCAAACTCAACCCTTGACGTTGAACCATGGATGAAAATTGACGAAATTGCTGCTCAACTTCTTGCTCAATCATCACTGCGGGCACATCAATCGTTAACGACTCGACAATCGCGGTAATGACCGTCGCACGATCAGTTGAAACAGCAGCCGCTTCTCGCTCTTTTTGCAATTTTTCACGCATTGCTGCGTAATACAAATCAACGGATTTGTGTTCGCTAATACTGGCCACCCACTCATCCGTCAACTCTGGCTCAGCCCACGATTGAATTTGGGTGATTTTAACCTGAAACTCAACCGGCTTCCCCTGAACATCTGGGTTATTAAATTCATCAGAATAGGCCACAGAAAACGTTTTTTCAGCATCCAGCGTTAAACCTTCTAACTCAGCATCAAACTCTGGACCGTAGGGTCCTTTACCAATAATGGTACCGGATGTTTCTCGCGTCCACAGATCATAGGCCGTGCCATCGCATGTGGCAACCATACTAAACCGAACCATGTCCCCAGACCCGATCTCCTGAGTATCTCCTTCGGCCACCGGCTCAAATTTTCCATGCCGTTTTCGCTCATCGGCAATGTAGGCTTCTACATCTGAATCGCTCACGGATACATCCGCTTTTTCCAGCTTTAGTCCCTTGTATTTTCCCAGTTTAATCGTAGGCTGAACCGTCAACTCACAGGAAAACTGAATGGGTTTTTCCAAATCATAGGGCTCGATATTGACGTTGTTGGGGTTGTCCACAACTTTCAAATCCAACGCTTTAATGGCCGATTGATACGCCGCTTCAATCGCTTCGATCACGGCCTCCTTCATAATCGGCTCTTGACCATAATTGCGTTCAAACACCGCGCGCGGCACTTTACCCTTTCGAAATCCATTGACTTTGGCTGTTTTTGCAACCCGTGGGTACACAACATCCATAAGATCCACAGCCGCTTGAATGTCTTCCTCAACGGATAAAAAAACAGTATTTCCCTCTCGATCTGATTTTACAATTTTCATTGTTGTTGCCTACCTATTTGTTATCGTTAATACTTATAATCACCTTTAAATTGTCCCGAATATTGAGGGCGGTGTCAAGCCAACACGCTTAAATTTGCTCACGCAGTGTATCCACCAGACGAATCAAATAGCGGACATTGTGAATACTCAGCAACGTCGCTGCCGACAATTCCCGGGCTTGAATTAGATGCCGCAAGTATGCCCGTGAAAATCGCAGGCAGGTGTAGCAATCACAACCCGGCTGAATCGGCTCTGGATCCAATTTAAACTTGGCCTGCTTTAACGACACCCGCTGATGCCCATCCATAAACACTTGCCCATGACGCGCCAAGCGTGTGGGTAGTACACAATCAAACATATCCGCCCCGGCTCGGATCGCCACTTCCAAATTTTCGGGCAACCCAATGCCCATAATATAGCGTGGTTTATCAAGCGGCAGTTGGGGCGTGACTGTTTCAATAATGCGATGCATGTCTGCCATGGGCTCCCCCACACTCACCCCCCCAATGGCAAATCCAGAAAATGGGTGCTGGGTCAACGCCGCCACACTGGCTTGCCGCAAATCATCAAACATACCCCCTTGAACCAACCCAAATAACAATTGGTCTGTGCCCAACGACTGCCAATAATCAACCGCCTCCGCCTCCCACCGATGCGTTATGGCCATATCCGCGTCTGTCTGTCTGTGGCTGGCCCCATATGGCGTGCAAATATCCAAGGGCATCATGATATCGCTGCCCAATCGAACCTGATGATCGATGACATTTTTGGGCGTAAACCGATGCTTGGACCCATCCAAATGGGACTTAAACACCACCCCTTCAGAATCAATGGCCCGCTGCGATTGCAATGAAAAAACCTGATACCCGCCGGAGTCCGTTAAAATGGGACGGTCCCAGTGCATAAATGAATGCAAGCCACCCGCCGCTTGAATCAGCTCGGATCCAGGGCGCAAGGCCAAATGATACGTGTTTGACAAAATAATTTGAGCCCCCAGGTCCGTTAACTGGTCCGGCAATACCCCTTTAACCGCTGCTTGCGTCCCCACCGGCATGAACACGGGTGTATCAATATAGCCATGCGGCGTCCACAACCGCCCCCGCCGTGCGTTGGAGTTGGTGGCTGTCTTTAAAATTGAAAACCCACGATGCATACGATCTATGGTACTATAATATACATTTGAAAGAAAAAACATATTGGGATTTATCATCGCATCAATCAACACCGGGGGGATCTTGGGATCCGAACTGGCGGCGCATCCATTTAGTCGGGATTGGCGGGGTAGGCATGAGTGGCCTGGCCCGGCTGTATCATCAGCGCGGATTTGTGGTAACCGGATCTGATTTAAATCGAAACACCTATACCGAAACGCTCGAATCCTTGGGCATCACCATTTTTACGGGCCACCACAGCCGCCATAGCGAAGGCGCCGACTGTGTGGTGGTCTCATCGGCCGTTCACGCCGACAACCCCGAACTGGTTGCGGCCCGAACGGCCGGATGCCCCATTATTAAACGCGGGGATGCCTTAGCCCATATTATGAGCCATTATCCCCATCGGTGGGTGGTTGCTGGGACTCACGGAAAAACCACAACGGCCACGCTATGGGCACATGCCCTGCGTCAAGTGGGGCTATCCCCCAGCTATGCCATTGGGGCAACCGCTTTAAATATGGGCGCCAATGCCCAGCATTGCAGCGATACCCATTTTGTGGCTGAATCCGATGAAAGCGACGGGTCGTTTTTAAGCTTGGCCCCTACCGTTGCCATTGTTACCAATATTGAACACGAACATGTTGATTTTTACCCCAATGTATCGGAATTAATTGCCAGTTTTCAAACATTCATTACCAACACACTCGCCCAGGGTGGCTGTGTCATTGCCAATGCCGATGACCCCATTCTCGTCCAAGCCCTTCCGAAAAATCGGGACGGCATTATAACCTATGGCACACAGCCCACCGCCACTGTATATGCCTCTGATTGCCACATGACAGCAACCGGCTGCCGCTACACGTTAAATACCCCCGATCACACATTGGTTGATATTGAATTGCCCATGCTTGGCGAACACAACCTGTCCAATAGTTTAGGGGTAGCCGCTGCTTTATACCACGCCAATTTACTCAATACAACCGCCTTGTTTACCAACTTTCAAGGGGCTTCACGCCGGTTTGAACCCATTGGCACCCACAACGGAATTCGCGTTATTGATGACTATGCCCACCACCCAACTGAAATTAAAGCAGTGCTGGCTAGTATGAAAGCGCTGAATGCTAATCGTATTGTTTGCATTTTTCAACCCCATCGGTTATCTCGGGTTGCTGCCTTGGTAACCGATTTTTCAAACTGCTTTAACGATGCCGATTGGCTAATTGTAACGCCCATTTATACCGCCAACGAAACACTCAACAACCCCGATGCCCTTCGGCAAGAATTGCTTATTAATATTCAGCGACATTCCACGGCTACCGTACAATACGAATCCGATATTGACGCCTTAGCCGACAAGCTGGCGCCAGCGTTGCAGCCTGGGGATGTTGTGATTACGATGGGTGCGGGCACAATTTCAACGGTTGCCCATGCCCTATCCGACGCATTAACCCGTGATGCCTGTGTTGTTCAAAACGTTTGAGTCTAGCTATCCCATTGCCCGTTTGACCAGCATTCAATCCACTGGCCTGGCTCCGTTGTATGTGGAATGCCCAACGGCTGAGGCCTTGATTCAAGCGCGACACACCTACCCCAAGCACTATCTGATTGGCGGCGGCTCCAACACGATTTTAGACCCCGATAACCCAACGCCCATCGTCCGGTTCACAGACGCCACCATAAATCAAATCCATCATAATCGCGTGTATATAACGGCTGGAACCCCCATTGCAAAAGCGTTGCGGCAATGTAGCGACTGGGGACTCTCTGGACTCGAATTAGCGGCCGGGGTTCCCGCCTATATTGGGGGCATGATTGCGATGAATTTTGGCTGTTGGGGACAAACAGTTGCCCAATGGATTCACCGCGTTCATTACATTGATGCCAACAACCAACTCGCCTGGCGCTCGGTGGATGCCTGCGAATTTGGGTATCGATCCAGCTGGTTTAAAGAAAACCAAATGCCCATTGTAGGCGCTGAATTTGACCTAACACCCACCGATACCAGTCGCATTCGAACCGCCATTGCCGATGCCATCGCACGCCGCCAAACCGCCCAGCCGTTGCGCGACAAAACCTACGGCAGCATGTTTTTAAACCCACCGGATGCATCCGCCGCTCAGCTGATTGACGATAGCCAACTCAAAGGGTATCAAATTGGGGGAGCCAAGGTATCCTGCAAACATGCCAATTTTATGGTCAATATTGGACACGCCTCCTTTCATGATATTCAATCCCTGCTCCACGTAATCCAAGACCGCGTATACACCCGAACCCAGATCACGCTCAACCCGGAGGTTTGCCAAGCCCTATGAGCACGGATCAGTACGGGCATATCGGGGTTATTTGTGGCGGAACCTCCCACGAAGCCGACATATCCAAGCGATCGGGCCAGGGGGTTTTCGACGCTCTGCATCGACTGGGGTATTCGGCCAGCATCATCGACCCGGTCAACCATCACGCCTTGTTGGACTGCGACACCGCCTTCATTGCGTTACACGGTCCCGGTGGTGAAGACGGAACCATTCAAGGCTTTTTTGAAACAATCGGCACCCCCTATACAGGCTCCCGAACCCGCGCCTGTGCCGTTACCATGAACAAACGTGTCACCAACACCCTGCTGCGTCAGACGAACTTGCCATGCCCCACAGCCTTACGCATTGAAGACACACCATCCGGACCGGTTGTCATTAAACCCGAATCGGAAGGCTCTAGCTTTGGGGTCTATATTGTGGATCAGGCCACCGACATCCCCGACATTTATCACCGGGTCTTAGCCGAATTTGGATCCGCCATGATTGAGCCCTATATTCCTGGCACGGAAATAACCGTCAGCTTATTGGAAAAAAATGGCCACTTTATTCCGTTGCCCATTTTAGAACTTCAACCCGTTCAGCACCGATTTTATAACTATGAAGCCAAATACACCGCCGGTGCTACTCAGTTTATTTTGCCCGCCAACCTGCCTGAACGTGTCACCCATCAATGCCAAGCCATTGCCCAAACCGCCTTTACAACCCTGGGCTGCCGGGGCTTTGCTCGTGTGGATATGCGGGTAACACCCGACAACACCCCCTATATTTTGGAAGTGAATAGCATTCCGGGATTAACCGAATTGTCCGATCTGCCAGCACAAGCCAAGCATGCCGGCATTGACTATGATGAATTAATTCACATCATGCTACAATCGGCACACGTCACGCCATGATTCGCTGGCAGTACTTGCCAATCTATATGGGTATTGTGGGGGTCATCAGTGTCGGAGTCTGGCTGCCGCTAACGACCGTCTCCCTGGAGCCTACGGCGTTTCTTGACGATACCGAACGTGCCCAATTTCAACGCTTAGTCGGAACGTCCGCACTCTGGGCAAGAATGAGTACCCGACTACTCCCCCAATGGCAACAGCCCCATCCCAGCATTCAATCCATTCGTTATCAATTTCCAAACTGGCGAACCTGCCACATTACACTCCAAGAAAAATCCCCCGACTTTCTCTTTATTCAAAACCATAAAACGACCGCCATGCACCGCGATGGCAGCATCTTGAATCCACGGCTCCCAGCCCCCAACCAATTAAACAACCCGGATATGATGATTATTCGAGGCGCACCGGCCACTCAGCACCAACTCGACGCACTCAACATGATTAAACATCGACTATCCAGCTACCCCAATCTTGGCAGCTTGCAAATTGAAACCTCCTTTCAAAACGACTACATTATTTATCTGAATGACGCCCTGCCCATCAAACTGGGCCCTCTCACCCAACTCGATGAAAAACTGGATGCTCTGGATATCTTCTTACAGCACAACGCCGATACCCACACCATGCAGTATATTGATCTTCGCTACACCGATCGTGTTATAGTAAAATACACTCATGACCGCAGCTAATCAATTGGTCAGCATTGACATTGGCAGCCATAAGATCTGCACGGTTATTGCTCGCATTTTGTCCGATCAGCGCATTGCCATTGATGGTATTGGCATTAGCCCATCCCACGGGTTTCAACGAGGCGCCATTACCAGCAAACCACAATTATCTGCGAGCATTAAACAATCCCTTGAACGCGCCAAATCCATTGCCGGAACCTTACCCAGCCTAGCAATTTGCTCCTTACCCCAAGACCAATTAAATTTTGAAAAACACACCGGGTTTATTCACAAACCCCAAGCGACGCCCATCACGGATGTTGAGATCCAACAGTGTTTCCAACGCTCAACCCAGCTCCCGGATGTGGATGCCAACACCACAATTATTCATGCCATCCCCACCCACTATTGTGTTGACCAAACAGCCGTTAAAGACCCCCGGGGCGTTTCTGGCAAGTCCTTGGAAATTACCTCGCACCTTGTACTGACCCCCACCCCACCCATCACAACTGTCTTTGGGATGCTTAAGCAGTTAAAACTAGACCCACAGGGTATTTTGTTGGATCTGGTCGCCACCGGGGACTTGCTCATTACACCGGAACACCAGCATACCGGCGCCTGGGTCTTGGACATTGGCGCTCGCCAAACCCGGGTGGGGTATTTCAGGCATCATACGTTGCGCGAGGCTACGATTATCCCCATTGGCGGCGATACCGTCACCCAAGACATTGCCCATTGTTTGGCCATTGATACCGAACAAGCCGAACGACTCAAGTTGCTATTTGGCAGTGTGGGAACCAGTCCTGGCAAACCCATTAGCGTGCATCAACCCGGGGGCAACACAATCATTGAATCCGAATTGTTAACCGCCATTATTACCGCACGGATCGACGAGTTAGTTGAACTGATTCGCAAAACCAATTGGTCTGAATCCTGGGCGAACACCCCCATTTATTTATGCGGCGGGGGGAGCTTGCTCAACAATCTGGGACATTACCTGGGTCCTGTGTTTGGCGGAATCCCCCAGCCACTCATGCCAACACACCTGCGCGATTGGGTCAAAAGCTCGGCCTATTTTACAGCCACAGGCCTCATCGTTGCTGGCTTGAGAACCAAGTGCATTGCGATTGAAAAGCCCTCTGGATTGCGCCAATTGTGGCAAAAAAGCAAAGCTATGTTGCGTTAGCGGACGCCGATGTCCAACTAAACTCAATCGGCTCATCCACGTACACAACCAAGGCAATACGCCCACCAGCATTGACCACCCCATCCGCTGACACCGCTGCGTCTTCAACCACTGGCGTCCATGTTAAATTCCCATGCGTTTCATGGCTATCCTGCTGTGTCCAAACCCAATCATTCGGGACTTGACTCCCGTATTGATCCGTTTCAACATAGGCAACGGTATTTAACGGAATCGTTAAAAAACTAGGGTTTTGCGTACTTTGCATGCGTACGGAAAACAACCACGTATTGGATTCGGCGTACCATACCGGCTGAACGGCAATATGAACATAATTGTGCACACGCTCCTGAATGGGATACGCAACCCCACCCAGAACCGGGGACGCTGGTGCCGAACACCGAACAATCAGCCCAATCACCCCGGCAACCAAAACCAACAAGACACCCACTCTGGGCACAAATTTTCGATAATTAATTCGCATCGGCTACGATGACAAACAATCCAACAAATCGGCCCGCGTAATTTTCTTTTCACGCGGCTTATTTAATACTTGTCCAGCGGCTTCTTCAGCGGCTTTGATGGCATACCAATCCGATTCGGTAACCACACGAACCCCTTTCGCTTCGAGTACCGATAACAGGTGCTGCGTATCCGGAATGACTGCCGCTTCCTGAATGCCATCATCTACCATGGTTGCGATTGTTTCCTCAGAATCGGGCTTGTTGCTACCCAAAACGCCCGTCGGGCCTCGCTTAATCCACCCCGTTACATAGACTCCGGGGACCGATGCCGCATCCACCCGACCCGCTGTGTTGGGAATCACACCCCGAGACACATCAAACGGCAATTGTGGCACTGGAACCCCCCGATACCCCACACTGCGAAATACCATTGAACAGGGAATGTCGCCCTGAATATCGGTCAGAACCGCTCGCCCATCCACCAATTGTGTTTGGGTCCATCCAAACGCGGTGACGGCATCCGTTCCCACCAATTCGCGCGGATTTTTAAAAAAATGAATATGAATCCGGGTTTTGGTCTCACGCACTGGCGCTGCGGCCAAGGCCTCCAGAACCGCCATATTTTTCTGGGCTTTTCGATTGTCAGACAATTCCGCCTGACACGCCGCTGACAGCTTTAAATCATCGGGGTTAATCACCACCTGACAATCCGCCAACTCCCCCAACTCTTGCAATTCCATATGGGTAAAGGCAGCCTGAACAGGCCCCCGCCGACCCACCAAATGAATATCCCGAATGGCACTCGTGGCCAACGCATCAATCATGGGCTCTGGCATATCCGATTGAGCCAATTCTGCCCGCGTTTTCGCCAACAACCGAGCCACATCAATGGCCACATTACCCTGGCCAATAATCACCACCGACTCGGCAGAAAAATCCCACTTTAATTCCGAATAATCCGGATGCCCATTGTACCAACCCACCAACTGAGTAGCCGCATAATGGCCCGGCAAGTCATGCCCTGGAATTGGCAAAGGTTTATCCGATTCCGCCCCACACGCAACAACAATCGAATCATAATAATTTTTAAGGGTTTGCATGCTAATGTCAGTACCCACAACCACATTGCCATAAAAATTCACGCGCTCATCGGCCAACAATTTTTCATAAAACGATTCCAACCGTTTCATTTTTTGATGATCCGGCGCCACCCCACCGCGTAACAAGCCATACGGCGTTGGTAGCCGATCAAACACATCAATTTGAAAAGGAATATCCCGCTTTTTCATAGCATCAATGCAATAGAGACCCGCTGGTCCAGCCCCCACTATTGCTATTCGCCATACTGTCATTATGATTTGTATTATGCCACAGATTGATTCTGTTTTGGAAGACTATACGAAATTTCTCCACGAATGACGCCCAATATGGTACACTATATAATCCAAATAATGACAAAAAAAGCAACGGTTTACATCCAAGACACCTGCATCGCCTGCGACAATTGTGTTCGGTTGGCACCCGAAACCTTTGCGCTAACCCCCGACCAACTCATGGTATATGTCAAACAACAACCCGAATCCGACACCGCCCGACACCGATGCCACCACGCACAAGCCGCCTGCCCCGTACAGGCCATTGGATTGCGATGAACTCCGCCAACGACCTGTACCAAACCCTGAAAAACACCCCCGCTGGTACCCGACACTACACCCGAGACGATTGCATAAAATTATGGCCGACGATTCAAAAAATTCAAGCCCTTAAACAGGAAAAAAACGCGGTCATTTTGGCCCATTCCTATGTTCATGCTGACATTGTCAGCACCGTTGCGGACTATGTGGGCGATTCGTTAGAACTCAGTCGCATGGCCCAAGCCACCCAAGCCGATACCATCGTATTTAGCGCGGTTCGGTTTATGGCTGAAACCGCCAAATTGCTCAACCCCCATAAAACCGTACTGATTCCCAGCCCCATCAACGGCTGTTCCTTGGCCGATTCCATTACCGCCGATGAGGTCGCCCAACTCCGGCGCAAATACCCCACCAGCGCCTTTGTGTGCTACATTAACACCTCTGCGGCCGTTAAAGCTCAGTGCGATATTTGTGTTACATCGTCCAACGTTTACGATATTGTGGCAGCATTACCCAACGACGATATCTTCTTTTTGCCGGATCAACTCATGGGGAAAAACATCCAAGCGGTGATGGCTGAACGGGGCGTGAAAAAAACCATTCGCACCAGCACCGGCACCTGTTATGTGCATGAAGAATACACCCCGGATATGATTGACTATGTGCGGGATAAACACCCGGAAGTGATGATCTTAGCGCATCCCGAATGCCATCCACAAATTACCCAAAAATGTGATTTTGTGGGGAGTACCTCGCAAATGCTTGCCACGGTTAAAGCCACCCAGGCTCCACAGTATTTCTTGCTGACCGAATGTGGGTTGGCCAATCGGTTAAGTCTGGAACATCCCGATAAACAGTTTATTGGAACCTGTACCTTATGCCGGTATATGAAATCCAATACCTTGGATCAAATTGTAACCGCGCTAACCGACCCGAAACCCTACCAACAGGTTACGATTGACCCAGAAACCCAAGCAAAAGCCACCGCATGCATTCAACGCATGCTAGATGCCTAACTGCTGCTGACACATCCCAAGAAACACCCCGATGGACCCACCAAAACTGGATGAATTCTTCGAGTAAACTTAACCTATTTCCATAAAAAAATAACAATTTTGTCAAAATAAAATCATTCAATTAAATTGTTTTTAAGCATTTTTTAATTTGGCAACATAAAATATATTTGAAAAAAATATACGCTTTATGATAGATTCATGTTATTGTTTTTTAAAAAATCAAAAAACAATTTTTATCATAAAAAAACATAAAGAGAAATCAATAAAATGAATTTAAAAGCAAATAAACCTGCAGTGTTGGCGGTCGTTGCAACGGCGGTATTAGTATCCAGTGCCTGGGGAAGCCCATCAGCGGCCCTATCGCGCATTGAAGTTGTGGAAGCGCTGGCCCCTTTAATTCCGATTGAGAAACAAATGTCCGGCAATTCCGCCAGTCAATACACCGATGTTGATACCATTACACCTCCCCAACGGTTGATTCTCAATGGCTACTTAGCGCAAAGCCAGGCAAAGTCGGGTACCAGTGCAACGTTGTTTTCTCCCGATATGGCTGCCACTCGGGCTCAGGCGGCGGTGATGATTCACCGAATGCTTGTGGCGGAAAACTCTCAGTGGGACGCCGGCGTGACTCGGTCCGTAACGCTGATCGACGCCACAACGGTTCCATGGGCCAAGAAAGCATTGAATGCCTTGGTCAATGCCAACGTTATTCAACCCATTGGGCCGGGGTATGTGTTTCCAAAGCGAGCGATTGATGCCCAAACAGCGACACAATGGATTGATGCCGCCAGGGAATTTGCTGTCAAGCCGGAGCCGATCAAAATTCGCCCAGAACTTACACCAACCGTGGACCCGGTGATCGCAGTTCCAACCCCATCTGCAACCGAACCCACCGCTGCCATCGTAACGGTATTAACTGAACCGGCAATCCCGACTGAGGCCGTGGCTGTCCCTACATTGACAGCCCAAACACCCGCTCCGACAGTGACCCAAACAAAAGCAACCCAAGACCATACGTGGCAAGTCCGCGTGTATGGGGGGTTATCGTTGGGACAAAGCCCGTATCAATCCAACCAGCCTCCGGCAGAAGTTGTGGAAGAACGGTATCAGATGGCTGACGGAGCTGACGAGGATCTACGAACAACGGGATCTGGATCACCCAAAAACAAACGCCTCTATGGACTTGAAAGCGGCATTGAGTTCAGCAGAAAAGTTGTTGATAAGACCTTTTGGCTGGTCACCGGCTATGGCTATGGAATCGTTAAGGAAACCATGCCAGCCACTACTATTACTATGCCGGTTGTGTTCTACGAACGCATGCTTAATTCGAATATCCACAACTATGTAGATGGTGCTACAGAAGATGGCCGATTGGAAATATTTAATCTCGGAGAGCATGTTGTTAGAAAAACAACCCATACCCTTCGATTGGGGCTACAGCACGCCTTTTACAAAAAAACTATGCAAAAAGCACATATTGAGTGTTATTGGGGTGGTGGACTAGCCATTAGTACAGCGGCCATTTGGGGGTCTGTACTTGAGTTGCCTAAGCAAAATATAAACAAAGATCCTATACCTTGGAGTGCCGGACCTCTAAGAAGAGAGGATTATATTACTCGAGAAAAAGTCCGAAGCTTCTATCATACGCAAACCCAAGCGTCTGCTTATGGTGAATTGGGCGGACTGGCTAGCCGAAATAGCATGCATGTTGGGGTTCAAGCACGATTTCAGCTAAACCCTGGAGAGCTATCCGTTGATGAAAAGGGAAATAAACGGTTAACCCGAGAGATCAGCAGTTTGGGAACCATTTTTGTAGGAAGGAGATTTTAAAAAAATAAACGCAGGCAATAACAAATAACTAATAAAATTAACAAATTTATCAATTTTAAAGAAGAAATTAAACTGGAGGAAATTAAATGAATAGGATAAATCTTGCTTATATTGCTACTGCGATTGCTACTGGTGGATATGTTATCAATCAAATCTCGAGCCGCCGATATGAATCATTCAACGATGATCAAGGTTTTAGTATTGCGCCCACCCAACCAATTGTTCCCAGTGTGAGGCAGTTATCGAATATACCAAAACCACCCGTCTGGTTAGAAAAAAACAGTGTTTGGCAGCTCTCCCAAGACTGTGCGGCTGGACTTTCTGATGTAGTAAATAGTTTATCCGCTCTCGCGCCCACAACTGCTTCTAGTCGTTATGCAAGTTATGCTTATTACAACTGCAATCTTACATCGAATCAAGCTAATTCAGTTTATAATTTACTTTCCAATCAATTTCAAACATATGGCTTAACGAGCACTGTAAATATGTACAGCCATGAGTTATCCAACCCTGATTTTGTTACCGCAATGGCCAATGCAACATCAAACCAATCTTTTGATGCTGTAGTCACCAGTTTTAATTTACAACAAACAACAAGTGCTATGCCCACAACTTCCTCGGGTTCTTTTCAATCGACATCATTATGGCAAATATTAAATGACACGAATAGTAGTAACGACACAGGCCTAGAAGCCCCAGCACCAGCAGAACAAGAAGACCCAGCACCAGAAGCCCCAGGCAATAGCAGCAACGCATCCGATCAAGCAGCCAATGGCAGCAATGACACAGTCCTAGAAGCCCCAGCACCAGCACCAGCTGACGATCAAGCAGCCAATGGCAGCAACGCATCCAACGCATCCGCTCCACCAGCACCACCAGCTGACGATCAAGCAGCCAATGGCAGCAACGAATCCAACGCATCCGACGCATCCGCTCCACCAGCAGAACAAGAAGACCCAGCACCAGCACCAGCTGACGATCAAGCAGCCAATGGCAGCAACGCATCCAACGCATCCGCTCCACCAGCACCACCAGCTGACGATCAAGCAGCCAATGGCAGCAACGCATCCAACGCATCCGCTCCACCAGCACCACCAGCTGACGATCAAGCAGCCAATGGCAGCAATGCATCCAACGCATCCGATCAACAAGCACAACAAGTAGCACCAGGCAATGGCAGCAACGCATCCAACGCATCCGCTCCACCAGCAGAACAAGAAGACCCAGCACCAGCACCAGCTGACGATCAAGCAGCCAATGGCAGCAACGCATCCAACGCATCCGCAACAACAGCGGCTCCACAAGCAGAACAAGAAGACCTAGCAGCCGATGGCGTCAACGCATACGCAACAACAGCGGCTCCACAAGCACAACCAGCAGCCCCAGCCAATGACAGCAATTACACAGGAAATCACAGTAATAAAACAAACAATAAAACAGACGGAAAAGCCCCCGCTCCAGCAGCAGCAAAAGCAAGAGCCAAAGCCAGTGGCACCACCACCCAATCCTCATCATCACAAAATCCAACAGAGGATTCTGCCGGAATAGGAATATTCGGTAAGAAGTTAACCGAAAGATTATTTAGCCGTAATGATTTATAAATTTAAAAATTTACATTCTCTTAATCAATTAATAAAGGACATAAAACAATGACACAAAAAACAACGACAAGAAATCAAGAATCTTATGCATTCTGCCCCCCCCCTCGGACAGCAGACTACCCGACTGGAAGCTCTTCAGAAACCCCACGGATTCGATCAACACAGGATCTATCAAGAATTAGAAGAAATGCAATAAGATCGGCCGCTTGTAACGTACCAACTGTTATGTCAGCCTCTTTCGTAATATCTACCGCTATTGCATACTCAGTTGCATACTTAGCCCAAAAACCAAGCGAAAATTCTTCTTTTGACATTTCTTTGCAGGACGTAATTTTCGATGTATCACCAATGATATTTGTATTGGCATCAGCAGCATGCTCAATGACGTCAGAAAATATTGATGCTGAAAATTGTGTGCAACCAGTCATCCGACGTGGAGCAACTGAAATTGACAGCATTATTCTGAGTTTAATAATTAATCTCAATGAAACAAACAACCATGCTAAATCAGCCGCTTTATTAGGATTTGCCATATTGACTGCAGGCACGCTTATAGCTACTAGTTGCTCAGCTTCCCCAGAGAGACCCCGTATTAACCAATTAGACAGCATGATTGAAAACTATCCTTTAGCCTTAAGTGTATTCCAGGGAGCCAGAGATGCCATTGCTGTATTATTTACCTCTCACCTGAGCGGTGACAAACCCGTTGTTAAAGCTGGTTGGACTATAACAGTTTTTGTTCGCCATCTACAAATGAATAGTTTTGATCTTTCCTGTAAACATCTAGTGAAGGTTGGAAAACAGTACTATTTAGAAACTTCAACTCCTTCTGATCCCGACGATCGTTCTTCTGATCCTGAAGATCCTGGCTATACTCCCGGTGGCGCTGCAAGTTCCTCTGATCCTAAAGATCCTGCCGGTGATCATTTAGGCGATCCAAGTTCTTCTCATCATCTCGAACCGCCTACAGTTTATGGTAACCCCCTAAATGATCAAGTTCAAAGTAATGGGAAACCGATTTTTCCCGATGTTAGTGATGTTGATTTGGTTCTTCATTTTACACAATTGGATAATATGAAGCAGCCTGCCCCCAGAATAGATGATACATCAATTGGTTGCACCTGCTGTTCAGCAGAAAGTAAAAACGCTAATGAGAACAGAATCGGCTCATTTAAAGCCTCAACTAAAGACGCAACCAGTTCCCCCAGTTCAGACCGACAAACAGGCGTAGAGGAATTGAGTCAAGCTGTTTCTCAAGCTAGTTCTAATTCCAGCAGCTCTAGTGGACCTGTATTAAGTATTTAAACAATCATCTGTACACCCAAGGTCAAATGCCGTACACTTGAATAAAGCATGTTTAATACTAAAAAGAAAAATTTATTATCCCACCGGCTGGACGCCCTAAAGCCTAGCCTAACCCTTGCCCTAACCGCCAAAGCCGCCGAGCTCCGCGCCGAGGGGCGCCCCATCATTAGCTTCGGCGCTGGCGAACCCGATTTCGACACTCCCACCAGCATCAAACAAGCCGGGATCGACGCCATCCAAAGCGGTCAAACCCGCTACACCCCCGTGGGCGGAACCCCCAGCTTAAAAACAGCTGTGATTAATTACTTAAAAAAAGAACGTGGCCTAACCTATGCCCCCAACCAAATTGTGGTATCCACCGGGGCTAAACACAGCCTGGCCAATCTGTTTTTAGCCTTGCTGAACCCCGGCGATGCGGTCATTATCCCCGCCCCCTACTGGGTCAGCTACCCCGACCAAGTGTTGCTCGCCGGTGGAACCCCCGTAATTGCCCCCACCAACGCTGAATTTAAACTCACACCCGATACCTTGGAAGCCGTGATAACGCCCCAATCCAAACTTCTAATTCTCAATAGCCCCAGCAACCCAACCGGTGCCGTATACACCCGGGAGGAACTACTCGCGTTGGCACCCATTATTGAAGCCCATAACTTGCTGGTAATTTCAGATGAAATTTACAGCCAGTTGCGCTACGACGGGATCGACTACACCAGCCCCGCGCAATTATCCGACTATTTATACGACCATACGATTGTGGTGGATGGGGTATCCAAAGCCTATGCCATGACCGGATGGCGCATTGGATTTTTGGCCGGGGATGCCGCCATTGCCAAAGCCGTGACGACAATTCAAAGTCAAATGACATCCAATCCCTGCACACCCGCACAATATGCCAGCGAATTTGCCTTGTCGATACCCGTAGACCCGGAGCACGTTCGACTCTTTGAAGGCCGCCGCAACCGCTTGGTTGCCGGACTCAATGCGATTCCTGGACTCAGCTGCCCAAACCCAGCCGGCGCCTTTTACGTGTTTCCATCGATTGCCGCCGTGTTAAATCAACCCAAGACACCCGGTGGACCGATTAAAGACTCGTTGGATTTTTGTGACCGCCTACTGGCTCAACAGGATGTTGTGTGCATTCCTGGGGATGCCTTTGGTGCGTCCGATTCGATTCGACTAAGTTATGCCTTATCGGACGATGCCATTGAAGCGGGACTGTCCCGGATTAAACAATTTATGGAGGATCTTGTATGAGTATTGTTACTGCGATTGACTGCCCTGGATTGCCCTTGTTTCGAGAAGGCAAGGTCCGATCTATTTTCGATTTTGGGGACAATTTATTGATGGTTACGTCGGATCGGGTATCGGCCTTTGATCAGGTGTTGCCGCAAGGTATTCCCGGTAAAGGGGCCCTGTTGACGAATTTGTCTAAGTTTTGGTTTGACTATTTGAATGTGCCCAATCACTTAATTAGCACGGATGTGGCCGACTTTCCAGACGCAACACGCCCGTATCACGCCATGCTAGCCGGACGATCCATGTGGGTTAAAAAAACACAACGCATTGATATTGAATGCATTGTGCGCGGCTATTTAGCGGGGTCGGGTTGGTCCGATTATCAAAAAACCGGCAGTATTAAAGGGCATCAACTCCCCGACGGCTTGCAATTGGGCAGCCAATTGCCCACCCCCATTTTTACCCCCTCAACGAAAGTCGATGATGGACACGATGAAACTATTTCAATTGATACCATGGCCGATATGGTTGGCCAAGACTTAACCAACACCCTCATGGACTTGAGCTTGCGCTTGTATCAAACGGCCCACGACTATGCCGCCAAGCAAGGTATTGTGATTGCCGATACCAAATTTGAGTTTGGCTTTTTAGGCGATCAAATTATTATTATCGATGAGGTGCTAACGCCGGATTCTTCTCGGTTCTGGCCAGCCGACTACACCCTGGGCCAATCCCCACCCAGCTATGACAAGCAAATTATTCGGGATTACTTAATGAGCCAAAATGCCCAAGACCAGGTTCCGCCACCCGAACTACCCGCTCATATTATCGAGCAAACCGTTGAGCAGTATAAAGCCATTGCAAAAATTTTAAAACAAGGGGTTCATACGCATTAGTCGTTGTGATACACTACTAAGTATGGGTCATATTGAAGTTATAATCAAACAACACCTTGATGGGTATATTGCCGAATCCCCCATGTTTCCCAATTGCATGGGGCATGGAAAAACAGAACGAACCGCTTTGCGGCAACTGGCTCTTAAAATTGGTAGTTCTATTGGAAACACGAGCAAGGCCCTGTTTCAAGAACTTTTAACATCCGATAATTATACAAATTTAATTTTAAACACCCCACTAGCTAGCAACGATTCCAGCGAACGAAAACGGGTATATCCGTTATTTGGGCAACACCAAACCATGGTTAAAATGGCCGAAATCAAACTATCCTCTCTGGATGCCACTTACCCGAATATTTTAGTGGTAAACTGCGATGAAACAAAACGATCAACCATTAAGCGTTATCAGCATAGCCTGAGCAACCATGAGTCGACTTCCGATGACGACGATACTCAAGGATACAGTTTTGGATTCCCCATCAGCTTCAACTAACACACATATTTGCCATAGCGCATCGCATGTCCTGGCACAAGCCGTTTTAGAGCGGTTCCCCGATGCAAAATTGGGTATTGGGCCAACGATTGACAACGGATTTTATTATGATTTTGATTTACCGCAAACGCTCACGGATGACGATCTGCTCGATTTGGAGGCGCGTATGGCGCGCATTATCGCCGAAAACCAAGCATTTATTCGAACGGATGTGACCCGAGCAGAGGCAGAGTCTCGTGTTGCGAATCAACCGTACAAACAAGAGATTATTGCGGATTTAGATTTAGATACCTATTCGTTTTACCAAAACGGGCCATTCATTGATTTATGCCGAGGGCCGCACGTTGAAAACACCCAAGCCATTAAAGCGTTTAAATTATTGCGGGTATCGGGTGCATACTGGCGGGGATCTGAAACCCGACCCATGTTGCAACGCATTTATGGAACGGCCTTTGCCAATCCCAAAGACTTGCGCGCTTACTTAAAACAATTGGAAGAAGCCAAAAAGCGGGACCATCGCTTGTTGGGCAAACAACTGGATTTGTTTAGCATTCAAGAGGCTGTGGGTGGCGGGTTGGTGTTGTGGCATCCCAAGGGTGCAACCATTCGGGATATTATCGAAACCACGTGGAAACGCCAACATCGGGCACAGGGGTATGACTTGGTGTACAGCCCGCATATTGGCGTGAATAGTTTGTGGCAAACCAGTGGTCATTTGGACTTTTATGAAGCCAATATGTTTGGCTCCATTCACAATGACAATCAAACCTATCGGCTGAAGCCCATGAACTGCCCGTTTCATAGCTTAATTTACAAGTCTCGGCATTGGTCGTATCGGGACTTGCCGGTGCGCTACGCCGAACTGGGGTCGGTGTATCGGCATGAACGTTCCGGGGTGCTGCATGGGCTGATGCGTGTGCGCGGGTTTACCCAAGACGATGCCCATATTTTATGCCGCAATGATCAAGTCGATGCTGAAATCGAGGCGGCCTTATCGTTTAGCTTATCTGTCCTTCGCCAATTCGGCTTTGAGTCGTTTGAATTATTTTTATCCACAAAACCCAATGAAAAATGCATTGGGGATGATGCCCATTGGGCTTTGGCCGAATCGGCCTTGCAACAGGCCATTCAAAACTCCGGGTTGCCCTATGCTGTGGATGCCGGTGGGGGTGCGTTTTATGGGCCTAAAATCGATATTAAAATTAAAGACTCGATTGGGCGATCCTGGCAGTGCTCCACCATTCAATTTGATTTTAATTTGCCGGAAAAATTTGATCTAACCTATGTGGGGCAAGACGGTCAAAAGCATCGGCCCATTATGATTCACCGGGCCTTGTTGGGATCCTTGGAGCGTTTCTTTGGAATTTTGGTTGAGCACTACAATGGGGCGTTTCCCCTGTGGTTGGCGCCAACTCAGATTGACATTCTAACCGTAGCGCCATCCGTTGTTGCGTATGCAGACACCGTCGCCGATGCCTTAACTGAGTTGGGATGGCGGGTATCCGTTAAACCAGACCATGAAAAAATTGGTAAAAAAATTCGGGAATCGGTGAACCAAAAGGTACCCTATGCCTTAGTGATCGGGGAGCAAGAAGTGGCCAATGCCACAGCCACCTTGCGTCACCGAACAGACGGCGATTCGGGATCCTTGTCTATTGCCGATATTCACCAAACACTCACGGCGGTGATGCATGGGTAAACCGCTGACCCCGGCTGACATTGAGGATTATATTCCGCATCGATTTGAAAATCAGCTCATTGATTCGGCTATCCCTGGCGAAAAGGCGTCGTTTTCCGTCTCAATTGATCCAAACGATAACTACAATCGATCCATATTCTTACAAACCATTGAAATTGGAAAGCCCCCCATTATTATGGAAACGGTCTTGGTTGAATTGCTGGCCTTGGGGATGATTATTAAGGAAGGCCCCACCCCCAAAGATATCTTGGTATTTTTCGCTTCCATTGATTCGTTTGAGTACCATGCGCCCGCAATAGCCAGTCAAACGACAACGGGATCTGTCTCCACATTAAAAAAACGGGACCGGTTTTTTAAATGCCACGGGCATGTTGGGCAATCGGAGGAACCCAGCGCAAGCGCGACCCTGATGGCCAGCGTCTTTCCCGTTTCAGCATCAGCACCGGAACAATCCAGTCCCGACACAGTCTTGGATTTACCTCTAACGATGAACCAACCCGTCGACAAAAGCCACTGGCGCCGGCATCCTGATTTGGTCATTTGCGATGCGATTCGGTTGGCGTCTGAGACGGAATTAATCGGAGAATATTGCTTCCATACTGAACACCCCCTCATTCGGGGCCATTTTCCGGACATGCCGGTGATGATGGGTGTCTTGCAATGGCAATCGGTGGCTGATTTAGCCTTGGCCGATGCCTTGAATCGATCCCTTAACAGCCCGGAACCCATCACACACACATACACGGCCACCTTGTACAATCAAACCGGTGCTATTATTAGTGTCATTAACCAGTGCGTGGTGAGTCTATGGATGGGCGTACCCGGCTTTTACCCCCATAGCCGCATTATTAAAACCAATAAAGTAGCCTTTAAAAACCGGGTGGTCCCGGGGGATACTATCTACACACACGCTCAACGCGTCGATTAAGCGTCTAGATCCCGTTGAAAAGCCTTCAACCAAGCTGGCCTAAACCGTGTTAAGGACTCGGTTTGACTCAATACTCGGATACATCGACACCACCGTTCAACATACTGCTGCTTTACAATGACCGATTCGAGCCGAACTCGCTGACTCAACTTGAGATTCTTCCGTATATGACACCCATAATATGCCTGCCAAGCGGCCTTCAATTCGGCTTGGGTCTCTGGATCCGCATGGGGTATTTGATCCAAGGCTGTAAACACCGCCTGCGTATGCTCATCCATAACATCGGGCTTTCCGAGAAACAACTTAATCAAGCCACATAAATGCTGCATACTGCTGACGTCAAAAACAGATCGATCCATAAACCCCATTGTCGTCTGAATGATCGACTCCACCACGGCTGGAACCACAATAGCTCGTGTTTTTGAATAATACCGAACCGCTTGGGTAGAAAAATCACGTAAGAACCGTTCTTTATCCGATCGTTTTTTAATGCTCAACGACTCAATCGCACCCAGCACAGACCGAATTACCGATTGTATCGTTTCAACCGATAGCACACTCGTTGCTGTGACAATGCTCATTAGCAAGGTCTGAAACCGATGGTAATTCACACTCGGTTGCCTGTTTACACCCAAAAACACGGCATGAATCACCTGTTTAACCGGCACATGATCCTGAATCACACACTGAATAATTTCTGTCATTTGCGTAGCGCTAATCGATTCACTATCTACCGGCTGACCATGCACATAAAAAAACACCAATTCCGCTAAAAAATTATAGGTGGATTGATGCGTATTGTCTGAAGACGCCCGCCGAATAATCGGCGATAAAGCCATGCCTAAATCATAAACCGATGCGTCTTCAACCACTCGATAATTATGGGCAATTGGATTTAATACCATCCCCCCCACAGACTCCGATTTGTCTTCCACCAAGTCTTCATCCGGCAACACACTGGCCTCTCTTCTTTTTTTAGAAGAGTCTGCATTAAATTGACGGGACGATACCACCCGGTACTGCTCTTTATATGGTCTGTAAAGTATGTTCATAATTAATTGAAACAAAGAGAAACCAAAGCAATTCAAATACATAAGAAAATGATAAAAGCTTATTAAAAAATTTATCGTCTTTTAAAAACAAAGTCAACAACAACTGTATGTTTTTACTGCTAATAAAGTACACTTTATTTTTTATCAAGCAATACTTATTTCGATAGAAAGTTAATATAAATTACGCACTACTTGCGACAATCAGACGATATAATAAAATCGCCGGTTCTACTCAGCACCATCTTTCCTGAAACAACAATGGGGTTGGACTGCGTGGCTTGGGCGCAGCCGCTTTTTAACTCCAGCGTTCCGTTGTCCTGCACCCATTTAGACGCATCGCCTAGATCATCGGGGTCAAACTGGCTGGGGCCTTGGCCACCCTCACCGGTACCAACAACCACCCGTTCGTACAACCGCTGATCTTGATTGTCTTGTTTTCCATCTGCATCACTATCCGTATTGGCTGCAATTCCCCATTTATTGGATAAATAAAACGAGATGGCTTTTCGTTGATCCACGCTTACTGAGATGCTTAGCGCAATGACTTCCTGAATATCATCGGTATCTTTTATAGTTAGAGTATTGTTAGAACTCACCACAAAGCCAGCTCCCGATTTAACCACAAACCACAACTCATCTACTACACTTGTTAACCTATCCAACGAATCAACCAAAGCCGAACTTTTTATACTGTTTGTATTTGGATCATACAAATTATTATTATCAGGCGTTATGCTCTCCGGTTGCTGAGTATGGCGATTGTATAAACTGACGAGTCTATTGTTGTTGTGACGATCATACAATAACGAATCCGCATCATACCAAGCCTGAATATTGTTTTTAACATATTTGAGCGGGTTTTTACTGCCCATATCTTGGGTTACCGACTCAGGAACAGATTTAATATGAACCACAAAAGGGATACGCCTAACAACAGTGCCGTTTGAATCGTATAGTACAATCAGCATCGCCACATCTTGCGGTTGGGCTGAATCCTTTAGCGTATAGTCTAATTCCCACGGTGATACTTGCTGATTAACACGGGGTGGCACTGTAAATGGGTTGTCCGCAAGTGGCACCCTATACCGAATCTCCTGTTCTGTAAAAACCTCATTGCCCGTTACATGATTAGTCACAGCACCGGCATTGGTAAAATGGTAAAAGTGATAATCAACTACGGGATCAACCCAGATATCCGGACCAGGAACACTCTGGTAATCTTTTGGGTTCGTACCGGCAGCCACTTCCTGGCCGTCAGATACCCCATCACCATCCGTATCGGAGTGGACTGGATGGGTCCCTCGTATCGCTTCTTGTAAATTGCTTAGCCCATCATTATCACTATCCGCACCTGGGGTTAGATCCCCATACATGGCTTCGAACGCATCGCTTAACCCATCGTCATCATGATCGGGGAAGGTCTCTAGGCCATTGTTGGGATTACTCCCCGCACCCGCTTCCTGCCCATCTGTCTGGCCATCGCCATCGCTATCTGAATGATCCGGATCGGTCCCTAGAATAGCTTCCTGCAAATTGGTTAGGCCATCGCCATCATCGTCGTCATTTGGGTTTCTTCCATTGAGATCAATTGGTGGAGAACTATCCGAATCTGTGGGGTCTGTGCCCAATATAAACTCCTGCATATTGGTAAAACCATCGTTATCTGTATCCGCATCTGGATGCAAGAAACCGCCATACTGGCTTTCAAAGTTATTACTTAACCCATCCCCATCATCATCGGGGAAGGTACCCCCAGCATCGTTGGGATTACTGCCCGCACGCCATTCCTGCCCATCGGACTGGCCATCGCCATCGCTATCTGGATTGTTGGGATCGGTGCCGTCGCTAACCTCAGCAGAGTTGGAAATACCATCCCCATCTGAATCAATATCTGCTGAACCCAAAAATACCCAGAAATCACGCATCACTGTATGGGGCGGCACACCCGTATCATCCTGCAACTGAAGGACCATACTCAAAACCCCACGGGCATTGGGCGATACCGCTAAATTAATGGAAACGCCGGTCGGGCCGGCCTCAGGGGTTGCAATCACAATTGAACGGGTTGAAAATGCCTCCGGATCCATCGTCACGGTATAGGTGAAACTGGATTGCAAGCCCTCTTCATCTTGGACATCCACATCAATTGTTTGCGAAACCGTGGCAACGGTTTGATCACCCGGCGATGCCATCGATGGGGGATCATTCACTGGAATAACCGTGATTGTGAAATCTCGGCTTGTCCGGTCAACCCCACCACGATCAACCCCACCGGTATCAATCAGCACAACCGTCACGGTTGTACTCGCTGTGGCACTCAATTGTGTTGTCGGGGTATACGTAAGGACGAAATTGTTGTTGATACTTGGCAAGACACTAAATAATCCATGATCCAATGTGGGCGTATGAACATTAACGGCACTGATTTGCTGCCCGACCTCACGATAATCCACACCCACCAACATGTTGGCAATCGTTTGAGGCCCAGCACCTTCATCCACCTGAATCGATTGCGTTGCCAACGTATAGACTGGGGGATCATTCACCCCCAATACCGTAATATCAAACGATACAACGGTGGTTTGGGTCGGCACGCGGCGTGTATCCGTTACGGTTATCTCAACACTAACCGTGCCAAACTGATTGGAACTCGGCACTAAATTCAACGTCACGGCATTCGTATTATTCGCTGTTGCAAACGCATAACTATGAATTAAATCTAGACTGCCACTGCGTATACTAAAGCCATAGGCAAACTCAGACCCATGGTCTTCTTCGTCTGTCACGTCAAACACCATGGTGTGTGTCACATCTTCTGTCGCTGTTTGATTATTAATTGTTGATATAATCGGTGCATCATTCACCGGATTGAGTGTGATGGTGAACGTTTTCGTTGTGGTTGCTCCCCCACCGTCCTCCACCACCACATCGATTGTTGCAATGCTCGCTACATTCAGATTGTCTGTTGGTTGATAGCGCAAGTCTCGGGCTCGATCATCGTCACCATGATCAACCAAATGAGGGAGTATCTTAAACATGGAATAATCATTCAACGAAATATTCAATGTTACATCATCAATTAGATCCAAGCTTTCTACCGCATCCAGATTTGTAATAAACGCATTAACCGTGACCAAAGGCCCATCCTCATTCGCCTGAATATTACGTGTTGATAGCTCAAATTCCGGTGGGTCATTCACAGCCAAAACAGTAATACTAAAGGACTGCGTCACCACACGAACCGGAGTTGTCCGATTATCCGTCACCGTCACCGTCACACTCGATGTACCAAACTGATTCGCATTCGGCACTAAGTTCAATGTCACCGTCGTGCTGCCATTCGCTGTCACAAATCCCGACTCATCTCGGTTAAATAGCGCTGTATTCGATACCACAAACCCATACTCAAAATCCGATACTGGCCCTTCCGCATCATCCACCACAAACACCACATCGTGCGTCACGTCTTCCGTCGCCACTTGCGGAGCAATCGTAAACGTGGGCGCATCATTCACTGCATTCACCGTAATCGTGAACGTCTGGGATACCACATGCTCATTATCCGTCACCGTCACCGTCACACTCGATGTGCCAAACTGATTCGCACTCGGCACTAAGTTCAACGTCACAGCATTGCTGCCATTCGCTGTCACAAACCCCGATGCGCCTCGGTTAAATAGCGCTGTATTCGATACCACAAACCCATACTCAAAATCCGATACCGGTCCTTCCTCATCTGTCACACTAAACACCACATCGTGCGTCACGTCTTCCGTCGCTGTTTGATTGTTAATTATTGACATAGTCGGTGCATCATTCACCGGATTCACCGTAATCGTGAACGTCTGGACTACCACATGCTCATTATCCGTCACCGTCACAGTCACACTCGCGGTACCAAACTGATTCGCATTCGGCACTAAGTTCAATGTCACAGCATTGCTGCCATTCGCTGTCACAAATCCCGACTCATCTCGGTTAAATAGCGCTGTATTCGATACCACAAACCCATACTCAAGATCGGCAATGACTGTCTCCTCATCACTCACATTAAACACCACATCGTGCGTCACGTCTTCTGTCGCTGTTTGATTGTTAATTGTGGATATAATCGGCGCATCATTCACCGGATTCACCGTAATCGTGAACGTCTTCGTTGTGGTATCA
>Ga0255759_10000210_pt1 | contig 53663 bp, 63 predicted proteins | sample 101ome_20_FD_179959 | JGI IMG/M metagenome (GOLD analysis project Ga0255759, IMG submission 179959) | Coastal salt marsh microbial communities from the Groves Creek Marsh, Skidaway Island, Georgia - 101404AT metaG (version 2) | ecosystem: Environmental > Aquatic > Marine > Intertidal zone >... | reverse complement strand
GATATAGTAAATAGAAGTATAGAGGAGTTTGAGTATCATGTGGATGTCATACGCTGGATGGGATACGGACAGACATTTCAAGACTTTAAATGCAATGTACACATATCGGGTCGAAAAGGTCCACAAGGCATCATCGACGTCCTACCAAGACTATCGCCCGAAGCAAGAAACACCATCACGATCGAAAACGACGAAATGTCGTGGGGACTCGACGCAAGCCTCGAACTTGAAAAACACGTTGCCCTCGTTCTTGACATACACCATCACTGGGTGCGTACAGGAGAATACATTCTACCAACCGACCGTAGATTTGATCGCGTAATTGAATCGTGGCGCGGTGTGCGTCCTGTTATACATTACAGTGTAAGCAAAGAAGATTTACTTGCAGAATGGCCCGACAACGAACTACCTGATATGGAGTTCTTGCTTATGAATGGATTTAAGAAACAGAAACTACGTGCTCACTCGGATATGATGTGGAACAATGCTGTCAACGATTGGGCATTAGAGTTTAACGACTATGCAGACATTATGGTAGAGTCTAAGTGTAAGAATTTAGCAAGCATTGACTTGTATAAATATAAGAAAGCAAAGGAAGATTATGAGCTATTTGAACAAGATGTACGGTCCTCGATCCAAGAGCACACAACCGTCTACTAATGATAAAAATCCAAATCGTGTAACTGGTGGGTTACGTGCCCAAGGTGTAGACACTATTACTATGCTTGGCGAGGATGGTAGCTCTCAAGAACTTCCTACACTTCAATATGTTCGTTCTTTGGAAGAACAGTCAAAAAAACAGCGAGCCGCTATCACTGTTTTAGAGCGTAAGCTGGCTCGCCAAGATACTGCAATTCAGCAGTTGCAAGCGGCTGTAATTAACCGTTCTTAACTCGTTTCAAAATCTCAGCTTTTGATAAACTTGCGTTAGCTTTAACACCACGGTGTTTTGCTTCTGCAAGCAGTTGAGTTTTTGTTAACTTGCTAAAGTCACATGACTTGCTTTTAGTTGTTTTCTTTTTAGTTGTTTTCTTAGCAGGCGCCTTTGCTTTAGGTGCTTCTGCCGTTTCTTTATCAGCCTGTAATGTAGGCTCTAAAGGTTGTTCAAAACTAAAAAGTGATTTTAACCATTTAATCATAATTTTCCTCCTATAGGAACATTTATTTAATAAAATAAAAAGAACATCGATGTAAAAATGAATCCTTGACTAATAGTGGAAAAGATGTTATTATATAAGTAAAATAAAGGAGTCATGAATTGCCTAAAATTAAAAATCAAATTTTAGATCATATAAAAACACATTTTTCAAATACTCACGACTTACAAGTAGAATATAGAAGCCATCCATCTTATAGTAAAATAGAAATAAAAAACTTTTTACCATTAAACATTGTTCAAGAGATGGCAAAAGAACTTGATTCTTTACCGTTAGAACAAGGAAAAAAGTTTACTCGTAAAGGTAGTTGTATGTATGAATACAACGACTTAGAAATAACACCAATACAAGATGAAGTTGTAAATGCATTACACAGCGGCCCGTTTTTAAAATGGCTACAAGAAGTAACTGACACAATTGACTTGATTCCTGATCCTCATTTGATTGGTGCCGGTTATGCAAAAGCATATACTGGCGATAGTTTAAAAATACACACAGACTTTAACTGGAATGAAGAATTAAAATTACATAGACGTCTTAGTGCTATTGTTTATTTAAATGAAGAATGGAACGAAGATTGGGGAGGAAATTTAGACTTTTATGATATAAATCGAGAAGATAGAATTAGTAGAGTTGTTCCAGGAGCAGGTAATTTAGTTGTATGGAGTTATCATAATTTAGCATTTCACGGTTATCCTGATCCTATGAAAAATCCAGAAGGAACATGTCGCAAAAATTTAAGACTATTTTATTATGTAAGTAATGCAAAACACGATGATCACTTCCCACCTCATCGTAGTCTATATTGGTATGATAAAGATGAAAAAGCACCATACGATATTAGAACAGAAAAATGAATATAAAATTACCTAATTTTAATTATAAAGACTTAAACTGGATTGTTGAAGATAATGTTTCGTCTTATGGAAGGTCTCGTGAGTTTGAAAAACAAAACGAAATGTATCGTAAAGTAGGTTTTACACATCATAACACAAAATACGAACGTGCATTTGAAGTAGGCGATGATATACATAATTTTTGTCGTACTCTATTTGACCGTTATTCAGTAGGTATAATGAAACAGTCTCCTGGCCAGACTTTACCTTTACACGAAGATACATTTTTTAAATTTGCCAGTGTTAATGATGTTCATCCGTCAGAATGTGTAAGAATTAATATATTTTTAGAAGATTGGCAAAGTGGACATTATTTTGAAATAAATCAAAATTCGGTCTTGCATTGGAAGCAAGGTGATGCTATACTAATAAAATATAATGAGCCGCATCTTAGCGGAAACATGGGTATGACTGAAAAATATACTATGCAAGTGACTGGAGTGTTAGATGAATTTAAGAGGCGCTAAACCTATTGCAGATCATCGTGTAAAAGATTTTATAGTAGGATTGAATCCTACTAATGATTTATATAATAATGATATACAAGACCAGTTTACTAATGATTTTTATAACTGGATTAATTCAAGTAAGCTGAATAATTTAATAGGACTTGATAAGTTTCCAATACACAGATTAGTTGCAGGAACAGCACAAACATTTGACCATTTTTATTGGCGTCACAAGAATCGTACATTTAGATTCTTTCGCGGCGAGTTTATGTATCATAGTGCAGTTCTTAAGCATGGCGGAGTTTGGGCATACCTTGATGACAGACGTTTACAACCAAACGATGCTTTAATTATTAGCGTACCGTTTTCAGATTATGGATCGCAACATACACATTTAGAGTTTTTGTTACATAATTGTAATGCTATGGATATTCCTGTCTTATTAGACTTTGCATATTATCCTTGTACTAAAAATATTACGTTAGATTTAACAAAATATAATTGTGTTCAAACAGTTACATTTTCATTATCAAAAGCATTTTATGGTGCTGAGTTTTTACGTGTTGGACTAAGATTAGAAAGAGAAGATACTGATGATGGTATAGATTTAATCAATTCTGTTGAAATGGTCAATCGCATATCGTTAAGTATAGCATCAAGTTTAATTAAAAATTATAGCATAGATCATAATTGGTTATCATATGGTGATCTTTATAAAGAAGTGTGTAAAGAGTACAACTTAAAAAACACAGATTGTGTTATGTTTGGGTTAGGCGGAGATGAATATAAAGAGTATAATAGAGGCACAAAAGTTAACAGAGTTTGTGTTTCAGAAATAATAGGAGAAAAAATATATGACAGTAGTCAGTAGTCATAACGACTGGGATCCATTAGAAGAAATTTTTGTAGGTGTTGCAGATCATGCACGTATTCCTACTATTGATGCAAGTACGCATTCTTTTGGGTTTGCAGATTGTACCTACGATCAAATTAAAGATCTTGAAGGACCTTCACCGCAATGGGTGATTGATGAAGCAAACGAGGATCTTGACAACTTATCAGATCAATTAAGAAAGCTGGGTGTAACAGTTCGTAGACCTGAGGCAATTGATCATAGTAAAACATTCAAATCGCCAGACTGGGAAACAACAGGATGGTACACATATTGTCCACGTGACTTGCTGTTGCCATTAGATAATCTAATTATTGATTGTCCGGGTGCTATGCGGGCAAGACAATATGAAACACTTGCATATCGTGATTTTTTATACGATGTAGTAGATAATGGTGGAGAATGGTTAAGTGCGCCAAGACCAAGATTATTAGATAGCAGTTATCAACTTGACGACCTAAGTATTCCTACACTTACTAATGAAGAAATTGTTTTTGATGCTCCTAACGTAGTACGTTTAGGCAAGGATCTAATTTATCAAGTAAGTAACTCTGGTAATTTATGGGGTTATAAGTGGTTACGTAATTTGCTTGAACCACGTGGTTACCGTATTCATTTAGCAGAAAAGTTTTATAGCTATTCGCACTTTGACAGTACAGTTATTCCACTACGTCCTGGATTGGTGTTGTTTAACGGCGATCGCTGTACTCCAGACTGGTATCCACCAATCTTTAAAGACTGGGATAAAATCTTTGTACCAGGTGATCAGGTAGTTGACATTGGATCTAACTTAGAAGGTAATGTATCACCTTGTTCTAAATACATTGGTTTAAATATGTTAAGTGTAAACGAAGAATTAGTTATTATTGATGAAAATCAGGAATATGTACGTAAAGAGTTAGACAAGCACGGCATTGAATCGATTGGCATGCCTATGCGTCAAGCACGTACATTAAGCGGTGGCTTTCATTGTGTTACACTTGACACAAAACGTAAAGGTAACTGCGAGGATTATTTTGCTTGATCCAAGAGGATTTCATTTACCTTATTTAGAATGGATGGTCACAACCTCGTGCGACTTAGCATGTCCGGGTTGTGACCGTTTTATTGACTACAACCATTCCTGGCATGAAGATTTACAAGAGCTGAAATCAAATATGTTTGAATGGGGATCCCGTCTTGATCCAGACAACTTTACAATCATAGGCGGAGAACCGTTAATACATCCTGGCATTTACGATATTATAAAACACAGTAGGCACTGTTTTGATCATGCAAGAATAGAAATTTATTCTAATGGATTTTTCTTGCCTAAACGTGATAAACTTTTAGATATTCTGTTAGAAAACCAGCCTGCTAAAATTAGTATTACATTGCATAATAGAGATACAGCAATTAGACAAAAAATTGAAGATAATATTCGAAAGTATATTATAAAAGATCTTCCTTGGGTAGAAGAAGAAAACCATATATGGAGATACCAAGATGTAGAATTAGAAGTATCTGACCCTACTCAAGGAGGATGGTATGATTACAGACAAAACTTAAATGGTGTGCTAAAACCGTGGAATGACAGAGATGCTGAATCAAGTTACCACAACTGTAGTGCAAACATCTATCCTATTATATACAAAAATAAACTATATAAATGTCCGCCAATTAGTATGTTAAGAACTCATGCTGAAAAATATAATATGTTAGATGACAAGGATTGGGAACCGTATTTAAAATACGAAGGTTTAGATGTTAACTGCTCCGAGTATGAATTGAATGGGTTTATTAATAATATATTTCATCCACATCCTATTTGTGAGATGTGTCCTGCAAATCCAAACTTAAAACCACAAGAAGATGCTATTCTAAAAGGTAAGATACATGAAGTGTAGTGCATTTTGGAATCACACTAACATTAGGCCTGGAAACAGAGTATATCCGTGTTGTCGTTTTAAACATTCTATTGATACCTTTAATGGCGATATAGAAAACGTATTACACTCAGAAGCATATAAAGAATTACGTGAAAAAAGCCTTGCTGGAGAGCATATACAAGGTTGTGAAAAATGTTACTACGAAGAATCAATTCAACATAAAAGTCTACGTCAAGAGTTTAATGAGAAATACAATACAAACTCAGTTGAACTCAAATATCTTGAAATTGGCTTAGATAATCTTTGCAATCTTACTTGCGATGGATGCAATTCAGAATTTAGTACAAGTTGGATTGCCAAAGAAGAATTAATATACGGAAAGGCAAGTCATAAAAAATTAGTTGTTGACGAAATTACAACTATACCATCAAGTGTAAATAAAATTTTATTCTTAGGTGGCGAACCTTTAATTTTAAATAGGCATTTAGATGTATTAAATTTACATCCCTGTCCGCAAAACTGTGTTGTAATTTATAATACTAATGCTACATATCTTCCTACTGAAGATTGTAACCAAGTTTGGAATAACTTTAAACAAGTTAAATTTATTATTAGCATTGATGGCGTTGGTGCTGTCAATGAAAAAGTTAGAGGCGGCAGTGTTTGGCAAGATACACTTAATTTTATTGACTATTGTAAAATAAACAATTATGAATTTGAATTTAATACTGTTTTACATTACAATAATATATTTCATCTACACGATCTTATCAAGTTTATGAAAAACTATGACAATAAATGGTATATAAATGTACTAACTTATCCCGAATCATTAAGATTTACAAAACATGACAGACAAGAAATACAAAAATATCTATCGAGGATTGACGGATTTACCTACCCGAACAAGGAATACATCCAGAACTTCTCTCGAGGTACCTTATAGAAGTATAACACCAACTAATAGATTGTTAGACTCTATAAAATATACTGACCTAAAAAAAGTTGTTAATTTTTATCAAGATACTTCTTACGATGCTGATCGATATGTGTTATTTTTTGAATTTATAGGTAACAATTTTAAAAAGTTTGATACTGTAAAAAGTATTGCGTCTAAGGATACTTTTGTAATTGTAGATGATACGTATGAAGGGTTACTAACACAAAAACAGTCTGATGAAATTTCAGAGTGGGCTGAAGAAAATAATATTCAATATTTGATATACTCGAGTAATCAAGCATTAAAAGGCAAACAAACATATTATTTTAACTTTCATCTTACATATAAAAACTTTGATAACATTGATGTGCAGAATGATCAAACTGAACCTTATCTTTATCCAAGACCTAAAATCTTTTTAACTTTAAATAGGCAAGCTCGATATCATCGTTTTCAAATTATTGATCATTTATTAGAAAACGGATATATCAATCATACTTTAGCAAGTTGTAACAAATATGAATTTGAGATACTGCAATCATCTCCAAGCGAAGTTGAAGATAGTGTTAAAGATTTTTACAAGACTAATAATATTTTTGATGATAATATGTTGTATAAAACTTTGTCAAAAGAAAGTTTACAAAGGTTAGAAAAATCACTACCATTAAAAATTGACATGGAGGATAATACAGATCTTAACTTTCAGCAACATATGCCTAATCCATCGGAGATGTTTCAAAAAACCTATTGGAGCATTATTGGAGAAAGAGACTTTTACAGCAATGAGTATTTAGGATTTACTGAAAAAGTATTAAAGGCATTATTTTACTATCATCCATTTATTGTTGTAGGACTACCACATACATTAAAATCTCTAAGGGAGCTTGGGTTTATTACATTTGAATCTGTAATTGATGAAAGCTACGATAGTATTGAAGATCACCATGAACGTATGGCTGAAATAAAGAAACAAATTGATTTTTTAGCAAATAAAAATTACTCTTGGCATTATAATACCTATTTAGAATTGTTGCCTATACTTGAACACAACAGAGAAACATATCAAAAACTAAATCAAAACTACATGTGTAGTGTTCTTGTTAACAAAGTACTAAAATTCTTTTATCAGTCTTAATTGGGTAATCTAATACATTTGATATATTCCATATAAAGTTTCTAATAGATAAAGGAATATCTTCTACTTGTCCTTCTTTACCGTTTAAAAACGGCTGTACAAAAATTGTGTTATGACTTGATTCTTTAAACACATTTGATTCGTCTAATACAAGTTGAATCCCTTGATATTGATTATCAAATGTTTTAGTAACTAAAAAATGACTGTCTTCTTTTGTGTCTATAATATTAAAATATGGAGAAAGTAATTTAGATAGATCTTCTTTAATATCCAAATCTTCAATGTATATACTTGTAACTTTTTCTAATATCATTTTAACGCCTTGATACTAAAATTAATGACTATTCTGTTTTCGTTGCTGTCGTTAAAAGATGTATGATTTTTTAAATAGCCTGGGAGAAAAATAATATCTCCTTCAGGCATAGGTGTTTCAAATCTAAAAGTGTTATCTAAATTTGGCGTTTTGAATTTGAGATTAGCATAAAAGTCTACCCTATCGGCGGGGTGTGTGATAATCAAATTTCCTGCATCTGGCGGTGTATTTAAAAAATACATTCCATGTAAAAATGTATAAGGAACTTCATGTGAAATTGTTGTGCCGCCTGGTTCTGCTACTGCACCGTACATTTGCTGTATTCCTAATTTAATACTTTCATCTAACTCCCAAGATTTTTTAATCTCGTTGCTTAGGTTTGTAATTGTTTGTATTAAAGGTTCAAAAACTGGGTGGTGTTGTAAATCACTTGTTGTAATAAACCCTTTTCGATTGGTATAGTCATGCTCTTTAGCGTTATGAACTAACTCTACCATAGACTGTTTGAGCTCTTGGTGATTGCTAAATGTAGAACCAAGTAAATTTGATACAAATATTGGATACGATTTAAGATTATTTTCTTGCATAAATGTATTTAAATAAATAAACTAACAAAGGAGACGATTATGATACGTAAGTGGATTAATGCTCGTTTAAGCGAGCGTACAACTTTAGACGGTGCTATTCTTATTGGAGCAGGCATTGCATTTTTAATTTTTAAACCAATTGCAGCCATTGCGGCATATGCGGCTATTGCATACGGTGCTTGGACTATTTGGAAAAAAGAAGACTAAATGGTTGTTACCTTAACTGAGACTGCTACGTCTCAAATCGATAATATTTGTAAAGAAAATAATGTTATCGGTGTTGCGTTGAATATGAAGGGCGGCGGTTGTGCTGGGTTTGAATATGACTGGAGCACGATTAGCAATCCTGACAATATTGAAGAAGGAAGCGAAATTATTCCTACCCCAGAAGGAAATAGTTTTGTTATAGGCCCTCATAGTATTATGTTTATGATAGGATCAACTATCAATTACAAAAAAGATATTCTTGGGTCTATGTTTGAAATACAAAATCCAAACGCACAAAGTTCATGCGGCTGCGGAGTTAGTGTTAATTTTGCAGATAATTTACAAATCTAAAGTTTACTAATAGGGATGTCAGAACTTGCAGACAAATTCCATACTTGTTTGCGTTCTACTCCTTTTTTTTGTGCAAATACCTTTGCATCACAATTTTTGCACACATGAAAATAGTTATTGTTTAGACGTTTAGGATCCATACTACCCCGTGATCTTTCAAATTCAACATCACAATTATCACATCGTAATACAATCATAGTAACATCACGGTAATACTTGTGCAGTTTACCTAATTTACTAAGACGTTCGTATATCTTTTTTAATGTGTATTCTCGAATGAACATATAACTATTTACATTAAGATTATAAAATGATACGATAAATAAGTATGTTAAGCACAAAAACCATAGTGGAGCGTACATAAATGGCAAGACAAGACATTAATATTGGTGTTGAGGGTAATGACGGCACCGGCGATAGTATTAGAGAATCATTCCGCAAAGTAAACGAAAATTTCCAAGAAATATATGCTATTTTTGGCCAAAGTGGTACTATTTCGTTTACAGCATTAAGTGATACTCCAGACACATTACTTCCAAATACTATTCCGTTAGTAAACGATGCAGGAAGCGAAATACAATTAGTTGAATTAGCATCTAACAGTGCATTAGATTCGCAAGCCGCAGACACAATTACATTTAATTATAGTTCAGGCGGCAAACTTGTAATTTCTACAGCATTTACACAATTAGCAGACGACATTAGGCCAGCATTAGGTGCTCCATTAAATGGTGCTGGTAACGCTATTGCTAATGTTGCAATATCCGATCAAGCGGCGGAACAATTTAACAACATACACAACACAAATATTAATATTGATGATCTTGTAGTTACTAAAGGTTACAGTGATAGACGTTATATTAGTTCAGGCTTGCCAATTCGTGTTAGTCCTGAGCCACTAACGCAAGATGCATACAAATTAAACATCTCACGTTATATAAACGGTAATCTTGAAGTTGTTAATCATGGATATGATACAAGTATCAACGGATTAAAATTTGTTTTTGATAGTGTATACAACGATCCAATTAATTTAGAATCAGAAGTTGTTGCTTCGCTAATACAAACTGGCAATACCTATAAAATTAAAACAGTTGGTAATGTTGATTGGTTATCAATTGGTGCTAAATTTGGTACTGTTGGTGAAGTATTTACAGCAACCGGAACAACTGCTGATACAGGATTAGTTCAGCCTGTTTATTTCCTACGATTTGTAAGTGAAAATTTACTATCAGTTTTTTACACAAGAGATGAAGCTTCTATTGTAAGTGATACTGCGGCAGAAACAGCAAAAATATTTGTTAGTGGTGCTATAGCAGATGATGATACACATCAGATGGTTGACACAGGTGTAGACGAAAGACTATCAGGAAACTTCTTAGCAGATGTTGCAATGCCAAGGAATTCTATTGTACGTAGACAAGGTGACACAATGGAAGGCAAGCTAACCTTAGCAGATCATCCAGGAGAGCTTGAAGGGTTTGGTACTCCAAATGGCGACGACGACTTACAAGCCGCTACTAAATTTTATGTTGATAATTCGGGATATGCATCAATATCCAATCTTTATGTAAGTACTGACGGCGATGATAGAATGATTGGTGTTCCTCCAGGCAAAGAAGGCTCATCATTAAATTATGCCTTTAGAACTATTAATGCGGCAGCAAGACGTGCAGAAGAAATTATTCAAACATCAGCACCGGAGCCAGGTCCGTATTTTCAAACTGTAACAAAAGAAAACGGTGATAGCCCAGCAGAAGTTACAAATGTAGGTATTGTTTCACCATATACAGATGGCATTCAAACTGCGGCATTAATTCAATTAAACAGAGATTACTTAATTAAAGAAATTTCAGGTTGGATCAAATATACATTCCCAGAATTTGTTTACAATATTGACACTTGTGAAAGAGACACTGGGTTAATTCTTGATGCACTATCATTTGATATCCAAAGAGGACTAACAGCAAACTTCTTGTCAAGAGAGGCAGCTGAAAGATATTACTCAAGTACAAGTGGCAGAATTGCTATTACACAGCAAAAAACTGAGACGTTAGGTTCAATAGAACAATTAAAACAACTTGTTAATTCTGTACTACAAAATAAAGTTTATCTCGAAAAGGATGTTAGTTTTGTTACACTCAGTGGCGCTACTAATGAACGTGCAAGAGTACAAACTGTTACTGATCACGGTCTTGATGACGGAGATCATGTTGTATTTAAAAATATGGGCGGTATGGTTGAAATTGAAGGACAGACTGCTTACATTAAAAATATTCCACAAAGTGATGTAGCACTTGATGGGAAAGTATTTGAACTTTACAAAGATCCAAATTTACTTGAACTATGGGATATTAGCACTTATACTCCATATACAACAGGTGGCGTAATTGGTCAAGTGTTCCAAGATAGAGTAGAAGATTTTGATAGTATTAAGGTACCGCAAGTATTTGACGATCCTAATGCAAGCGACACAGCAAGATTATCAATTACAGGAAACGGCGGCAAATTTGATCTTATCCTTAACATTATGGAAAACGGTATTGATGCTGGCGAAGATATTGTATATGGATCAAACTATAAAGTTGTATTAGACAATGGTGCAAGAACATTTGTAGATCAAGGCGATCCAGACAACACAGATACATTACCTGGTAAAATTATGGTTGGTAAGATATCTGGTGCACAAGGTAGAATTGTTAAAATAACTAACAATGATGGAACAGAAAGTAACAATGACACATTTGAATTAATACAGCTTAATGGTAAAGATTTTATTCAAAACGAAACTGTAGAATATGGTAATTTTGTAAAAGAAAAGCAAGTTACAATCTTTGTTGAGTCAGGCATTTACGAAGAAGATTTTCCAATTAAACTTGCTAACAATGTATCATTAAAAGGTGATGAATTTAGACGAGTAATTATTCGTCCTAAGAGACGTGTTTCGCAATCACCTTGGGCAGATACTTATTTCTTCCGTGATAATGAGTTTGACGAAATACCTCTAATTCAAGACGGTGCACCATTCTATAATCAAAACGGTGAATTGCAAGGATACTTTGGTAGACACTACCTAACAGACAATGAAAGAGTTAAAAATACTGGCGCAACAGTAACTAATACAGGTAATTACCTAATTGCCGCAGAGATAATGCGCCTTAATAAAGAATTTATTCAAGACGAAGTAATCTATTATATTGACAATAACAAAAATGAACTGTTATATAATAGAACTACATTTAATCAAGATTTACGATTTGCAGTAGATGCAGTAGCATATGACGTTGCCTTAGGATCCAATTACAGAGCTGTTGTAGCAGGAAGAATATTACGTCATAGATCGTCTGCAAGAGGTTACTTAGTAGATGCACTAACACATCTTAAAACTGAAGTAGCAAGCCTTTCAGCGGTATCAGCAGATACTACAGCAACAACAAGATCAAATCAAGCATTTGATGAAATTATTGACATTCTTGAAAACGACACAGAAGATGCACTTAGCTTCCCTGTACCAGGAGCATTACCAACTCCAAATGCAAGTGATGCACATGACAGATTACAAAGTAATAAAGAGTTTATCAAAGCAGAAATAACTGCATGGATAGAAGAAAACTTTCCACTATTAGATTATGATTCTGCAAAATGTTCACGTGATGTTGGTTACATAGTAGATGCATTATCATATGATATTTTATATGGTAGCAATAGTGCCACTCTTAATGTAGCAACAACTTACTATAAAGATGGAATTTATCAAGGCGGAGTTGGCGAATCAGTTGCAACTGCGGCAGCATACGATCATTTAGGGGATATAGTTAAAGATGTTGTTGAAGGTACAGCAATTACTCCAACAACAGGAAATTTTGAAACACAAGACACAACTGGAACAGATGCAACAGCAGTTGAAGGCAACTTACTTGACGGATTAGTAGCAGAAATTGAAACAGTTATAACTGACGAAGGAATTGGAAATCTATCTACAGAAATTACTGCTCCTATTGCATGGGTAGCAGATAGTATTGAAGACGGTGCTAATCAAATTATTACTGAAACTAATAATTTAGCAACTGAAGGAATTGATTATCTTGACGATAATATTAATTTTGTATATAATGTAGCAAAATGCCGTAGAGATGTTGGTTTAATTGTAGACGCCTTAATAAAAGATATGACTATTGGCGGACAAGAGTTTATATTAGAATCACAAGGCGAGTATTTTTCAAATTACATTAGTCAATTTAATGTTGACGAAACTGATGACACAGGCGGATTTGACGGACAAGCAAATATTACAAAAGCCGCTATTCAGCATATTTCAACCTTATTAAGTGATTTACTTGTAGGAACAGCACCTGCACAAAACGGTTCTACTGAACCTGACGTATCACAAGATTCAGCTGAAGCCGGAACAGTTCAAATAGCAAGTGCATTGATTGATGTTGTAAACTTTGCTTTTGATCCGGCATATAATCCTCCAAAGCGTAACGATGATGATGGCGTAGACGTGTTTATGATGTCAGATGCTACTATTTTACGTAATGTTACAGTTCAAGGACAAGGCGGATTTATGATTGTTCTTGATCCTTCAGGACAGATTCTAACTAAATCACCATATATCCAAACTGGTTCAAGTTTCTCTAAGAGTGATAACAAAAAACGTTTTAGAGGCGGTATGTATGTTGATGCGTTTACTGGTAACATTCCAGTTTATGTTCCGCAGAATATTAACACAGGCACTTATAACGGTCCTGGTAAAGTTAATAATTTTGAGCTATGGGTAAGATCAACACCAGGAAATGGTTTGTTTATTCGTCCGCCAGAACTACCGTGTCCGTTCTATGTAGAAGGTAGACGTTATCAGGTTAACGCTATTTCAGACTACGACTCAGGAAACGGTTGGTGTAGAATATTCCTTGATGCTGATTCAAATGACGGTGACGGCTATGACGAAAGTCAATTCCCAGATGGATTATATTACAGAAGCATTTTCTTACAGACTGCTGGTAACCGTTCTATGCTCGGTAACGACTTTACACAAATTAACGACTTAGGTTATGGACTTGTTACAAACAACGGTGCGTTCTCAGAGATGGTATCTATGTTTACATACTACTGTCAGGCAGCGTACTATGCGAAGAACGGTTCAGAGATTAGATCACTAAACGGTTCTAACGGTTACGGCTTCTTTGGACTTGTATCTGAAGGTGCTGATCCTAACGAAATTCCAGATCAGGTTACACTGAAATATCCAATGACTATTCCTGCAAAGGCATATACAACTGTTGATACACCAAATGCATTTGATGAAAGTTCTTTATTTGTAACTGACATGGAGTATCCTCCATCTGTAAACAGTCAAATTACAATTGATCATGGCGGCTCAGTTGGTGTTCTAAACTATGTTATTTCTAATGTAACTAACGTATCAGACACAGATAATGATGGTACTGAAGGTGACAGTGTAGATGATATAGTTGCTGTTGGAAATGTATACAACGGTACAGTTTATAAGTTAGAAATACGTGCTGACGATGTTAGTGCTACAGACTTTTTTGGTAGTTTAAGAGATACTGTTCCTAATGGTGCTACAATAGAATATAGACATAATTTTAGCCACCAATTTGATGGCGTTAGAGATCAAGGTAAACTTGTAACTCGCCCGTCAACTGCTATTAACTTTGACGAAAGTGACGATGTCACATATCGTAGTTTAAGTTTCCAAAATTTAGATACTTTTGGACAACCTTTAGTAGCAGAAGAAATCAATACTGCGTTTGAAATTGGTTACAATTTTGTTCAAATGGAAATTGATACTGCAAATCTTGGCGGCGGCTATGGCGGCGCACAAGGTGATACTAAACTTGCAATTAAACAAATTACTAATCCAACTACTGTAACAAGACTTACAAGAGATAATGCTGGTAAACAACCCGGTGAAGCCGGATACACAGGCGGTATGATATTTACATGGAGAGGTAAAACCCACAGGATTACTGGTTATGACGATAGCGGTGCATTTGTATATATTGACATTGAAGACCACGGTTCTGATATTAGTGGTTATGGCGGGACTGGACTTGCAGTTGCAGTTAACCCGTCCGATAGAGTGTTTTTTGCAGGATTAGATCAAGGTGCTACTGCTGAAATTACTGTTGCTATTTCATTATGTCGTGCAACTGGCCATGACTTTACACAGATTGGTACAGGTGGATTTAACGATTCAAACTATCCAAACGTTTTATTAGGTGATGCTGAAAATGATCTTGCTGACAGCTACTCAGATGCACCAACTGCTACAAGTGCTCAAGTATGGGAAAGACGCAAAGGGCGTGTGTTCTGGATGTCAACTGACCAATACGGTTTCTTCCGTGTAGGTAAGTTCTTTAGCGTTGACCAGGCAACAGGTGATATTGAGTTTGCTGGCGAGATTGGTATTACAAACGCTAACTCGTTAGGATTCAAACGTGGTGTAACAATTAACGAGTTCTCAGCAGATGACTCAATGAGTGATAACTCCGGTCAAGCAGTACCAACAGAAAAATCAGTAGTTGGTTATATTAATCGTGTTTTAGGATATAATGTAGGTGCCGGAAGTCAAATTGACCCAGCTCCAACTGGTAATAGAATTGGTACTGGATTCCTTCCACTTAACGGCGGCAGTGCAATGGAAGGTGATATTGATATGGGACAAAATCAAATCACTAATTTGGCATTACCTGGTTCAGATGGACAAGCGGCAACAAATAAAAATTACGTAGACAGTAAGGCACAAGCATTTGACCAACTTGAAAACTTAAGAAATATAGAATTTAATAATATTTCAGAAAATGATGTATTAGTTGCAACTGGTAAAAAAAGAGTAATTGTAGAACCAGTACAAGGCGGATCTTGGAATATTGGTGATACAATTGGTATTAGCGGCGGAACAAAAACAGGAGAAATTGTTGATTTAGAAGTCTTTACAGATTCTATTTTAGGAAGTAGTGTTATTGTTACGTATACTCCTATTAGTGGTGTATTCCAAATTGGAGAAACACTTTTTGATCAACCAGGTGAAAGTATTTTTGCTACAATAGTTGATGGTGTAATTGACGAAGTTGCAAATGCATCTAAAGACCCTGCAAGTGATATTGACATAATTGTATCAAGGGGAGCAGGAAGTACATTAATTAATTTACAATACGAGTCAGATAGTATAAGAGACGGCGATGTTAACAGCGGTGCAAACATACGTCAAAGTAAACTATTAATGGATAAGTCAACTACATTTGACGAAGACGATCCATCAACAGGTTGGGCTAAGCCAAACAAACTACAGTCAGATTTAGGTGTTGCTACTTTCAGTGACGAAAACTTTGATGCTTTAGCAGGTTTCATTCGTATTAAAGAAAACGGTATTGCATTTGCCGAAATGAATGATGTTGATCAGTATCAAGTATTTGGTAGACAAACTACTGGTACTGGAGATCCAGAAGCAGTTGATTACAGCGATGTGGTCAAGTACGGCCAAGGTCTTGAAGATAGAGACTTTAACGATAGAGAATGGACTGAAGCTTCTACTACTGAACTAATTTTTGCAACACCTGTAAGCGCAAACAATGGTGATGCTTTACAACAAGGCGGCGCAAGTGGTATAGTACAAGGAGACACATACCTTGAAACATCTATCTATGTTAAAAACGTAAGTGGTATATTCGGTACATCAGCAGATGTAATAAACACAACTGCTGACAATGCTAATTTAGGAACTCCAACATCAGCACCTACTGATACTACAGTTGGATCTGCATTAATAAAAACCAAAGACGGAATTTATGCAACAACTGAAATTAGTATAGCAACTGGTGCAAACACTATTGCAAGACGTGATCCGGATGGATATCTAAATTGTGCAGGATTAAAAGTTGCAGGCTTTGATACTATCGAAGCTAATAGTTCTACAAGTACTGTAACTGTTAGCTCACCAGGTGGCGCAACAATATTTACAGCAACAGGTAACTCAAGTGCCAACTTACAAACAAAATTCCCTGGACATATTGTATTAGGTGGAATTACAAATAATGCAACAAATGATGCATTTGTTGAATCAGAAGCCAAAACAGATTCATCATTTAATATTGGAAGTTATGTTGCATCAAGTTGGATGTATACAAACTTTATTGAGGCGGCTTCGGAGTCAGGTGAAACAGCAAATAGCACAACAGGTATTGGATTAGGTAACGGATCACAATATGAGGGACATGCTGCCAATACAATTCAATTAATTGCAAGTGGTGAGCCAAGATTATCAGTAAGTAATACAGCTATTAAGATGACTGAAAACGTCGAAATCGATACTGCAAGTTTAACTGTTGAAGGTAACTTAGATATTAATCGTTCAAACAGTGTGTTTAGAATTAGAAACGGCAGCGATACTGTAAATAGATTCTTAGTTGATACAGATAACGGTAACACTACAATTAACGGCACATTACAAGTTAACGGTAATGTTACACTTGGTAATGCCGCATCTGACACTGTTGATTTTAATGCAGATATTGCAAGTAATATTATTCCAGACGCAACTGGTACACGTAATATTGGTTCAACTGGTTCTCGCTGGGACGTTATGTATGCTAACACATTTAATGGTGTTGCAACAGAAGCAAAATATGCTGACTTAGCAGAAAAATATATAGCTGATATGCCATATGATCCAGGAACAGTTGTTGTATTTGGTGGCGAAGCAGAAGTAACACTTACTTCGCAAAAAGGAGATCATAGAGTTGCAGGTGTTATATCAACAAATCCAGCATATTTAATGAACTCAGAGTTAGATGAAGTAAATACAGTAGCAGTAGCACTAACAGGTCGTGTACCTTGTAAAGTAATTGGCAAAGTTGAAAAAGGTGATATGCTTGTAACAAGTGCTATTCCAGGATATGCTATGGTAGATAACAATCCGGGGGTTGGTAGAATAATTGGTAAAGCACTTGAATCAAAAGATGACGGTGACAAAGGAACAATTGAAATAGTTGTAGGAAGAACATAATGGCAAACAGATTTCCACTCATAGTTGACACAAGTGACAACAATAAAATAAAAGAACTACCGCCAGGAGATAATTTAGATTTATCAGGCAATGGTTTAATTAATGTTAATAGTATTATTAGCATAGGAAATATATCAAGTGGCTCTTTAACAGTAAACGGACAGTCTTTGGCTAATGTTGCATTTACTGGTAACTTTGATGATCTTAATAATACTCCAGTTTCGTTTAGTGGTGATTATAATGATCTAATTAATAAGCCAACACTTCCGCAAACTACAAGACAGTTAGATGATGTAGAAGATACTGCTCCAAACGAAGGCGATGTTTTAATTTTTAATTCTATTACAAATAGGTTTGAACCAGGGCCACAAGGCGAAACAGATATAAGTACAAAAAATATACAAGAATTAAACAATGTAATTGTTAGTGGCGATACTACAAATAAATTTTTTAAATTTTATTCAGGAGCATGGAGACCTTCGGGCATTACTTACAGTGATGTGCAAGGTGCACCAACAGTATTATCTGAATTAATAAACGATGTAGGATTTATTACAGCAGAAAGTGATAATCAAACACTATCATTTGTAGGAACTACGCTTTCTATTACAGGAGGTAATAGTGTTGATTTAACATCATTATTAGACAATACTGATTCACAGTCGCTCAACTTAGTAGGAACAGACTTGTCTATTACTAATGGAAATACTGTTGACTTGTCTGGTATTGTAGGAGACACTGTTGGAAACTTTAGTTTTGCAAATAGTGTAATTGACACTGACGACAGTTCTGCTATTAGTATTACTCCGGCTGTAATTATGAATAGTGATCTAACTGTTGAAAACGTATTAACAACCGGAGATATTACATTTTCAAAAACACCTCAATTAACATCACCAGGTGATATAAATGTTTCTGTACCAGGAACTGTGATTGTTGATGGCGATATGGCCGTGACTGGAGAATTAGTTACAACTGGAACAGGTTCGCCAGAGATAACTTCAGAAAGTGACATTTTACTTAGTTGTGGTGGCAGGGTGTCAGTAACTTCAAGTCCATTTAGACTTGTAAATGTTACTACAGCTATACGTGATACACTTACAGACGTATTAAACGGGGACATGGTTTACAATACCGATACAAATAAATTCCAAGGCTGGGCTAATGGTTCTTGGGTCGACTTGCATTAAGGTGAAAAATGAGCGAAAAATATTATACCCTAAGTACAAATACTGCTGAACAATTTGACGAACTACACGACCAATTAGTTAATGGTTCTTTATTAAGCAGAATTATTGTTTGTGAAAATCATACAGATCACAGTCCTACAAGAGGAGAATTTTTATTAACTGACGACGAAGCAGATACTTTAAAACAAGATCATCGTGTAAAATTTATAAATTTAACTCCAGCAAGATATCCAGAGATATTTAATGCAACTGAAGATGATTTAAAAATGGAAGTAAATGGTGCTGATTATGGTCGCTATACTGATACTGTAAGAAACTATCACGACTGGGGAAATTCAGCAATTACTTCTGGTATTGATGATTTGAATAGAGCATCTGCACAACTTATACGATGTAAACAAAAAAGAAATCCTTGGGTAGCAACATCAACGGCTACTAATCAATACATTGAGAGAAATCCAACACAACAAGGCGCGGGCGAAAACGTTGACATAATTTGTATGGATAATGGTACTTGGATCGGACATACAGAATTTATCAATACAGGTGTAGTAAATGCTGTTAATCCGCAAGATTATATTGGCGGAAATGTATTACCAGGAGATGGTTATTGTGACGTACTTGACGTGTTATTAGATGGACCGTATTATATTGACCCAGACTGGTTTGATGCAGATCCAGGAAATAGATTAGAAACTCGATGGGACGGCACAATAGTACCTACAGAAACTGCCGCACACAACTGGTGGAGAGATAGTACACAGCGTTCAGCACAGTTTGCAGAATTTGGTAACATACTTACAAACACAGGATATACAAGAGACGGGTCGCACGGATCTAACTCGACATATCCTACAGTTGCATCTGCAACCCACGGAACTCAATGTGCAAGTCTAATTTATGGCCGCACACACGGCTGGGCTTACAATGCTAACAAATGGCACATGAATTTATATAGTAACGGAAATATTGGAAGTTTTGAAATAGGGTTTGATATTTGTAAAATATTCCATCTTTATAAACCCGTAAATCCTCTGTACGGTACAAAAGATCCAACATTAGGATCAAACAGCTGGGGATTTAGAGCAGGAAAGAGCTCAAGTTTTTATTACTTTCAAAGTGCTACAGGAACAGCATACCCTGGATCATCAGACGAGCCAGAGTTTATGAGATGGATGGGCTATGATGGTGACGCCGGTCGTTGGAAATCAGAAATGTATGACAATTCTATGACTGAAGCTGGCAAAGAGCTAACAGACAGTGGTTTTATATTTGTTGTTGCCGCTGGCAATTCAGGACAAATGCAAGTTAATCCTGATGATCCTAACTATGACAATCATATTAGTGATGATTCAAATGACGGTGTTTACAATACTTCAGGCGCTCAAACGTTTGTTAGTTTTGGATATACTGTTACAGGTACAACAAATAGACGAGGCTTTCCGCAACACATTGGAAAAACTGAAAGCCAAACATTGCAAGGAAATACAACTGTAGAATTTCCTGCTATTAATATAGGAGCATTAGATGATCAATTTTCAATTGACGGAAGAGAAAGAAAAGTAACCTATAGTGATATGGGCAATGCTATTGATTTATATGCCCCAGCAGACGGAACACTTGCGGCAACTGTAGGTTTATATGGTACTGATATTGCACGTTATGATGACACTTATGCAGATTTATCTACAACTTATGACAGTCGCGATACACGATTTAGTGGAACATCAGCGGCATGTCCAGTTGCTTGTGGATTTTTAGCAACTGTAATGCAGTACAACAGAGGTTGGACATATAATGATTTAAGAAATTGGATAGAATCAAACGTAGATATACAGGATAGTGCAGACTTTTATGACGGCACAAGAGGTACTACAGCAGAAGGTACAGAATGGTCAGATCGTAATAGATTACAAGGCGGTGATGCTCGCGTAGCATTTCTTGGTACTGTTCCGTTAACAACTCCGTACCCAAATGATACGGTTGGTTATGTTGCTCCAACAACGCCATTTCTAAGAGGCTCATTAACAGTTCGAGGCGGCTTGGGGATTAGATACAAAAATTAAATAAATACAGTATAACGGAGATACTTTTAAATGGCTATTAATGAAATTAATGTAGGAAATATTGCAAACGACGGGACCGGTGATGATCTCCGTGAAGCGTTTATTAAGGTAAACGACAACTTAAATGACCTTGACAGTCGTATTACAAATATTCCGTTGTCTGTAGAAAACATTGGTACATCAGGAGAAGGCATTTATGCACAAACTGTTAATAATGTGCTACAATTTAAAAAACTACAAGCAGGCCAAAACGTTTCATTAACGGCAAATAACGATACAATTACAATTAACTCCACAGGCGGAATTAGCGGAATTTTAGTTCTTTCCGATAATGGAAGTATTACTGTAAACAATAACAATTACCTCGGTATAATGGGAGGTAATAGTATTAATACCAGAGTTTCTAATACACATTTATTTGTTGATCTTGATCCTACAAATTTAGTTGAACAAGATACTAATCCTAAATTAGGCGGAACATTAAATGTTGACTATAATAATATTAGCAATGTTGGTACAATTAATGCGGCTTCATTCTTAGGAAACCTTACAGGTTTAGTGCATGGAATTGATATCCGCTATCTTGATGCGTACTTTGATAATAACTGGGACTTTGGAAAACTAATTGAAAGACGTTTTACATCTATTCTTGATTTGATTATTAGAGATTATACAGTAGACATGGGAGCGTTTATTGGCCAAGATGTTTCAGATATCGAAATTGACCTTGGCACTATTAGTACTTAAAGCCGATAAATACTATACGGAGAGCGTGTAGATGGCAATTTGGACTAAAAAATCTGGTACTAAGATAGCTCAACTTCAAGAGCGTATTACAACTACTGTTACATTACCTGTAGATAGTAATGCTACAATAAAACTTTTAGGCGGAGAACTTCCTAAAGGTATGCGTCTTAATGGTGTAATTTTAGAAGGAACACCACTTGAAGTTCCTCGACTAACAAATTATAGATTTGTATTAAGAGCTACACTTAACGATGTAATACAAGACAGAACGTTTTCTATAGATGTAGCAGGTGCAGATGAACCAGTTTGGATCACACCCGAAGATTTATTACCAGTTGGCCGAAATGACACATATTATATTTTAGATAGTACTCCACTTGAATTTCAATTACAAGTAATAGATAGAGATACAAGTTCTGGACAAACACTTACATACTATCTTGGCCATGACTCGGGCGAACTGCCGCCAGGTATACAACTTACAAAAGACGGAAGACTTGTTGGTGTTGTAGATCCTGTGTTAGCTCTTGAAAAACAAGCAAAGAGCGGACTATACGACGAAAATAATTTTGACCGTTATCCTTTTGATTTTAGTATAAAAAGCGCACAAGGTTTTGACAGTTTCTTTTATGACATAGCAATATATGATTTTGCTACACCTACCCAAGTTCCAAAAAAATTAAATCGTTTTTATCAATTTACTGTAAGTGTTACAGACGGCGACAGTATTTCAGATAGGACATTTAGAATATATGTAGTAGGTGATGACTTCTTGCGTACAGATAATACTATTATGCAAGTTGGTACAGGTATATTTACAGCTGACAATACACATATTAGAACTCCTATTTGGCTAACACCAAGTGACCTTGGTTTTAGAAGAGCTAATAATTATATGACACTTTTCTTAGATGTTATAGATCCTAACTCACTTACAGGATTTACATATTATGAATTATTAGATACTAATGACGATGGTAGTGAAAGCCAATTACCTCCAGGAACATCACTTGATGAACAATCGGGAGAAGTATCTGGTAAAGTTCCATATCAGCCACAAGTAACAAAAGAATATAAATTTACTGTAAATGCTGTTCGTGTTACAGGCGGAAGTACAGAAAGAGCCGAAACACAAAAAACATTTAGAGTAAGGTTGCTTGGTGAAGTAGATAGTAATATTACATGGTTAACATCTAATGACTTAGGTGATATTAGTGCAAACTATATTTCAACATTAAGTGTAAAAGCAGAAACAAGCGTTCCTGATGCAACACTGTTATATAGATTAGTTGATGGTAGATTGCCTCCAGGATTAGAATTAGCGTATGACGGCGAAATAATTGGTAAGATAACCAGTTTTGGAGATACTGATAATCTGGGACTTACTGTATTTGATAGTGCAAATTTTGTACTTGACGGTAATACTACATCTATTGATAGAGGATATACATTTACAGCCGAAGTTAGAGATCATTTTGGATATAGTGCTGATAGAAGAACGTTTACAATAAATGTATCCGATCCTGATGATAAGTTATATTCTAATGTATATTTTAAGCCATTACTTAAAACAGAACAAAGAATTACATATAATGAATTTATTACAGATCCTGCAATATTCCCTCCAGAGTTATTATATAGACCAAATGATCCAGAGTTTGGATTAACAAAGGATATAAAATTATTAGTTTATCCAGGTATCGAAACAAAATTAGCAGAACAATATGTTGCGGCAACCGCTCTTAATACAAATAGAAAAAATCTTAAAATTGCAGATTTAAAAACAGCAGTAGCAAAAGATCCTGGTACTAATAATGTTGTGTACGAGGTTGTTTATTTAGAGCTTAAAGATCCTTATGAAAAGGATGGTAAGGTTGCTAACAGAATTACAATTAAAAATAATTATAAAATATTAGCAAATACTATTAGGACTACACCTAACGATCCAAACTATGATACAACTTCACAATCATTTATACCTATTGGATTGCGAGGAAAACCTACACAAAAAATAGAAGCAGATGATGAATTAATAATAGGAACCAGAAACAACGATGTAAGTTGGCGTATCGGTTCACAAGCATCTATAGGAACCAGAGAAGGCAATGTGTTAGCTCTTTACAGTAGAGGTTCTGAAACTAACTTATTTCAAAGACCTATTCCAGAAAACACTGTAAGAGCTGACAGCAATGCTGTGTTAGTTAGTGATCCAAATAAAATTACAAAATTTGTTAGCAACATAAGTAACATACGTAATGAATTAAGAAAGTTAGGACGTACAGAACGAAATTTCTTACCGCTATGGATGCGAACAGCACAAGAAGATAGTATTCAAGAATTAGGGTACGTTTTAGCATTGCCATTATGTTTTTGTAAACCAGGTGGAGCTGAGACAATTAAAGCGGCAATTAACTTTTCTGAGTTTGACTATAGACAATTTGAATTAGACATAGATCGATTCTTAATTGACAGTACAGAAGGTATTTCAGTGCCTAAATACTTCGTATTTGCTAATTACGATTTTAATATATAATAAATATTTTGGAGAGATAAACAATGGCAAGTAATATAAACACAACCGACATAGATGCAGAATATCCTGTAGCTGGTCAAGATAACGATTCGCAGGGCTTCCGCGATAACTTTAGTACTATAAAAGATAACTTTATAGCATCTAAACAAGAAATTGAAGCACTGCAAGATACAACTGCTAAATTAGATAGCGATAATGATTTTAACGGAACAGTTATTCGAGATGTAAGTTTTGAAAACACAACAGATGAAGTTAATAACATTGGCACCGTTGATTCACAGAATGATATTAACTTTACTAACGGTCATTATCAAACAATCACTGTTGAGGACGATTTAACTTTACGTTTGGCACTTTGGCCAGATGCTGGAAAATATGGCAAAATTAGAATAGTGTTACGTTCTGATGTTGCATCTGAAAGTAGTCCAAGAACAGTAACATGGGCAACAGAAGCGCCAGGTGTAATTAAGTACGGCGAAGGATTTCCAGATCCTTTACAGTTAAGTTCAAATACTGATCCTGTAATTATCGACTTTTGGACAGATGACGGCGGGCAATCAGTTTATGCACACTACTTAGGACAGTTTAGTTAATGTTTAATCCCTTAGTAGATTCGTTTGATGATTTAACTAATGCACAAATAGACGAGTCTATTAGGGATCTCTCCAAAAAATATTTTCAATCACGCAATCCACAAGTCCAACAGCAAATTTCAACAATTCTTGAAATGTATAAACAAGAAGCCAGAACGCGATCTGCAAAAGAAATGCAGAGAATAAAAGATGAACAAAATGGCGAATCTGGACTTGACAATCTGATTAATATCAGTTAAAATACATGTATGCTAATGAAAACAGATGATTTAGGTATTCCACGATTCTCTAACCGCGATCTTATAGATATGATCTATAGTGGTCATGCAGACAAGGTACACGTTGTACTTTGTGACGAATCTGATGACATTAATAAATTTAATGCCGCTATGGAAGAACAAGGCTTTGACAAACTACAAAAGTATATTCCATTAGATGTAGATCAAAAGTCTTTTGACGGTGTATGTCAAGGTGAATGGTTTATGCCTGATGAATACAAAGACATTAATGTATATGAATATGTGCTGGGCAAAGCAGAAACACCTTGTCCGCAACACATACAAGACCGTATATGGGAAGAATTAGATGCTTTTAAAGAACGTGATATGCACAACTTATTACGTTATATGATCTATCTTGTAGACTTTATGCGTGAGAATAACATTGTATGGGGTGTAGGACGTGGATCAAGTGTAGCAAGTTATGTGCTGTATTTGATAGGTGTACACAAAATAAACTCAATCCAGTTTGACCTGGACTGGCATGAGTTCTTGAGATAAGTACATATATAATTTAGGAGAAAAATTATGCCAATGAAACAAACAGGACGTAAAGTCTATAAAAGTATGCAAGGCAAAACTGTTGATATGGATTTGTTGCGTCAACGTAACGAATTAACACAAGCAGTAGGCAATGCAAAGGTAAATGCACGTGGAGACGAATTAGGCCCAGGTGGTAAAATTATTAAAAAGCGTGAAGAAGTTCTTGCTGATTATTACCAAGAAAATGCACTACCTGAAGAACTTGCAGTTAAAAAAACAGACACTAATGCGCCCGTTGAGAAAGATCTTACAGATGACTGGGTAGAACCAGAAGCAACAACTGAAGATACAGACAACTGGGTAGAAGATGAAGACGGCAACTTTGTAAAAAAAGGTGACTAATGGCTATTAACATTAATAACATCAGCGGCAAACCACGAGCTATAGGAAATCGTGTAATTGTAACTGATATGCATTTTGGCGAACAAAAAACTAAAAGCGGCTTAATTATTAAAGACGATGACGGAACTACACGAGGCATTTATCCTCGATGGGGTAAAGTATTTTCAAAAGGTCCGCAAAATAACGATCCTTACGAAGTAGGAGATTGGATTCTAATCGAACATGGACGTTGGACTCGAGGTATGAAATTTGAATGGGACGGTGTCGAACACGAATTAAGAATGATCGAAACTGAAAGTATCTTAGCATACTCAGACGAAAAACCTTCAGATGTTTATATTGGTGCAGAGTATGCAGATGGCGAACATGCAACTATTGACCCAAGTAGTTTTGTAAGGCCGGAGATGTAATTTAATGACAAACCCATTTAAAGATATTGACACGTTTGGTTCTGCGTGTGATCAAGAACCAAGTGAAGCAAACTATAAAATGTATCTTAGTTTGATCAAAGAAGAATACGAAGAACTACAAGAAGCAGTCGAAGCAAATGACACTGTAGAACAACTTGATGCACTTATTGACATTCTTGTTGTTACTATGGGTGCTATTCGTGCAGGCGGCTTTAACGGAGAAGGTGCGTGGAAAGAAGTAATGGATACGAACTTTGCAAAGATCGATCCAGAGACAGGCAAAGTACGCAAGAGAGAAGATGGCAAGGTGTTGAAGCCAGAAGGTTGGAAGGCACCAGAACTAACACCTTTCATTGGCCAGAACTAACTTTTCCTCCTATTAACTTGTGGAACGCCCCTATCTATGATAGAACTACTAATACCCAATGGACAACTATTAAGTAATAAAAATAATACTTTAGGTATTTGGATTTCCGGCGGCGTAGATAGTAGTTTATTATGCTACCTACTTGCTAAAAAAATAAAATCAAATAATCTCCCATTTAAACTACAACCAGTAAGTATTCCAAAACGTTCTACTGATACTTGTCATTTAGACGTTATAAATTTTATAAAAAAAGAGCTTGACTGCAATGATATATTTAATGACCCTATTATATATGAAACTGATGCATCAACGTACGATACAAGTTTTCAAAAAGTTAACGAAGAGAACATCTTAAAAGGAAAATACAAATATATCTATACTGGAATTAATCAAACTCCTGATTTTGAAGCCTACAATAATGCTTGGCCAAAACATGACGACTTAGATCGAACTCGATCTGAAGAAGCCGATAAATTACTAATCTTTTCTGCTGTTATTGTACATGACGGTGAGCTTATTGAATTTGGCGAAATACGACCATTTTTTAATTTAAATAAAAAACAAATTGCAGAATTGTACAAACAGCACAATCTTTTAGATACATTATTTCCATTAACTGTAAGTTGTAATACTCTACATTATACTAACGGAAACTGCGGCGAATGTTGGTTTTGTAAAGAAAGAATTTGGGGTTTTGGCAAATTATAACTTGACCTTTTACATTTTTTACGTTATAATTATAACTTAAATGTAAGGAGTTTATCTTGGCTACACACGGAATGATTGATTTGGAGACACTTGGCGTTGAGCCTGATAGTGTTATTATGACACTTGGTGCAATCAAATTTGATCCATTTTCAGATGCTGAACCGCATAGTCCATTATACTTGCGTGGAGATGTAGAAGAACAAACTACAGACTACAATCGTAGTATCGATGATAACACTCTTGCTTGGTGGGCAAAACAACCTCAAGAAATACAAGACGAAGCATTTGGTGACGAACACGAAAGAGTAAGTGTACAAGAAATGCTACGTCAATTAAACAAATGGGCAGTAGGTTTAGATTACATTTGGTGTCAAGGTCCTACCTTTGACTTTGTAATACTACAACATTTGTATAAAGAAGCAGAAAAACCTGTACCATGGAACTATTGGCAGATTAGAGATAGTAGAACATTGTTTGCTATGATGCCAAGTGATCCTCGTAAGGCAATACAAGAAAGTCTTCACAACGCATTGGCTGATTGTTATTATCAGGCTAAATGTGTACAACAATCATATAAACACTTTGGAGTAAATGCATGATGACCTTAGATGATGCAGTAATGAAAATGCACGAGATTGCACGTTTGGTTGAAAAAGATTTAGGCAACGGCGCTTTGTCTTTAGACATTCGTAAAATAGCAGATCGACTAAACGAAGTCCTTCGAATGGAATCTAAATACGGGAAAAGCGAATGAAAGAATTATGGGTAGAAAAATACAGACCAAAGACGGTAGATGGTTACGTTTTCAGGGACGAAGCACAGAAAGCACAAGTGAAAACATGGATCAAGGACAAGACAATTCCGCACTTGCTATTCAGTGGCAACGCAGGAATCGGCAAAACAACTTTAGCAAAGCTATTATTCAACGAACTCGAAGTCAACGACTTAGACATTTTAGAAATAAACGCAAGTAGAACAAACTCAGTTGATGACGTTCGTGATAAAATTGTAAACTTTGTGCAAATGATTCCATTTGGTGAATTTAAAGTTGTACTACTTGATGAGGCAGACTATCTAAGTCCAAACGCACAAGCGGCACTACGTGGTGTGATGGAAGAATATCATACTACTGCACGTTTTATTCTTACTTGTAACTACCCAAACAGAATTATTCCTGCTATTCACAGTAGGTGTCAAGGTTTTCATATTGCAAAAATTGATCAAACAGAGTTTACTGCTCGTGTTGCAGAGATTCTTATTACAGAAGGAGTTAACCCGGACCTTGATACACTTGACACTTATGTAAAAGCAACATATCCAGACTTGCGTAAGTGTATTAATATGGTACAAATGAATTCGCAGGACGGACAGTTGCTTGCACCTCACGAAGGGGATAGTGGGGAACAGGATTGGAAGTTAGACATGGTTGAACTTTTCAAGGCTGGAAAAATTCAAGATGCTCGTAAACTTCTATGCGGCACTGTCCGTCCAGAAGAGATGGAAGAAATTTATCGTTGGCTTTATGATAACATAGATATGTTTGGAGATGAAGAACAACAAGATAAGGCAGTGCTTACAATTAAACAAGGGATGGTCGATCATACTTTGGTCGTAGATCCAGAGATTAACTTAGCGGCAACGCTTATTAGATTAGCGAGGTTATAGTGACATACTTAGTAACTGATAATTGTATCAAATGTAAGCATACAGACTGCGTATCTGTATGTCCTGTAGATTGTTTCTACGAAGGTGACGACATGCTTGTAATTAATCCAGACGAATGTATTGATTGTGGAGTGTGTGAACCAGAATGCCCAGCAGATGCTATCTTTTTAGAAGACGCATTACCAGAGCCAGAACGTATTAAATGGCTTGAAATTAATACAACCTATAGTTATGAATGGCCAAATATTACTGACAAAAAAGATCCTCCTGATGATTGGGAAGAGTACGACGGCTTAGTAGACAAATATGAAAAATTCTTTACTCCAATTGGTTCAGGTAAGGACGTATTAAAGGACGATAGCGGATATGACGATTAATGCAATTTTAGCATGTGACGAAGAAGGCGGAGTAAGCAAAGACGGCACAATGCCTTGGCCGCATAACAGTACAGACTTACAATGGTTTAAAGAAAACACAGCAGGACATGTTGTTGTAATGGGGTCTACTACTTGGAATGCTTCAGATATGCCAAAGCCGTTGCCTAAGCGCATTAATATTCTTGTTACATCAAAAGTATCAAAATATTCAAACTGTGGAGCAGACTCAATTATTCAAGGTGATTTAAATACACACCTTAAAGCATTAAAAAATACTTACCCAGGATTAAAAATTTGGATAATTGGCGGTCCTGATATTATTAAACAAACTTTAGAAAGTATTGATCAATTTTATCTAAGTCGTATTCCAGGGAAATATAATTGCGATACATTTTTACCTTTAGATGAAATTGAATCAACTTTTAAACGAGTATGGCTCATGGAACACGAAGAAGTAAACTTTGAAGTTTGGAGAAACCATGAAGCAGTATCTTGATGCACTACAATATATTTTAGACAATGGCGAAGATGTAAAAGATAGAACAGGTGTAGGTACACGTACCGTATTTGGTTATCAAATGCGTTTTAATCTACAAGAAGACTTTCCTGCTGTTACTACTAAGAAACTTGCATGGCGAGCTGTTGTAGGAGAATTATTATGGTTCTTAGAAGGTTCAACAGATGAACGTAGACTTGCAGAAATTACATTTGAAGCAGATAAGACTGAGATTTGGGAAAAGAAAACTATTTGGACTGCTAATGCAGACAAACAAGGTGTAGAATTAGGTTATGTTAATACCGACTTTAAGAAAAATTTAGGTCCTGTATACGGACACCAATGGCGTCATTTTGATGCAATGGGAGATGATACATTTGGTAAGCAAGATCAAATTTCTAATATTATAGAACAAATTAAAAGCGAGCCAGATAGTCGCCGTATTATTCTAAGTGCATGGAATCCTAATCAACTACATTTAATGGCACTGCCACCTTGTCATACAATGGCACAGTTTAAAGTTATTAACGGCAAACTAAGTTGTCAACTGTATCAGCGTTCAGCAGACATGTTCTTAGGTGTACCTTTTAACATTGCTTCGTACAGTTTGCTTACACATATGCTTGCACAAATTTGTAATTTACAAGTAGGTGAATTTGTATGGACTGGAGGTGATTGTCACATCTATCAAAATCATTTTGAACAAGTTAAACAGCAACTTGAACGCACACCAGTTAAAGGTCCTATATTAGAAATGCCTGCATTTGAAAATCTTGCAGAGCTATTAGAAACTACTACAAGTGATTATAAACTATTAAACTATAATCCAATGGATAGTATAAAGGCGCCGATGGCAGTATGAAACAGAAGTTTGTAGATGCTTATATGGATGTAGCAGAACGGTTTAGTCAACTTAGTTCTGCCAACCGTTTAAAGGTAGGTGCGATTGTTGTTAAGGATGATCGTATTATTTCAATTGGTTACAATGGTATGCCTACTGGTTGGGATAATTGTTGTGAAGAAGCAGTTCAAGAAGTTACTATAACTGATAAAGGTTCTAAACTTACAACAACAACTTTAAAATCAAAACCGGAAGTATTACACGCAGAATCAAATGCGATTGCAAAACTTGCACGATCGTCGGAAAGCGGTGAAGGTGCAAGTATCTTTATTACACACTCACCTTGTATAGATTGTGCTAAACTAATCTATCAAAGTGGCATAACCACTGTGTACTACAAAAATGATTATCGTAGTACACAGGGTATTGAGTTTCTAAATCGTTCTGATATAGAAGTTGTTAAAGTCTAATTATTCGTCTCCGTAAATTTGTAAGATTTCTTTAACAGCTTCGTGTCTTTCGATGTCTCCTTGTTCAAACTGGACTATGTCCAAATGAGTAGCCTGTTTAGATTGAAGTAGTTTTACAAAGTCAATAAGTCCGTTGTCCTTCAATCTATCTGCTTGGGCTAAGTCGCCTGTTACTGCCATCCTTGAGCCTTCACCTAATCGTGTTAGTAGCATTTTCATTTGGTTTTGTGTTGCGTTTTGCATTTCATCTGCTAAGATAAATGCGTTTTTAAAAGTTCTGCCTCGCATATATGCTAATGGAGCGATTTCAATAATCCCTTCTTCTATCATTCCTTCTATTTGTCTTGCATCAAAATATTCACGTAACACATCAAAAATAGGTCGTGTCCACGGTGCCATTTTTTGTTCTAATGTCCCTGGTAAAAATCCTAAATCTTCGTCAACCGATACTGCTGGTCGAGTTACGATAATTTTGTCTACTTTGCCTTCTTTAAACATTTTTACAGCAGTTTGTACAGCAAGTAACGTTTTACCTGTTCCTGCAGGACCAATACCAAATACAACATCTTTCGTAGAATCTAATAATTTTACTACATACGATTCTTGATGTTTATTTCTTGGAATTATGTCTACTGTGTGTTTTTTTTGGAAAGTATTAAAGTTAACTACATTTGCGTAGTTATTATTCTGATTGTTTCTCTCTCGAGATTTGCGCTTTGCACCCATTCAGTTTCCTCCTAAAGAGTGTTATGATATTGTAAACTTTTGATTGCCTACAATTTTATTTACCATTTGGATATCAGAGAAAAAGTATTTGTTAATATCTGAGATACGATAAATAAGTATGTAACGGTTTGGATAGGACAGTAATAATGCAAGACGTAGAAGATATTATCAAAAACGTAGAAAGAGTATATGACTCAAATACTTCATTTCAAGTTCTTAAAGATTTTGAAAGAGTTCTTGACGAGTTAGATCTTTATGTTTATGAAAATTGGCTCGATGGTGAATTAGCATCAGGACCACAAATTAGCAGACATTGGGTAACTTGTCGCTTCTTTTGGCCTTTAGAAAAAATGCCTGATCCAATGGGTGGTAAGCGTCTATTAGATTATGATTGCAAAGTTGGGTATTTAAAAACATCAATGGTTAAGCCAAGAAAAATTCGTACTCCAGACGATATTCGTCCAGGCACCAAAAAAGGAAAACTTGATTTAGAACCTATTTGGATAGTTGAAATTAGAATGCCTAAAAAATTAATTGCAGATATTTGGACAGGCTATGAAGAAAAATATGATGTAGACGGTGAAATGGCTGCAGAAAATCCTGCTCAGGCAGCAGACGAGGCAGCGGCGGCAGCACCAGACGCGGCAGCACCAGACGCGGCAGCACCAGAGGCCGGCGGTGAGGAGGCAGTTATCTAATGGGACTTTTAGCAGGCGATTTAAGAGATACAATAGATAGAGTTTTTGAAATTGATTCTTATAAAAGTAAAATGGGCGATGACCAAAACATTGTTACATTAAGTTTTAGTTTAACAGGTAAAGAAGCCGCTACAGATTTATCTAACTTTTTAGAAAAAGGTTACTCTTTTATTTTAGATAGTGATGTAACAGCAGGCGAACAAAGCGACGGTACATACAAAGTATTCGTTGAGCTTGAGCGTAACAGAGACGTCAACGATAATATTTTTGAAATTATAGACGGCGTGTCTAAACTATCAGACAAAGACGAGTTTAAATTTCGTTATTATAAAAATTGGAGATCTGAACACGCAACTCTTGAAAACTTAAAAAATTCAGTTCCTGAAGATCCAGATAATTATGGATTGAAGATTCAAGAAAGCTCTTTAAATAATTATAAAAATTTCTTTACCAACAGCTTTTTAGATTCAGTTGAGCTTAATGAAAACACATTAAAGATAACAAAAAAATATGCAGACCCATTAAAGTTTGAATTTATTGATTTTGGAGATACTTTACAAACAGTAAACAAAATTGAAGGTAAATTTGATTTAATGGAATCTTATCCAGAAATACTCTTTTTAACCAAATACATTGGTGATTACAACATAAGTAAGTATGGAGATAAACTTGTCTTTGAGAACAACGGCAAGGCTCTCGTAGTAAAAAGGATCTAAAATATGAGTTTTGAATTTGATTTTACCAAGGAACACCTTGGAGAAATTATCTCTGCTGACGCAGACGATTGGTATGACGCATTATGCGAACTACTTCCAAAATATGGCATTACAACAGAACGTAGAGTAGCACACTTCCTTAGCCAGTGCGCTCACGAATCAGCAGGCTTTAAACGTCTTGAAGAAAATTTAAACTATTCAGCAAAAGCACTTCGTGCAGTGTTTGGACGTTACTTTGGCGAACCACCAAAGGCAGACGCAGACGAATATGCTCGCAATCCAGAAATGATTGCTAACCGTGTTTACAACGATGAGTTCCGTAAATACAAAATGGGCAACACTGAAGAAGGTGACGGTTGGAGATTCCGCGGACGTGGACTAAAGCAGTTGACTGGTCGTGACAACTATACACGTTTTGGCGCAACTGTAGATATGACAGCAGAAGAAGCGGCAGACTATGTAGCAACTCCAGCAGGTGCTATTGAATCAGCTTGCTGGTTCTGGGACGCTAACAACCTAAACGACATTGCTGACACAGATGATGTTAAGCGTATGACTAAAAAGATCAACGGCGGAAGCATTGGTCTTGAAGATCGTCAAAAACGTTATGTACATGCAATGAAAGTATTAGGCATGGATGCAGAAGACCTTGCACAAGACGATGATGACATCCAAGAAATTTTAGATGACATTGGTGTATTACGCAAAGGCTGTAAGGGCGACGGTGTAAAAATCATGCAGGAAGCATTAGGTGTTAGTGCAGATGGCGACTTTGGCCCAGGTACAGAACGTGCATTAAAAGAGTGGCAAGCGGCAAACGGCTTAACAGCAGATGGCATAGCCGGACCTGCAACATTTGCTAAATTACTTGACTAAATAGTAATGTTATGTTTACATCAATAAGAATTGCAATTATTTTAACACTTATCGGATTAGCCGGCGGCGGATTCTTATACGTTAAAAAATTACAAAGTGATTTAGAAACAGCTCGTGCTAATGTTGCTAAAATGGAAGTTGCTGTACAAACAGCAGAAGCCAGTGTAAAAACATTGCAGGAAGAAAATGTTCGTATTGGTGAACTAAACGGACAACTACAGAGTGACTTACAAAAGGCAGAGCAGTACGGAGATGAACTTCGTGCTACTCTACAACGTCATAATTTAACACACTTGGCTACTAAAAAGCCAGGTTTAATAGAACAGAGGATGCAAAGTGCGACTAACAAACTTTGGGATGATCTTGAGTCTATTACTGACCCTAACGCTAACAGCGGGGTGCAGTCTACTGACTCCGGAACCACAGATAGTAACAGTAACTGATGTACAACGTACGGTAGTACCGATTGTTCCACACCCTAAAAAGGTGCAGTTGAACGATGTCAAAATCTATGTGGTTACAGAAGAAAACTACGAAGAATTCCTCGAAGAATTTTATGCTAAGAACGGCAAGACAGCATACATTGCTATTGGTGTAAAAGATTACGAAAACCTATCTTTAAACTTTGCTGAACTAAGACGTTATATTGAACAGCAAAAAGAAATCATTGTATACTATGAAGAAGCAGTTAAGCCTGATACTGATACTGCTGACTCTGAGTAGTTGCGGACATAAATCTACTTGTATCGTAAAACCTGGCATTGAGCCAAACCCCCAAGCAAAATCTATAGAAGATATAGTAACGCCTAAGGGCGTAGTTCAGTGTGATTTCTAATAAATACACATAGTAACACGAGGGAGTTATTATGTGGGAAATGATACAAAACATGGCAAGCGATAGACTGTGGATTTACACAGGTATCTTTGGTTCGTTATTCGGTGCGGCATTCTTATTTTGGTTCAAAGATACAAGAATGGCGACTTGGGCTGTAACTAAGTTTGATTCTTTTTTAGAATACCTTGCAATACGTTGGGGCTGGACTTGGTTTCAAAATGATCCAAATGCATGGCGTGTAAAGTATCCTAAAATAACTTCAAAGATTGACGAGTTAGAATCTCGTATTAAAAAATTAGAGGGGAAATCTAAATGAGTGAAGAAATTAAATCAGCAGGGCATCATCCAGCAGACACTAACGGCGACGGCAAAGTAAGCGAAGCAGAAGAAAAGATGTATCTTGAGTTCAAAAGAAAAGAACTTGAAGATGCAGATGCAATGCGTGATGCACAACGCAACATGGCATGGTTTGCATTGTTTGGTATGCTACTATATCCTTTTGCTGTTGTATTAGCAGTGCTATTAAGTTTAGATAGTGCGGCTAAAATCTTAGGTGATATGGCAGCCACATACTTTGTGTCAGTTGCGGCAATCGTAGCGGCATTCTTTGGTGGTCAAGCGTTAACCTCTAAGAAGAAGTAATCAGTACTAACTTTATACAATAGTCCATGCGATAAGTAATTGTATGGACTATTATTCTATTTTAGGTGTCAGTCGAGACGCTTCGGATAAAGAAATTAAAAAAGCATACAAGACGCAAAGTATGAAGCATCATCCCGATAGAGGTGGTGATGAAGAACAATTTAAAAAAGTTAACGAAGCGTACCAAAATTTAAGTGATCCGCAAAAACGTGCGGCTTACGATAATCCACAACCTCAATATAGTTTTAATTCTCAAGACTTTGGAGGCATGGGAGGATTTGAAGATATTTTTGCTCATGCATTTGGTCGAGGATTTGCACAACAAAGAAGACATCAAAATAGAGATGTACAATTACAATATACATTAGAATTAAAAGATTGCTTTACTGGTAAAACTGTAACACTACAATATCAATTACCAAGTGGCAGAAATGAATTTGTTGAAGTAAATATTCCACCTGGTGTTAAACTTGGAGATGTTATACGAATTAGTAATTATGGTGATGACAGTATACCAAATATTCCAAGAGGAAATTTACTATTAAAAGTTAGAATAAATCGAATAGAAGGCTGGGACCTTGACGGGCTAAATCTTTTACATACTACACATGTTAGTGTTTTTGATCTTATAACCGGGGCTGAAAAAATTATAACTACTCCTGAAGGAAAACAAATAAATTTAAAAATACCTAAAGGAACACAACCTAACACTACTTTTAGTATAGGCGGATACGGATTGCCTGACAGTAGAAGTAATCATCGAGGTACAATATATGTAACAATTAAAGGTACTGTTCCAAAGGTAAACGATAGCAATATTTTAAACCAGATTGAATTTTTTAAAAGTCAATTAAATTGAGTGTTTAAGTCATTGACTTTTAACGTAAATAGTAGTATACTATGTAAAATTATAGTAAAGAGGTAAAAATAAAAATGGTAGAACCAAGCAAAGAACTGCAATTAGTATTTGAAAAAGCTATTAAAGATGCACGGAAGTTAAAACATGAATATGTAACACTTGAACATCTATTCTTTTCAATGCTATGTTCGGATAACTTTGAAAAACTATTAGAGGGGTACGGAGCAGATATTAATTACCTCAAATCTAACTTAGAACACTATCTAAAAGACAAGTGTCAAGATTTAGTAACCACTGCTGAAAAATTTAAGCCTAAAAAAACACAAACTGTTGAACGTGTTCTTAATCGAGCATTTACACAAGTACTGTTTGCAGGCAGACCAGAAATTGAGTTAAGTGATGTTCTTCTAAGTATGTTACACGAAAAGAAAAGTTATGCAACATTTTATGCAGAAGAAGGTGGAATTAACAAAGACTCGTTTGCTGAATATATTAGTAATGAATTTGACTCAGCTCTTGAAGATACTGAAATTTCTGGAGCACAACAAAAAGCATTAAACGCATTTACAACCAATCTTAATAGAGAAGTTAATAAAAAGAAAATTGATCCAGTTATTGGTCGTTCAGAAGAATTAGAACTTATTGCATTGGCACTGGGACGCCGTAGTAAAAATAATGCTATTCTTGTAGGTGATCCAGGTGTTGGTAAAACTGCTATTGCAGAAGGACTTGCATTTAAAATTGTAAACAAAGATGTTCCATCATTCTTGCATGAATACGAAGTATATAATCTTGACATTGGTGCTATGCTTGCAGGTTCAAAATACCGTGGCGATTTTGAAGAGCGTTTAAAACTTGTCATTAATGGTTTGATGAAAAAAGGCAAGACTATTATGTTTATTGACGAAGCACATATGATTAATGGTGCAGGTGCTGGTAGTAAAGACAGTCCAAACGATCTTGCTAATATGCTAAAGCCTGCATTAGCAAAGGGCAATTTAAAAGTTGTTGCAAGTACTACTTGGGATGAATACCGCAAAAACTTTGAACAAGATCGTGCTCTTATGCGCAGATTCCAGCGTATTACAGTTGACGAACCTTCACGTCAGGATACTATAGAAATTCTTGAAGGTTTGAAGAAATACTATGAAGATTATCATAAAACTGAAATTACATCAGAAGCTATTGTTGCGGCAGTAGATCTTTCAATTAAATATCAAGCAGACAAGAAATTACCAGATAAAGCAATTGACTTAATTGATCAGGCTTGTTCAAGATTTAAAGTAAATGATGCACCTGAAGAGAATCGAATTGTTTCAAATAAAAACATTGAGTTTGAACTTTCTAAGAGTGTAAAAATTAAAGAAGAACTTATTGCACAAACAGAAAGCGAAAGTCTTGCAACTTTAGAACATAATCTTAAAAAGATTGTATTTGGTCAAGATAAAGCAATTGAAACAGTAGTGGATAAAATTCTTGTTGCTCAAGCAGGTCTTAAAAGTCCAGAAAAACCAATTGGATCATTTGTATTTATGGGTCCAACAGGTACTGGTAAAACAGAAACAGCAAAACAACTTGCAAACGAATTAGGAGTAAACCTTGTACGCTTTGATATGTCAGAATATCAAGAAAAGCATTCAGTTGCTAAATTAATTGGTTCTCCTCCAGGCTATGTTGGTCACGAAGAAAATGGCGGACTGTTAATTACTAAATTACAAGAAAATCCTGGCTGTGTATTACTACTTGACGAGATTGAAAAAGCTCATCCAGATGTTTCTCAAATCTTACTACAAGTTATGGACAACGGTAAAGTTACAGGTAGTAACGGTAAAGAAGCAGATGCTCGCAATAGTATCCTAATTCTTACAACTAACCTTGGCGCCAAGGATGCAGAGAAAAACACTATTGGCTTTAATGACGACTTTGAAAAAGATTATGAAGATACAGAGCTTAAAAAGTTCTTTGCTCCTGAATTTAGAAATAGACTTGATGCAACAGTTACATTTGCTAAATTAAGCAAAGAAGTTATGATTAAGATTGTTGGTAAGTTTTTACTTGAACTTAAACAGATGGTTGTTAGCAAAAATGTTGCTATTACCATTTCCGACGAAGCTATTGATTATCTTGTAGATCAAGGTTTCGATCCTAAAATGGGTGCAAGACCCTTACAACGTGTAATTGATAATGAAATTAAACGTTCACTTTCCAGAGAACTATTATTTGGTGATTTAAAAAATGGCGGTGAAGCACATATTGATATCGATGATAACACAATAAAAATTGTTTGTAAGGGGAAAGTATTTGAAGAGATTTAATACCACCAAACTTTTTTACGGAAAATATCCGTATAAAATACATTGGCAAACACATTTTTCCAATTATTTTCGTGGCAACGATTTAACATTTATTAGAGAAGTATTAGATCTTTATCATCAAAAATACAGAGAAGAAAAAGTAATTACTTTTACAAAATGGCGTAAAACTATTCATTTACACCCTAATGATTTATATAAGGCACAAAAAGCCTATCAAGAATTATCAAAAAATAATAATTATAAATTACGTGTAGAAAATATAGGTGTGGCCATTTATTCAACAGATAAAGATTGGCTAAAGAATTTAGGTAGAATTCTTGAAGCATCTGAGTGGTGGGAGCCGGAATCTACTTTAGAACCTAATATTCTTGTTATGGGTGAGAAAATGCGAGGATGGGAATACAGGATTACATTAGGTAATTCTGTACCTTCCGAATTTTTCACCTGGGCAATAGAAAATCAAAATAAATTAAAAATAGGCAATAAATTGCGTTCTCTTATTAAAAATAACAAAAATTATCTAAGCGGAATGTACTTTTATGTTCGTAATGAAAAAATGTTAAGTTTAGTTTCATTGGTTTTAGGCCGAGGAATTCAGCGAGTCGACAAAATAGTCATTGAAGACAAAAATGCATAAATACTTGCATGTCGAGTTCAGAAACAATATTATCACAGCAAACACATCCAGGTGACAGTACCACAGAGTCTGTAACCGGGGACAAATACAAAGGCGACGGTTATTACGGACGTAGTGACGGTTTTCATACTGTCCAATATACCTATACAGGTTTGATTGGCACTATCACTATCTATGCAACTCTTGCAATTGATCCAACAGATGACGACTGGTTTGAAGTACATAGTTACTCAACTTCATCAGTTGAAACTGGCAGTAAGTTTGCAAATTTTACAGGTAACTATGTATGGATAAGAGCAAATATTACTAACTGGACAGACGGCACTGTAGACAGCATTAAATTAAATCATTAAGGTATTAACATGGAACATTTTGTAAGAATAGTAATGGAAAAACAAGAAGTCTTAAGTGAAGGACTTAATGAATCTATATTTCCAGATCATCAAGTATTTGAATCTGATCAAGGTGCTACAGTGATCCATATTCCACTTTCTGTTTCTCTAAACGAAGAACAAGCTGAAGAAATGGCACAGAAATTAGCCGATCATATGTTTAATGAAGGTTACGATGATTTTGATATTGAAATTAGTAGCGACATGGCTGAAGAAGTTACAGATGAAATAACTTTAGACGGTAATGATTTTTACGAAGAATTTGGTGTTATGTGGTTTAATGAAGATGACGATTTAGACGAAGCAGAATACCAAGGACGCAAAGTTAAACTTGGTAAGCCTATGCAAGGTGATGTGAAGAAGTTTAAAGTATATGTTAAGAATCCTAAAGGTAACGTAGTTAAGGTTAACTTTGGTGATCCTGATATGAAGATTAAAAAGTCTAATCCAGAGCGCAGAAGAAGTTTTCGTGCAAGACATAACTGTGATAATCCAGGACCAAGACACAAAGCACGTTACTGGTCATGTAGGAAGTGGTAATATGCGTATTAATGAATTGCTCAATGAAGAAAGTTATTTAGATATATTTAAACGAGCTTTTGACTGGTCAGGTGACGAAGATTTTAAAGCATATTTAAATTATGCAAGAAAGTTTATTGAGATTCATCCAGCAAAACAATTATATAAACGAATGTTAAAATCTTTTCCAAAAGCCAAACCTGTAGATATTAAAAGAGCAATACAACAAGTACAAAAAGAACAAGGTCATAGAATATGAAAATAGATGAATTTACACAATCTCAAGAAAAAAATAATCTACCATTTGATGTAGCTGACGACCTTATTGTTTTTATGCGTAATGATCCTCAATTTTATCGTAAGACATATTTTCCAGCAATGGCAAGTATGGCAGATAATATTAGGAATGGTAAAGATTTTGATCGAGACAGAATTGGATCAGTAATTGATAGTGGTATGAATACCTATTGTAAAAAATATAACTTAGCAAAAGGTCCGGCTGATATATTCACACCAGAAGACAGATTATCTATGATTGAAAGAATTTGTTCTGAAGAATTAGAAGAAATTAATAAAGGTGGCTACTAATGAAACTACGTCAACTATACGAAGAACCAAGAACAGCCGTAATTGCATTTGGAAGAATGAATCCTCCCACTATTGGTCATCAAAAATTAGTTGACAAGATCAAAAGCCTACCTGGCGATCATTATGTATTTTTAAGTCAGTCACAAAAACCTAAAACAGATCCATTAGCATTTGAAGATAAACTACGATATGCTAAATTCTTTTTTCCAGCAGTAAGCATTGGTCACCCCGATGTTAAAACTATTATTCAAGCGTTAGAAAAAATATATCAGTTAGGATACAAACATTTAATTTATGTAGCTGGTAGCGATCGTGTAAAAGCATTTGAAGAATTAATTAACAAATATAATAATTCTCCAGACAAAGAAGGAAAAGTAGCATATGCATTTGACAACATTCAAGTTGTAAGTGCAGGTGAACGTGATCCAGATGCAGATGGTGCAGAAGGAATGAGTGCAAGTAAAATGCGTCAGGCAGCGGCTGACAATGATTTAGAATCGTTTAAACAAGGTGTGCCGCGTGATGAAGTAGCTGACGAAATGTTTGCCGCAGTTAGACAAGGTATGGGTATCAAAGATACTGTCAAAGAAGACGTTAGCCCCGAAAATGAAAAGAAATTTCACAACGAACTTGACAATTTAGTACACAAATACTTTGGTGATTCTCCTGATGAGGAGAAAATGAAAAAGAAAATGCGCAAAGTTAAAGAAGGTGATCTTGTACTTGATCAGAGTCGTTTACGATCACATATTATTAGTATGATTGCAGATAAGATTGCACAAACAGATGATATTGACCAATTAGCAGAATGGCTTAAATTAATTGTTGGCAAGGAAATAAATCTTCGAAAAGGCAGTAATTATCGTTACGTTATTTCAAATGAAGACGTTGTACAAGCATTTGAATCTTGCAAATCTAAAAAGAAAAAGCAAATGGAGAAGGCACCCCCAGGTAGAGAAAAACAAGTCAAAAAATTAAAGGGCAAGTTTGACGATCCTGGAGCACCTTATGCTATTGCTTGGGCACAACACAACAAACACGGTAAGCCAAAGAAAAACGAAAACATATTAGCAGAACAAGCAACAGCCGCTGATGCAGAAGCATTAACTACAGCAATTAAAACATTTCAACAAGCCGCTGGCTTAAAAGTTGATGGAGTTGTAGGACCTAATACAAGAGCCAAAGCAAAAGAAATGATTGCTGATCCAAATCAAAAAGCCGCTGTTGAAACACTACAAGGTGCAGTTAAAAATTTCCAAACAAAAGCCGGTATTGCAGTTGACGGTAAAGTAGGGCCTGAAACAACAGGCGCTATGAAAACAGCAATGTCAGGCGGTGGAGCAAACGCACCAGCACAACAATCTGGCGATGCACAAGCCGGTACTGACGGTGCTGCCGATGCAACAGCAAATGCAGGTGCAAGTGATGCATCTACTCCGCCACAAACAGCTGACCAAGCAACAGCAAATGCTGGAGCACCGCAAACTGACCAACAACAGTCTCAACAAAATACAGAACCTGCAGATACAAATACTAATAGTAATGTTCCAGATGACGGTAATAGAGGCGGGCAAGAAGTAGACAATCCGACTAATGCAGAACAACCAGCGGCTGATGCAGAACAACCAGCGGCTGATGCAGAACAACCAGCGGCTGATGCAGAGCAACCTGCGGCTGATGCAGAGCAACCTGCGGCTGAACCTACAGTAAGTGCAGAAAGATATATGCAAATGAACGACCAAGGTCCTGGTCTTGCAAACTTTAATGTTAAGCAAATGAAAGCAAAGTATCCAGAGCCTTACTTAGATATTCCAAACGATGACGGTACAGTAACAAGAGCATATGGACCTGAGAAAAATTTACAAGCATTTATTGATACTGATCGCAGAGGAAAAGGACTTAAATTAAGTGGTGGTGCAACAGCGGCTGCGCCAGCACAAGATGCACCTCAAACTGACAGCGAATTAGATGCCGATGCTCAGGACAATGGTGCAATTACACCAGAACAGCACAAAGAAAATATTGCTAACTTCCAAAAATTAGTTAAAGAAAAAGATTATGCAGGCGCTCTTGAACAAGTTGAAGCAGATCCACAACTTAAAGAAAAAATGCAAAATAAAAAATCAAAGAGTGGAAAGCCTATTTACGATCTTCTTGTAAGCCAAGCAAATAAACAAAAAGGAACAAGTGGTGAAGAACCAACTTCAGGACCTGATGACGGCACAAGAGGTGAAGAGCCACAAACTGATCAACAAGGTGGTGAAGAGCCACAAACTGATCAACAAGGTGGTGAAGAGCCACAAACTGATCAACAAGGTGGTGAAGAGCCACAAGACGAAAAGCCTATTCCACCTCGTGAAAAAATGTATGATGTTAACGGAAAACAGATGTCTGGAAATGACATTTCAAAACGAATTAACGATTTACTTAAAAAACAAGGAGCATCTGAAAGTATCTCATATAAAAGTTCTATAGCACAGCATCTTGAAGAAGCATTAAGTAATGCAGAAAAACAAGAATTACAATCTCTTATTAATGCTGTACAAAGTGAACCATACTTCCAAACATTCCTTAATAGAATAACAGATAAATTACAAGCCGCTGGTGTGCAATACAACGGTGGACAAAGTGCGTCAACACAAGAACCAACTTCAGGACCTGATGACGGCACAAGAGGTGAAGAGCCACAAACTGATCAACAAGGTGGTGATGACGATTTTCAATCAGGTAGCTCATATACATTAGACGGTAAAAAAGTAAGCAGAGACGAATACGAAAAAACTTTTGGTAAGGATCTGTCAGGTAGAGCAAACGATTATAAAAAGATAAAACAGCAGATTGAAGGATTAGCAAAACAAGCTCGTGACGAAAAAGATAAGTGGACACGAGAGCAGTTGGATAATCCAGACAGTGAATACTATCAAGGTGTTCCAACAGAGCCAGAAGATCCTGATTATCCAGAAGAATTAAAAGCAATTGACGACAAGTATAAAGCAAAAGGCGAACGCTTGCAAGCAAAGGCTGAAGAAATGATTAAAGACCCTGAAGTTAAAAAGTTTATCGACGACGGTGGCAAAGATGACTTTGATAAATTATTAGACGGAGACGATGATAAATTTGATGATATATTCAAAACTGACGGCGAAGGTAGTAAGACTACAACAGGAACTAAAAAAACAAGTAATAGCAATTCTACATCAACGAGATCAAGTTCAAGTTCAAGTTCAGTAACTACAACTGGCGGATCAAGTAAAACTGTAAGTCAATCAGGTGGTGGCAGTACAACACGTTTTTCAAAGAGAATGAAAGACGGTCCAGACACAGAAAAATTACGTCAGGAGAAAAAAGAAGTGCGTAAGAAGATGCGTGACTTTGCAAAGCAATGGAAAAAAGATAATCCAGATGGTGATAGATTTGGCGCAATGGATACTCCAGAATACCAAGCTCTTGAAAAAGAATATGATTCATATAGAGGAATGGATGGTAAGATTGAACAATCAAAAGAACTATTGCATCCGGCTGGCGAAATGGACAGTGAAGGAAATATCAAGTATTACGGAAAAGGTGCTAACAAAGACGGAACTTGGGACGGAGAACAGTTTGATCCAAACTTCAAAGGAAAAACTCGTAGAAGCAGAAACGAAAGTGCTGTTATAAATAGACTTAAAGTATTGGCAGGTGTCTAATGAAGGTATACGAAATTATTGAAAACGCATTATCTCCATTAGGAAAGGCTGCTCCTGAAAAAATCAAACCAATGCTTGAACCATTTCCAAAGAAGCCAGAAGCAAAACCACAACCATACAGTACCGAGAATGGTGAAACAATTAAGACAACCAAGACAGGTGGCACACGTTTAGATAGTGGTGCAGGAACTTTTATCTGGGATAAAAACGGTCAACCAAGTATGTATATTACACCAAGTATTGGTGGATTAAAACAAGTACATAATATTAAAAAGAAAACATTTGTTGTTAACTATTCAAACAAAGGATTTGATATAAAAGCAACCTACGATCAGCAAGGCAATAAAATATCAGACGATAGCGATTCTACAAGTTACTCAATGGGCGGTGTTAGTGCCAAACAAACAGGTAATACTATAAGCCTTTACTATAACCTTGGTCAGTTCTCTTTCGAGGCAAAGTTTGACGCTACTAAGGCATCACCAAAACAACTACAAAACGCCAAGGCAATAGCACAAGAGGCAGGCCGCGGTGCCAGAAGTATGAAGGATCTTGTGAATATAGCAAACTCTACAGGTGGTGAAGTTATATTTAAAAACAACGGTAAAGTTATTTCACAAGAAGAAGGATTAGAACTATCAAGGAAAGCATTTGGCGATGTATGATAGTATTGAAGAACTAAAACGTCTTGCAGGTGTAAACGAGTTCAAAGGATACTCGGAGTACAAAATTGACGAAAATCCAAGTGAAACTGCTACAGCACTTAAGAAAAAAGAAAAAGATTTAGGACTAAAACCAGGAGATGCTGACTGGTTTAAGTTATGGTTTAGTAAGCCTTATATGACAGGCCCTACTCAATTTAGAGGACGTAAGAAATGAAGGCAAACGAAGTATTAAGTGAAATGATGCCACCGCTATTATTTGCTATAGTAAATATCTTACGAGGAATAGTAAAGCCCAGCATGTTTGAAAGAGGACACGTTCTTATACATAGATACTGGCAACAGATTTGGGGTAAGACTCCTGTTAAACTAAGTCCTGATAAACTAAAGCAATTAGACAAATTACAAAAACGTGCTAAAGACAATCAAGAATTTATTGAAAGTAAAGACTTTATTGGTAAATTACAAGCCAAACCTGATCAAATGTTAACACAAGGCGAACTTCGTAATCTTGGTAGAGTTATTAGAGATCAAGAAAAAACTATTGGTCAAATAAAAGACATTATTAAAAATGCTGAACCTTACGCAAGACCAACAGCATCACAAACACTAAAAGGTCCTAAGTTGTAAATGAAAGTCTACGAAATACTAAACGAAGATGGAAGAATTGTAAAAGGCGTTAACACTACAGTAGACGTAGGTGTTGATCAGATTCCTATTGAGGCAAGTAAGTTTGGTAACACTGTAGACAAAAACGGAAGACCTCCTACACTAAGCAAAAAAGTAAAAGGTTCTAAAACAAACGTATTATTTAATTTAGGTCTTGCTGAATCAATTGACGATAAAACAAAAAATAATTATAAAGAATTTATTAGATTTTGTGCTAAAAGATTAGGTATAGAAAAATTACCTCCAATCACAGTAACCAATAAAGCTCTACCTAAAACATTTGGATTTTATAATATAGATGAAGATAGTATTACTGTAAGTTATAATGGTAGACATCAAATGGATACAATGCGTACACTGGCACACGAGCTTGTACATTGTAAACAGCGTGAAGAAAAAGAAGAATTAGACGGTTCAGATGGAAGTCCAGACGAAAATGAAGCAAATGCAATGGCAGGGGTTTTACTAAGACGATGGGCAGAACATAATCCAAGGTTGTTTACAGAAAACTTTGCTGATGGTAAGGAAAAAGGCAAAAGCAGACCAGGGCGTGTAAAACGTGCAGGTGCAAGTTGCAATGGAAGTGTAACAAGTTTACGCAAACGTGCTAAAAACGCAAGTGGTGAAAAGGCAAAAATGTATCATTGGTGTGCTAATATGAAATCAGGTAGGAATAAATCATGAAAATAAAAGAACTATGTGAAACAACAGCAGGATCAATTGCAAGTGTTGCTACACCAGTAGGTGGTATGGTTAGCCGTCAAATGAAAAATCCAGACGGTACTGCAAAAAATGCATTAGATCAAGACAATATGTTAGGCACTAAAAAACCTAAAAAATCAAAAAACAAAACTAAGTCATAACTTTATCAATCTGATAAATACTACAATAAAGTTATAACTTTTTGGAGTATTTTAAATGAACAGACACGATCTACAAAAAACTCGTGCAGACGAAGGCTTAGCAGATTTAGCACAGCGAGCCGAACAAGATCACGAAGTACAAATGGCAAGGGCTGATTTGTACAAAATTGCCAAATATTCAATTAAATTGCACGAAATGCTAAAAGGCGTAAGCGAGCAAGAAGGTTTAGAAGGCTGGGTACAATCAAAAATTACCAAAGCCGCTGATTATTTAGGATCTGTATATCATCACCTTGATTACGAAGAAAACTTTGTACAAAAAAATGCTCCAACATTAGAAGGTGCTGATTATAAACATTCATTATCTCAACGCTTAAAAGAAAAAACAGGTAGAAAAGACAATGAACAATCTTAGACAATATATCGATATCTTAGACGAAGCCAATCAGCAGTTAGATGAAGTAAGCAGAAATGATAAAGCTGAAATTGATGCTAAAGTAGATACTATCGGTTCTGGAAGTACTTATGCAGATGTAGAAAAAATATACAATAGTTTACCTGGAAAGTTTTGGCACGGCCATCGTAACTACTTTTTAGGCAAGGTTGCACAAAAATTAGGTGTTGTTGGAATGTATAAACCTGACAGTGCAACACTCGGCGGTATTGTAACTACTAAGCCAGACGAAAATAGTACACGGTTTGCAGAAACAGGTACAGCATTTGGTTTAGGAATGAAAGAAAAAGATGTTAAGAAACTTGCAGAGCTTAACATGCTACCTCCAAAAAGATTAGAAAAAGCAAAAGAAAAATATCCAGATTGGGAAATTTGGGGAGGCATGACCGGAGCAAAAACTGGCGATGCTCAAATTGATGGTGCACCACAAAGTAACGATGAGTTAGATGCTGATGCGGCAGATAACGCAACACCTAACGAAGATCCGTATAAATTAGTATTATCAGACGGTTCTACCTTTACAAACGACAGTAGAAGCAAACGTAATTTAGATACAAAAGCAGGTCAGCTCGTAAGAAGATTAGATGAGCTAATTCGTAAGATGAACGAAAGCATTCCAAATAGTTTAAAAGGCATGCTTACTGAATCAGACCAAGCAATTATATTAATTGAAGCATTAAGCAATTCTGAAATGGAAGAGTTATTAAAAATATTTGATGACTTAAACAAAATTGCTAACTTCCAAGATCCCAATATGGGAGATAACGAATATTTAATCAGCAGATTTGATCGTACTAACTTACTAAGAAGATTAAATCAATATCAACCAGTTATTGATCGAGTTAAAGAAATGAGATCAGCTGATTCAGATGACAAAGCAGATGACAAAGCAGATGACAAAGCAGATGACGAAGTTGATCCGGAAGCACAAAAAGCAAGCGACGATAGCAATGATAAAGGAGCAGATGATTCAAAAGATGACGATACTCCATCGGGTGATTTAGAAGCATTTGCCAAATCAGGCAAAGGCGGTCTTGCTAACGATCCAGAAGAAGTAGATGCTATTAAAGAATTGCAACAATTCTTAACTGATTTAGGGTTTGATACCAAAGGTGCAGACGGCACTTACGGTAGCAATACTATTTCAGCTGTTAAAGAATTCCAAGAATACACAGGTGCAAAAGTTGACGGCGATGCAGGTCCAGAAACTATTGGCATGATTGTTAAACTAAGATCTATCAAATACGGTAATAATAAATCATTTGCAGATTTCCGTAGAGCAATGACACGCATGGAAGAGCTTGTTAAGAAAAGCGGAACTGGCGGCACAACATCATCTGGGCAAACAGACGGTAGTGCTATTAATGCAAACGATCCAGATTTACAATCAGGCGGAGCAATAGGTTCTAATAATGTTTCTGCAGAATCTGCAAACGTCAATATACGTGATATGATTAATCTTGTAGAACGTATGTTAACTGAAGCATTGTCTGATGCAGAAAAACAAGAATTACAAACACTATATAATGAATTAAAACCAGCATACGATGACCCTGAATGGAATCAAGTACTGCCGAAACCAGCACAAAAACGATTTGCAGATATAATGAAAGATGCAAAACAAGCGTTAGATGGAAATGCAGATACTGGTGACTTTGAAAATGGTGACGAAATTCCAGCAGAATATTTAGACGCTGATGGTAACCCAGACTGGGATAAAATTCCTCCAGAAATTACTTACGGTACTATTGACGGTGTTGGTGTGGAACGTCCACCAGAAGACGACGAAGAACCAACTTCAGGACCAGACGATGGTACAAGAGGTGAAGCGGCATATAAAGAAGTAACAGGTTCAGGTCAAAGCAAACGCTATAAAGTATTTGACAAAGACGGTAATGAACTACGCAATGGTAGAGGTGCAGGACCAACAAACTTACCTACTAAAGAAGAATGGGAAGCACAACAAGGTAGTGAAGATCCAGGAAGCCAAGACTCCGAAGATGAAGTAGGTCCTCCAGCATATAAAGAAGTTACTGGTAGTGGCCAAATGAAACGATATACAGTATACGACGACGACGGAAATGAGATTAGTAGCGGCGAAGGGGTTGGTCCTAATCTTCCAATAAGATCTAAACCAAAAGACGATGATAGTGCGGCTGATAGTGCTAACGCAGATGATCCAGAAGCAACTGGTGGCGGTGCATCTTCTTACGTATCAGGTGATTTCTTAGACGTAGATACTTTTTACAAATCAGATATGAGCAAAGCAGAGGCAGAAGCACTTGTTGGAGCACTTCAATTACAGGGCGCAGATATGAATCAATTAATGGATTTACAAAACGACTTTGATCGAGTAATAAGTGTCCTAAACGGTAACCAAAGAGTTCCAGACTCTGCTGGTGAACCAAATGGCGGCAAAATAGTAAACAAATCAGAAGCAGCCGAAGTATTAAAATCATTTAAACGTGGGCAGTTAATGGATGCTTTGAGAAATTCAATGAATCCTTCAGATGATAATAGTGCGGCTGATAGTGCTAACGCAGATGATCCAGAAGCAACTGGTGGTGATACTAACGCAACTACAGGCTCTGATGCTACAGCAAGAGCATTTGCATACAATGATCAAATAATTGCTATGGCTAACGATCCTAATGCAGACACTGCTGATGTTCAAGCACTTGCAAAGAAAATAATTGCAGATGCTGATGCGTTTGCATTATTTCCAGCAAACATGAAATCAAATATAAGATTGCTTGCTCAATAATTAAAGGATATTTAAAGTGAAAGCATTTGAAGTTTTTAGTAATATAAAAGAAAATAACAACACAGTTAAAGAGGCGGCTGATATAGGATTAGACCTGGCAGTAAAGTCTAAAGATTCACTTGATAAACTTCTTTTACTTAAAAAACGACATAACAATAAAAGTAGAATAAACTCAAGAGTTGATCTTAATAAGGTCGATTTATAATGAAAGTATTTGAAATAACGCTTCAAGAAGAATCGCCAAACTTCGACGCCGGTGCGCTTGCCAGTCTTGTAACCAAGACTACAAAAGGTACTACTGATCGGCAAACAGCATGGGATCATCCTGCACAAGGCGATTACAGCGGTACAGATCGCACAATGGATATGAGCACAATTTCTCAAGCGGAAACAGCTAAATCTTTTAATAAATGGAAATCCTATAGCGGCCCAGCTACAGCAGTACAAGGTAAAACAGATCAAGAAGCTAAAGTTGTAATATTTCAACTAATGAGTCAAGATCGTTGGGCAAGAGCAAGAGCAATATTAAGAGCTAATCCGTCACTTATAAATCGTGTATTACCTAATAAAGTAGCTGAAATTGAGCAAAAAGGTATTGAGCAAGAAAAAGAATTAGGATTAAGAAAATAATGGATTTTCATAAATTACTTAAAGAATTAGACGGTTTAGTTGCTCAAGGTGCAGTAGATTTAGATCCTGAACAAAGTGCAGCCATTGCCGCTATGGCTATTGAAAAATCTGCTCAAGGAAAACATTTATCATCTATTGAACGTGATGCTATCAAAGGATATGCTGAATTATTTCAAGAATTACTACGCAATCCTACATATAGACGCAGATTAGAATACATGAGAGATTTAATCAAAAACTCTAAAAAAGACTCAGAAAAGTCTTGACCTTTCCACAATAATCATTTATAATATAACTTAAATTAACAAAGGAGTAACCTATGGGTGACCGAGTATACGGTGCTGACGAAAAAGCAAAACTTGAAAGAATTGTACAAGAAGGCGTAACAGTTATGCAAGAAGTTGAAGATTTGCAGGCAGGACTAAAAGATACTGTAAAAGCAGTAGCAGAAGAAATGGATATTAAGCCTTCATTAATTAATAAAGCAATTAAAGTTGCTAAAAATAGAGATTGGAATCGTCATTATGATGAGTTTGACGATCTCGAAACACTTATTACTACACTTGGTTATGATAAGTGATAGATAAAATTAAAAACTTTTGGCTACACAGTTACCAAACAGATCGTGTAGCATTTATATTCGAACTACTTAGTTTTGTGTTTACTGTGACCGCAAGTGCTTCTCTGGCCTTAACAGCAGATGCACCTGATATGCGTATTGTATATCCTTTCTTTTTTATAGGAAGTGTTACAGGTGTATTAGGTTATTACAGACGAAAACTTGCTTGGCCTATGGCACTAACAGGTTGGTTTGTATTTGTTAATATACTTGGTTTTGGAGTAGCAATGCAATGGTGGTAGAACAAAAACCATATCAAATTTTTGCATGGATTGCTACAGCATTTCTTATTGGTGCGGCAGCAATAGCAAGTTTATATCCATCAGAGCCAATGTACTTTGATTTACCAGGTAATTTGCATCATTATGCATTTACAGTGGCAAATTTTATGTGGGTAGCAATAGGTATACTTTGGAAAGAAAAAAGTTTGATTACATTGAATGCAGGTTTAACCATAATTTACTTAGTTGGATTACTTGCACAATAAATAATAGTAACGCCAATGGCAATTGCCGGGCATGTATGAAGGTTAAGTTGGCCACAAGCAACGAAGGAAAATATGTTTAAGAAAAAGAAAACAAGTCTGACCTTTCACATTTCTGGTAGTCAGCATGTGCTCGATTTATTCCCTCCAAAATATTCACTGCCGGATCTAATTCCTGACTGGTATGGCAGTATTACTAAAGAACCTGGTGCAAGAACATTGCGCCACTGTCCAGGATTCGTAGATCTCTTAAAAAACTCTATAGGAATTCCGTTATGGGCTGATTATGAAATAACCCATCAGAACGGACAATTAAAAAATGCATCTATTGCCGGTCTTCCAGCAGAAGAAGTTCCTAATATGATACAACCGCATCATCCATCACAATGGGGAGATGCATTTCCAGGTTGTACTCAGATAAAACTTATCTCACCATGGTACATTACCAGCAATAAAAAAACACAATTTATGATGCATGACGCTATATGGCATAAACCAGTTGCAGACGATTATCAAACGTTGCCCGGTATGTTAAACTTTAATGTTCAACATGCTTCTCACATCAATATGATTTTGCCAAGTAGCTCAGAAGAAAAAACAATTATTATAAAAGCAGGTACAATTATCGCATACTTAACACCAATAACAAATGAAAAGATAGATATTAAAACTAAATGGGTAAGTCAAGAACGCATTAATAGTTTTATTTTATATAACTTTAGTTTTAGTAATAACGACTATAAAAAAGCAATGCAATTAGGAGAAAAATTAAATGCCGTACGTTGATGCAATGTTTGACCGCGATCAGGACATTATTCGTGTAGTTGAAAGACGCGACGGTAAACGACATTTTACTGAATATCCTGCAAAATATACTTTTTACTATGAAGATCCACGAGGAAAGTACAAAAGTGTGTACGGCGATCCTTTGAGTCGTATTGTTTGTAAGAACACCAAAGACTTTCGCAAAGAAGTTGCTATTAACAAAGGCAAGAACTTGTTCGAAAGCGATATTAATCCAATCTTTCAATGCCTAAGTGAGAACTATCTCAACCAAGATGCACCTAAACTAAACATTGCATTCTTCGATATTGAGACGGACTTTGATCCAGAGCGTGGATTTGCTGATCCAGCAGATCCTTTTATGCCTATTACATCTGTATCTGTATATTTGCAATGGTTAGAAACTATGGTGTGTCTTGCTGTTCCGCCTAAGACACTTACTATGGAGCAAGCACAAAAAGAAGTTGAAGGCTTAGAAGGTGTTGTACTGTTTGAAGATGAAGGTGAAATGCTAAACACCTTCTTAGACTTGATACAAGATGCAGATATCTTGTCAGGTTGGAACAGTGAAGGTTATGATATTCCGTATACAGTTAATCGTGTAAGTCGTGTACTAAGCAAGGACGACACAAGACGTTTTTGTCTGTGGGGACAACTTCCTAAGAAACGTGAATATGAAAAGTATGGCAAATCAGCTGTTACCTTTGACCTAATAGGTAGAGTGCATTTAGATAGTTTGGAATTATATCGTAAATACACATATGAAGAAAGACACAGCTACAGACTTGATGCTA